>Ga0209596_1001126_pt1 | contig 23537 bp, 22 predicted proteins | sample M_130807_MF_Meta_FD_187314 | JGI IMG/M metagenome (GOLD analysis project Ga0209596, IMG submission 187314) | Freshwater microbial communities from Lake Montjoie, Canada to study carbon cycling - M_130807_MF_MetaG (SPAdes) (version 2) | ecosystem: Environmental > Aquatic > Freshwater > Lake...
AAAACTGCAAAGCATTTATTTTTACTGCCAATGAAGATTTTGGCATTACACCTGTTGAGGCGATGTCTGCCGGTAGGCCAGTAATAGCATTTGGCAAAGGCGGGTCTAGTGAAACAGTTGTAGATGGCGTAACTGGCGTATTTTTTGACAGACAGACGGTGGATAGTCTAGAAAAAGCAATTATAAAGCTTGAGAAATCTAGCTTTGATACCGCTAAAATAGTAGCTCGAGCCGCAGATTTCTCGAAAGAAAACTTCAAGAGTAGTATTAATAAACAAATAAAACAAATCATCAATGACTAAGCCAGCATCAAGAGCAAAGAAGCCCCGTCACATAGCTCTGGCCTTGGCCCTGGCGGTGGTATTGTTTGCGGTCTATATACTCTCGCTGAGTATTGGTGACTACCTTAAGTCTCTTGAGGCAAAAACAGGCCAGATTCAGCCCTACAAAAATCTTCTAGAAGCGCTAGGTGGCTTCAAGGGGCCTCAAAAAAATCTCTTACTTCTTACTAACAACGCAGAGTTGAGAATGGGCGGAGGCTTTGTAGGTACTGTTGGGATGGTTGAGTCTGACAAGGGTAAAGTTACAAGTGATCAGCTGGTAGGCGTCTACGCCATAGACGTATACAACGATTGTTCAAACAAGCCCTACTCGCCACCAGACTATCTTAAGGGAATTGGCCCATGTGCGTCATTACGAGATAGTAGCAACCAGCTAGACTTCCCCCAAAATGCCAAACAAGCGTTGTATTATTATCAACAGACTGTAAAACAACCTGTAGATAATGTTGTTCAGTTTACACCTAGCGTATTAGAGGTACTGCTAGAAAAGCTCGGCCCAGTTTATTTGAAAGACTATGACCTTACAGTTTCTAAAGAAAATTTTCGAGATACTGTTCAGCTTGAAGTAGAAGCCGGTAAAGATAAGGTCGAACTTAAAGATCCTAAATCTGGTATTTTGGGTAGCCTGGCAAACCAGCTGATCACTAAGCTAATCAGTAAAGACGTTGGCAATCTGGCTAGCTTACTACCACTTCTTAAACAGATGGTAGAAGAGAAGCAGATTGTTCTATATAGCACCAATCAAGACACTCAGAAGCTGATTGAGCAGATTGGGGCATCGGGTGAGGTTAAAAAATCAGATGAAAATTATTTTATGCTGGCCGAAGCAAATATTGGCGCCAACAAGAGCTCACCTTATCTGAAAAATAGGGTAGATATGCACCAGACAGTAAATCAAGATGGTAGTAGTACGATTGAGCTTAGTATTGATTCAGAGCATACTTCGGACTACAAAATAAAATACATCGATCCAAACATACCAGGTGAGCAGAGGTGGCTAGTGGGCGACAATTTTAGCTATGTTAAGCTTGCCTTGCCCTCTGGTAGTAAACTTGTGAGTTCATCTTTGCCGCAAGATGGCTTGGTGCTGAAAACAGAATTAGATAAGCTAACACTTGGGTACTACCGCACGACTCTACCCCTAAAGACTAGTAAAGTTAGCTTTTCATATACCGTACCTACCAAATATATTTTTTCTGACCAGTTAGTGGTAAGTACTTTTATACAAAAACAGCTTGGGGGCTGGCCTTATGAGCTACATTATTCACTGAGCTTAGCAACAGATAGCTACCAGCTTCAGGCTGCCAGCAGCAGCAGTGTTGAGATTACTAATAGCGGTGGAGTATCCACGCTGTCTTATGATAAGATTATAAACAGCGACCAAAGCTTAAGTTTTATTTATGCCAAAAAATAGCAAAATTGTAATATCTATGAAGTCTCTCTCTAAGCGCTTTGACGATGAAGCCGGGGTTTTAGATGCTCTAAAAAACATTAATATAGAAATAGCTTCTGGAGATTTTGTGGCCATTATGGGCCCTTCTGGTAGTGGTAAGTCTACACTTATGAATATAATTGGCCTACTCGATAAGGCAACTTCTGGCGTCTTTGAGCTTGATGGAGTAGATATTGCCAGTCTTGGTCAAAAGCAGCTAGCCAAGCTAAGACGTGACAAAATTGGCTTTGTTTTTCAAAGCTTCAATCTTTTGCCCAGGCTTAGTGTTGCTCAGAATGTTGAATTGCCTATGGTCTACTCTAAAAAGAGTGCCGCTGAAAGAAGTAAAAAGGTGACTGAAGTGCTAAGAAAAGTTGGTTTAAGTGACAAGGCCAACAACAAGTCTAACAGAATGAGTGGTGGCCAAGTACAAAGAGTTGCGATAGCTCGAGCCCTCACCAACAGCCCGAGTCTGATCTTGGCAGATGAGCCTACCGGTAATCTCGATACCAAGAATGGCATCGAAATAATGAATCTCCTAAGGGATCTTAACAAGCAGGGGGTTACAGTGATAGTGGTTACGCACAACCCTGAAGTGGGTGACTACGCCAACAAGGTTTTGTCGGTTCGAGATGGCGAGATTCATAACAAGCAGGTGAAGAAATGATTTTACAGAATATAAAAATGGCCTTTATAAGTATTAGATCTGCAAAGCTAAGGTCTTTTTTGACCATGCTAGGCATAATTATTGGAGTATTTGCGGTTCTTATGATGATTGGAGTAGGTGATGGTGTTAAATCTCAGGTTTCTGGCCAGGTCTCTAGCTTAGGCACCAATTTGCTGACTGTTACATCTGGACAGCTTGGCTCAACTAGCTCAAGTGCTAAAAATGGCCAGCAGCAAAAAGCATCTGGAGGAGGGCTCAATCTAGCAGGTGCGCTTGGCAGCTCTACTCTTACCCAGCAAGATGTAGAGTCTATTGATAAGACTAAGAATGTCTCAAAAACTGCTCCTTATAACATTGTTACCTCTACGGTAGGCTATCAGCAGCTTTTGACTAGCTCGCCATTTATTATAGGTACAACTCCAAGTTACAGCAGTATTCGTAAAGAAGAATTTGCTGAAGGAAGATTTTTTACCGAAGAAGAAAACTTAAAAGAATCAAATGTAGCTGTTATTGGGGCTGATACTAAACAAAATTTGTTTGCTGAGGGTATTGCAGAAGGCAAGGAGATAGTCTTAAGAGGTCAAAAGTTTTCTGTTATCGGGGTTATTCAGAAGGCTGATACGGGCCCTAGTTTAGGCGCCAGCTCAGATGACGTGGTTTATTTACCTATTAATACAGCCAACAAGCTTTCTGGGTCACCTCAGATATTTAGAATACTCGTAGAAGTGAATAGTGCAGAGAATATAGCCTCTACCCAGAAAGCTATTACAGCCCAGCTCAGTGCAAACCACCAAGGCCAAGAAGATTTTAGCGTGTTGACTCAAGAAGATCTACTTTCGGCATTCAACACAATACTTGATTTGCTTACTTCTTTTGTAGTCGCTATTGCATCTATTAGCCTGCTAGTAGGGGGCATAGGAATAATGAATATCATGCTGGTGACTGTTAGTGAGCGCACTAGAGAAATTGGCATTCGAAAGGCTCTTGGAGCCACTAGCAGTAATATTTTGAGCCAATTTTTAATTGAGGCCATCATACTTTCTGTCTTTGGTGGACTATTGGGCTTGGGCCTAAGCTACTTAGCGGGTATTTTGGTGGCTAGACTGGCCAACATCACGCCAGTATTTAGCCTTAAGGCGCTCGTGCTTGCCCTTGGCGTGAGTTTGTTTGTAGGAGTTGTGTTTGGAGTCGCGCCAGCTATTAAGGCCGCCAGAAAGAACCCTATACAAGCCTTAAAGTCACTGTAGTTTTATACTATAATCAAAAACCCCAGTCTTATTCGGCTGGGGTTTTTGATTATAATTGTTGTTTATACTTATTTTACGGCTTTAACAACAGCTTCAAAGGCTTTAGGCTGGTTAACAGCTAGCTCTGCAAGTATCTTGCGGTCGATAGTAATGTTGGCTTTTTTGAGGCCAGCAATAAATACTGAATAGCTCATGCCGTTAAGCTTAGCAGCAGCTCCAATTCTAGTTATCCATAGCGCACGCATGTCTCGTTTAAGATTGCGTCTATCTCGGTACTGGTAACTAAGGGCCTTAAGAACGGCTTCATGGGCCTTACGGTAGCTACTTCGCCTTATTTTGCTGTAGCCCTTAGTAAGTTTTAAAACTTTTTTGTGACGTTTGTGGGTTGTTACGCCTCTTTTTACTCTCATTACTTAACTCCTACCATTTTTTTAGCATTCTTAGAATCGCCCTTGGCCATGCCGTGCTCTAGAGTATATTCGCGCTTACGGGCTCCAGATTTTGAGGTTAGCTTATGGGCTCTTGAAGCTTTTCTACGCAAAACCTTACCGGTTCCGGTTATCTTGACTCGCTTACTCATGGCTTTGTTGGTTTTTTGCTTTGGCATAATTTTCTCTTAAATATTTCTCTTAAATATGATTTCTAATCTTTTTCTATAGCCTCTTTAGGGTCAGGCTTGTTATTGGGCTTCACAGCTGGCTGAGCTGTTTCCTTGATGGGCACTGCTATCATCGACATATCTCGTCCGGCCATACTAGTACTGCCTTCAATTGTAGCAATGTCGCTTAAGCCTAAGAAAAACTTATCAAGAACAGCTTTACCTAGGTCTTGGTGGGTCATTTCTCGGCCCTTGAAACGTGCAGTCAGCTTTACCTTGTTACCAGCATTCAGAAATTTTGTTGCAGCGCGTTGCTTAACTTCAATATCATGCTGGCCAATCTTGATACCCATTCGTATCTGTTTGACCTCAATGCTTTTTTGGTTCTTGCGACTTTTTTGGCGCTGTTTTTCTTGCTCGTACTGGTATTTACCCCAGTCGAGTATCTTACAAACAGGCGGTACGGCCGCAGGGGAGACTTCAGCTAAATCATACCCTTGCTCATGGGCCATCTTTATGGCGTCACTTAGAGTGACTACACCGAGTTGAGAACCGTCAGCACCCAACAGTCTAACTGATGAGGCTTTGATTTCATGATTTAGCTTAAAACGCTGTTTTTTCAGTTATGACTCCTTTAAAGCTCCAGACAATAGTAACATAGGGCAATCAAGAAATCAACCCTGGAGATAGTATGGCCTGTAGTTCTTGGCCTTTTTTAACAATCAACCTGATAGGTTTTTTGTGTAGACCAACAGACAATGGTGTTTTGAGCTTGTGATTATAGCTGTCTACAAGCTCATTTGTTGATTCAATTTGCAGGTTATTGGCCGGAATACGGAGCTGTAGGCGGGCGTCGTCGGCACCGATGCTTTTTAGTCTTTGCTTAGCAAGTTTTAGTACATTATGCCTATCGCTTGATAGCTTTTGGGTTGTGTAGGCTTCTAATAGCAGGGGAGAATTATGGGGCAAGTGTTCTTGGTTTCGGTTATGTAAGATTATGGCATTTGTTGGTATATCGATTTGCATGGCTTTATCGAGGTGGATATGGACGTTATTGCTAGCTTCTTGATCAGGGCTATTTGCAGTATTGATTTTGAAATCAAACAAAAAGTATTGCTGGCCAACAGATAGGGCAGTGAGTTCTACTATTTTGCGTTGTGATACTATATCGCAGCCTTCTTTGTAGTCTTTGATGCCAAGTCGTTTAGTTAAGGTATTTACAGAGGTAGGAATGTAGCCTAGAACTACTTTTTCATCAAAATATTTAGCATTACTAAGCATTGCTTCAAAAGTAATTTCATCACCGACTGCAACAATTGTGGTGAATTTTTTGCCATCTTCACGGCAAATTGTAGTAATTTGATCAACGTTTTCTACTAAGTAGTCTTTACAATTGAGCTTTTGAGACTGTTTCCAATTCGCCAAAAAAGCTTGAAGTGCTTGAGAATCTTGAGCACTCTTATCGAGTAATAATGCATAAGTAGCCATTTAAGCTTGCCTCATTTTTATTCGAGCCGTGATAACCGCACCTTTGTCTACAATAAGGTTTGACGTTTGTAGGCTACCCTTAACATCTGCAGAGCTGGCTACATGTAGCTCGTCTAGTATTTTGGCATTACCCTGAAAGTTGCCTTCAATAATCGCCGTTCTAGCTTGAACGTCGGCAGAGACTTTAGAATTTGTGGCTAGCTCAACTAGCCCAGTTGTTATTATCTCGCCATGGAATCTGCCATCGACATAGACGTCTTGATCTGTCTTGCAAGAACCAGAGGCACTTACTTCGGCACCAATATAGTATTCTGCAAAGTTATTAAACGGTATTGAGAGCGATTTTTTCTTGAATATATTAAGCATTAGTTATTTTTTCTTGTTTCTTTTTGCTATTTAAGGCCTTTTGCAGGGCCACTGTTTCTTCATCTGAAAGATTGTATTTGCTTAGGCCGTTAGTGATTTCTTTGGCATACATTCTGGTACCGGTTCTGGCATGAATACTAGATAAAATTACGCCATTGTTGTGGTTGTCTAAGACTGCCAATACAAAGCTTTGGTCACCGCCAGTATCTCCAAAAGGATTAAATCTTATTAGAGCTTGTTTTGAGATAGCAAACTGAGCTTGAGTATGTAGTTTTGCCGTAAAGCCGGCTAGTTCATCTAGTTTTTGGAGTGAGTCTTTGACATCGCCAGAGTAGCTCTTGATGAGGTCTTCAATTTTTTTGGCATCGGCTCCTTGTAAGAATTCACCGTACTGTTTCTGGAGCTGCAAAAAACGCCATTGAGTGTACCCAAGAGCAGCAAGACTTATGCAAAATAATATAGTAAGAATAATCATATTTTTATTGTATCTAATTACCCATTATAGCTTTTTAGCCAAAGAATTAGCAACCATAGTAAAAAAACTGCTAAAATAGATATCAATCCCCCGATACCACTTGAAAAAAGTGGCATAGCAATTATCAATTGAACGAAAGGGCAGCTTTTATGGCAAAAAAGAAAAAACATCGCAAAACTCGTAAGCAAAAAATGGCAAGTACTACTCAGGGCTCAAGCGCTAGCAAAACACTGAGCTCTCAATCTATAGCAGAAGTGCCTGCTGCAGCAATCAAGTCTAGTAAAAAGCCAATATCTTCTGCTCCAGAGCACAAGCAAGAAAACAGCTTAGAAGACCACCCCTATGTCAAAAGTGATGTCACTAGGTCTATGGTGCTTCTGGGTGTGATATTGCTGGCTTTTGCAGTGATATACGTACTATTTAACTACACTGGCTTAGGCTCTCAAGTTTACTCAACAATCAAACTGTAGCTTTGGCCATGCGGTATTGCAGGGCTTCTGCAAAATGCTCGGTTTTAATCTCTTGACTGCCAGAAAGGTCTGCGATTGTTCGCGATACTTTTAGCATTCTCATGTATGAGCGGGCGCTAAGAGACATATTTTGCAAAGCCGACTGGGCTAGGCTCTCTACATCTGGGCTGAGCTTGCAGAACTCGCGAATTTGCGAATTATTCATTTCATTGTTGGTGTTTATTGCCAGTCCTTCGAAGCGTTTTGATTGCAAGGCGCGAGCTTTGGCGACTCTTTTTCTGACAACACTAGAAGACTCGCTAGATTCGCCGTGTAAGAGCTTTTGATGGTCTATTCTGGCAACTTCCACCAAGAGATCTATTCTGTCTAGCATTGGTCCCGAAACTCGAGTTTTGTAGCGATTGAGCTGGGCTGGAGAACAGCTACACATCTGCTTGTCGTCACCTGCGTAGCCGCAGGGGCAGGGGTTTTGGGCAGCAACTAGTAGAAATCTTGCAGGAAACTGATAGCTAGCGCTAGCTCGACTGACAGTCACTGTGCCATCTTCTAGTGGCTGCCTGAGTACTTCAAGCACGTGTCGCGGAAATTCTGGTAGCTCATCTAAAAAAAGCACGCCTCTGTGGGCCAAGCTTATTTCACCAGGCTTGGGCCACTGGCCACCTCCAATTAGGGCGATATCACTAGCAGTGTGGTGAGGAGTTCGAAAAGGGCGAGATAGCACGATAGAATCTTGAGCCTGGCCGGCTAGGCTATGAATTCGGGTTATTTCGAGCATTTCACTGTAGCTTGGCTCTGGCAGTAGGCCCACAAGGGCCTTTGCTAAGAGAGTCTTGCCAGACCCCGGAGACCCAGATAGTAATATATTGTGATTGCCGCTGGCAGCTATCTCAACAGCTCGCTTGGCTATGTGCTGGCCGTAAATGTCAGAAAAATCAATCTCTGCTTGGGCACTCTTACCCTTAATCTCTTGATTTGACATAGGTACTATTTTGACCTCACCAAGCAGGTGTTGATAAAGCTCAAAAAGTGATTTTACCGGGTATACCTGTATAGAAGAGATAAGAGCTGCTTGGCTAGCTACGGCAGTTGGCACATATATTTTTTTAAGACCAAAATCTGCTGCTGCCTGGGCAGTTGCCAAAGAACCAGATACAGCCCTGGTGTTGCCATCTAAGGCTAATTCACCAAAAAAAGCTGTATCAGAAGTTACTGCTTCAACCTGACCACTGGCGACTAGTAGGCTTACAGCCATAGCTAGATCAAAGCCAGAGCCAGCCTTGGGAAGATCAGCAGGGGCGAGATTGAGGGTAATGCGTCTAGGCGGAAGATGTAGCTTAGAATTTTTTAGCGATGCCCTAACGCGTTCCTTGGCTTCATCTACGGCTTTATTGGCCATTCCTACTATCACGAAAGCCGGAAGGCCGTTATGAATATCGGCTTCTACCTCTACTAGTTGACTATCAAGACCCAAAAGACTAATTGCGTTTACTTTTGCTAACATCACACCCCCTTGTTTATAACTTTACAATCATATTATACGAATAAAATACGAATAGCAAGCGTAAGGCTGAATAATCTTTTTATTGATCTTAGAAAGCGGTTTTTTACAGGCCTTTATACCAAATAGCTGCAGATTCTGGAGGTACAGTATTGATAACTATTCCGCTTGCAACTTCAAAGCCACCCCAAGTATTGCTTCTACCGCATACTTTGAGGCAGAAGCGGTGGTGTTCACTTGCGCCGTTCTCTAGGTACAGATTGAAGCTAATCTTGTGACGGGTTAGTCTAGAGAGGTATTTTTTGAGTGAGCTTGCTATGGTAGATATTTCAGGCTGAGACATGTCTTCTAAGGTGGTTACGGCTCGCTTAGGCAGCATCCATATCTCAAAAGGCCACTGGCTGGCGTAGGGGCAGAAAACCATTATGTGGTCGTTCTCATAGACAATTCTACTTTTGGTTCTTTTTTCATAAGCTATAATGTCTTCATAAGGGTCACGATTGTTTTGCTTGAAGTAAGCCTCCACATTTTCAGATTCGCGCTTAAATTTACTCGGCACCATAGGCAGGGCAAATATTTGACTGTGGGCATGAGCAAGGCTTGCCCCGGCTTCGAAGCCGTCATTTCTAAAAACAAGTACGTATTCAATGCCATTTTGAGCCTTGAGATTTGTGATTCTGGCCTGATAGGTGTGTAAGACATTGATGATTTGAGCCTCACTGAGCTTGCTAAAAGGCGTAGCTGCGAGAGGTGTGTCAATTACAATTTCTTGCTTGCCATAGGCCTGAGGGTTGTCTGGGCTAAGGCTAGGAAACTTGTTTTCAACCACCTTTACCAGCCAGTCGCCACTAGGGTCATTGAGCTGACAAACATCAACATTACGGTCAAGTCTTGGGCTGCTGGCAGTCTCTATGAGAACATGACCGCTGTCTTTGGTGTCATAGGGTCGCTTGCCTCTGTTGGGGGCAATAATTACTAGGTTTTCGTGCAGATAATCTTGTCTTATTTCGGTTTCGATGCCGTGGGTATTAAGTTTTATACCCTTGTGCTGGGGTGCTACCTTGGAGCTTTGAGGGTGTATAGAGCTTGACCCACCAGAGCCTACAGCAATGTTGTCAGTATCTTGACCAATACGAGATTTTTGGTGAGAGCTACTAGAGCTCTGGGCTGATGAAGGGGGATTCATAGTTCTTATGATAACAGCATTGCTCTTTTGCTGTAAAGAGTGAGATGGTATACTTCTTATATAGTCTTAAATACTTAAGCCAGCGTGGAGAGTAGTTCACTAAAATTTATGAAAAAATCTAAAAAACGAGTAGTTGTAATTTCGGCCAAGACAGGTGGTGGGCATAGAGCTGCAGCCCTGGCTATTATTGAACAGCTCGACAAAAACAAGTCACTAGAAGTAATTCATTTTGATGTGATGGAAGATGCCCCCAGGCCGATTAGAGATATTCCTAAGATGTACTCTAGTCTGACTAAGCTTAGAACCACCTATAGTGCGGTCTTCAAGCTTACAGAAGGCAGCAGGCAGTCACAATTCACAATAGACGCCGTGGCTAAGCGCTACGGTAAAATAATTAGGCAGCATATTGAGGATCTCAACCCAGATGTAATAATATCTTGCCATTTTGGGGCTAATACTTTTTTGCCAACCCTTCATACTTTGGCCCACCATATACCTTTTTTAACAGTTGTGACAGATCTTGAAACAGGCCACCCCATGTGGTTCGACAAGAGAGCTGACATGGTCATTTTACCAAGTGTGGAGAGCTATGCTAGAGCCAGAAATTTTGGAATGCCAGCCAAAAAGCTCAAGATAATAGGACTACCAATAAGTGCTAAGTTTGCTGAGCAAAAAATATCTAAGCAGGCTTTGCGTCAAGATTTGGGCTGGCCAACAGATAAGCCCACACTTCTAGTTATGGCCGGTGGAGATGGTCTGGGTAAGATTAATTCACTTACCAAGCAGCTCGACAAGATAAATAGCGATGTTCACTTGGCGATAATCGCCGGGCGAAACAAAAGTCTTTATGAGAATCTTAAGTCTAGAAAGTTTACTAAGTCGGTGCATATCTATGAATTTGTCGAAAACATACCACAAATGATGCAAGCCGCCGATGTATTACTTACTAAAGCTGGCCCGGGAACAATAGTTGAGGCTATTGTGTCTCGCCTGCCAATTGTGGTATTTGATTTTCTGCCTGGTCAAGAAGAGGGCAATCTGCACTATGTGGTAGACAACAAGGCTGGGCTCTGGGCCTCAACTAATTCACTGGCTATTAGGGGTACAGAAGATATATTGAGTGGCTATGCCAAGATAGGTGGGGCAAGATACGAAAAAATACGACGCCAACACCTAGAGGCAGCCGCAAATATCGCCAAATACGCAGTTGATTTTCCTGCCGAAAAGCATAACTAAGGTTTATGTGCTTTAAAATAATTATTTTTTTAAAAAAAGAGTTATAATAACTAGTAATGAAACATATTGTAATTGGCTCAGATCTTTTTAAGCCCAGTATTGGCGGTACCGAAACCGTCACTAATAATATGGGAATAAACCTAGTCAAGGCTGGTTTTAGAGTAACGGTAGTAGCACCTTCTCCAAAAGGCATGAAGACAACACCAATTTTACAAAAAGACCCGGGAGGCTATGATATTTTACGGGTCAATTCCTATGGTATACCTATACAAAAAGACCTTCGTTTTAGTCACAAGGCCTACAAGCAGATTTCAAGCTATTTTGATAAGCCAGAGAACAAGCCAGACTTGATTCACGTAAACAATCTTTTCCCAACCAGTAGGACAATGATGAAATACGCCAAAGCCCACAATCTACCGGTAATAGTTGGCAGCCACCTAATGCCCGAAAGTTTTACTACTAGTATTCGATGGACAGGCGGCTTTTCGAAAGCCCTAGATGGCTTGGGCTGGCGCTACATTGCCAGTGTTTATAACAAAGCCGACAGGGTAGTAGCACCTACCCAAACAGCCCTAAATTACCTTTTAAGCCATGGCTTAAAAGTGCCCACCCAGGCTATTTCAAACGGCATAGATCTAAAAGCCAATGCACCGCTGAGCGTAGATAAGTCTAAGCTAAAGCATAAGCTCGGTCTCAAAAGCCAGTATGTGCTGGTCTATGCAGGTCGTCTTGGAGTAGAGAAAAAGATTGATGTAATTATGTCGGCATTCGCCCAGCTGTATAGCCAGTTCGATATTGAATTGCTCTTGATTGGCGATGGTAATGCCCGAGCAAAACTAGAAAAACAAGCCAAGAAACTTGGAGTATCAGATAGGGTGGTTTTTGCTGGCTTTGTTCAAGATTTGCAGGCCAAGAGAGAGTATATGGCAGCCAGCGATGTTTTCGCTATTGCTTCACCTGTAGAGCTGCAAAGTATTGTAACTCTCGAGGCAATGTCGGCCGGACTACCAGTTTTTGCCGTAGATGAAGGGGCACTACCAGAGCTGGCCCAAAATAAGCTCAACGGCGGTACTTTTAAAGATGGTGATAGCGCTGGGCTAGCAAGACTAATAGGCGGGCTTTTGAGCGACCCTGAGCTTGTTAAGCAGTACCGTAAGGGGAGCTTAGAGATTATCAAGCATCACAGCATTATAGATACCTGGAAGCAATATTCAAAGATGTACAATGACTTAGTTGCGAAGTACCAAAAGCATAAGAACTCTTGACTTTTAGACCCAAATAGCGTAGAATTATTGGCTATGGGGCTGACTAGCTTCGACACGGGGACCTTAAAATATATTTGCAAGTCGACCTGGAATGCACGTTAGCCGTTCCAAAAACTTTAAGTGCAAATTCACTTATGCGCAATCTAGTGAACGCAGTTCGCGTTCCTAGCCTTGCACCAGCATACGCTTAATTGAGTATGCCGTTTAACTAATTGATACCAGGTAAATTAGTAGGCGCCAAAAATCTGGTTGCTACGCATACGCCTCAAGGCCGTCTGCGTTTAAGACTACAGTCTTGATAAGCGATCTATCTATTTTGTTATTTTTCTAAGATACGCTAGCTTATAAAACCAATTCAAAATAACTACACTTGTAGACGGTATATTTAAAGCCTTGTGGACGAGGGTGCGATTCCCTCCAGCTCCACCAAAAGAGACTTACGACTGATACGTAAGTCTTTTTTGATACTTGTTAAAGTCTAGCTAATATTGACTTTATAACTAAAATATAGTATATTATTGAAGCCGACAACGACCAGCTTGGTCATAAGGAGTACCATGAAAGAAAATGTTGAAGTAGTTGTTCTGCCTAGCCAAGAAGACATGATGGCTAGGCTTATGGGGGTAGACACCAACCCCTGGGCGGCAAAGAATCTATACCCTCTAATCTGCTTGGAGCATGAGCGTGAGTTTGCGACTCAAGCAGTAGAGCTAATGGTTCTTCTCGCTATAAATGAGGCCACAGAAGGGCAGGATAATGCATATACGAAATACTTACTGAGATCAGTTGTTCGGGATGCTCTAACTAGTAGAGCTGGCGAATTTGTAGCTGCAATCACTGCAGACATTCCAGTAAGGGTTATTTCTTAAAAACCCCTACCAGTCCACGAAACAGACATTTTGATGTCTCAACCTGTTTCGTGGGCTTTTTTATTACTTTTTGTGCTTGTGTTTTACAGTCAAAAAGCTGATAATACAGCAAGATTTATATGTACCTACACAAGAAAGGCTTTTGCCTTATGGCCAAAGAAGATTATTCAGAAATATTACTTGAAGCTAAAAGACTCAACAGACTCAAAAGCTCTACAGGCGTAGCTTACCCAACCGGCTATGTGGTGTTTAGGTGGCTGGTGACTATTCTCTCGAGATTTTTTATTCGTGCCGAGCTATATCGCCAAGGCCAAATACCTCAACCGGGCGGCGTTAAATATCGCCCCCAGTGGTATATGCGCAACAGCAGATCAAAGATTGATAATCACGCTTTTATTATTGCTGCCAACCACGGCGAAGTATGGGACATTCCGTTTATAGGCATGTTTCATAGAGGCTTGGTTTGGGTCTGTAAGCCAGCGTTTTGTAAAAACTGGCTGCTAGCCATGGTAAACCAGCGCATGGGCGCGGTACCAATTTTTAGACCTGGCGTTGATGACAGAGTTACTACTAAAAACACCGTTGCAGTTATCAACCAGACTAGACAAACTGCCTACACGGCAGAAGAAGGTCTTGAAGTAGCGCTATCGGCAATGCGCCGTGGCGTACCGGTGGTCATGTTTCCTGAAGGAACTAGGGCCGGCAAGAGTATTGTCGACCATAGCAAGAGTGGAACGGCTCGCTTATCTAGAATGTCAGGTAAGTGTATATTGCCGATAGCAATGGCAGGCTGTTCTAAGGGCGACCCAGTAGTGAGGAGAGGTGTTCTGCGTCGAAAAGTTATTGTTGGTGTTGTATGTAGCCCAATTTATCCATCTAATTTTGAGGGACTGCAAGACGATAAAGCAATTAACACAGCAATTATGAATGAGTGGCAGAGCCGAATCAATGTTGGCAGGTTGCTAGCGATAGGAATACTCGAACGACTCTAAGATTATTTATACTCCTGGTTAGAACCAGGAGTATTTTTTATTTGCATTATGTCTGTGGTAGGGGGCTAAACCACTAGTATTTAGTACTCAGATGTGCTATAATAGAGCTTAAGTAGGTTTCATTTCATAGTGTTCTCTTGTTTCAAGACGAAAAGTAAGAAAAGAAGGTCGTCCTACCCCAAGATAATTAAACAAGGTTACTACAAGATATATGAAAAAGTTATTTGTTGGCAATCTGCCCTATAGTGTTACTTCAGAGCAGCTTGCTGAAATCTTCGGTGAAAACGCAGAAGTTGTTTCTGCAAATGTTATCACCGACCGTATGAATGGTCGTAGCAAAGGTTTTGGTTTTGTTGAGTTAGCTGAAAGCGCAGATGTAAATACTGTCGTAGAAGCTACCAACGGTAAAGAAATCGATGGCCGTGCTATTACTGTAAGCGAAGCTCGCCCACAGCAGCCACGCGACTAATCTAGTCTAGGCTAGATACAAAAACAGACTCTGTTTGTACAAGAGTCTGTTTTTTTGTTGCTTTTTTTATTTTCGAGAGTAACAATAGAATTGCAAGACACATCGCACCTTTCAATTGGGGGATTGACATGAGTAGAAGAGATGATCCAAAATATAAAAAAGCCCAGTATAGCGAACCTTATCGCCTTAGCAAGAGCTGCGGTCTAGAAGTAGGCCTAGCCAGCAAAATACGCCACTCGGTTATTGCCTACCTTAACTACAGCACGCTCAGTAAGTCTGAATTTTGCAAAATCACGGGCATGAGTGAGAGCTATACAGACCAGCTGTTCGAAAAGCAGCACTGGGAGCTTACAGAGGCTATTAGGCTGGCTGGCTTTCTAAAGATGAATATAGAGACCATTATTCACTGGCCTAAGTCTAGACAGTTCTAGAATGACCCACAGGCATACTTTTACGGCCCGTAGGCTATAAATAAGACCTTCCACTTTGAGTGGAGGGTCTTATATTTTTTATAACAACAGCAAGTATTGATTGAGTTATAGCAGAGGGCAACAAAACAGTTTTGGCCTAGAACTTATGCGGGCACAAGGTATCCTTTAGCATCATAGATCATGCCGGGGTGAGAATTTTGAATCTTAGGTACTTTTATTTCCACAGTAGTGCCTTCATTTGGCTTTGATATTATATCTATGCTGCCACCTGATTGGTCAAGAATAATACGATCTAGATACAAAGCCAGGCCAACTCCTTCATAGTCGTACTGAAGTACATCTGTTGCTCTGACAAAAGGCATCATGATTTGATCAAGCTTATCTTTGGCAATTCCTAGGCCTCGGTCTTTGACTGAAATAAGAACATATTCGCGTTTATTTTTTATTTCAACGTCAATTACACCGCCGTTTTTGCTAAACTTCACTGCGTTACTCACAGTCGAGCCGATAAGCATAATAAGTGCCTGCTGATCTAGGTCTATAGTGAAATCACTATCAACTTGTTTTTTGATATGCAAATGCTTTAAATCAATATTGGCTTTTTGCTTAGATATAATTTTTGTAAGTATATCTTTGGTGTCGTTACTATTCGCAACACCAGAGGGCTGGTAGTTTGTGAACCTGGCAAGTAGGCTAAAAGAACTCTCCACGCTTGATATCATAGCTAGACCACGGGCAAAATTTTCGACCGATTTATCTTTCTTAAAGCCGGCTGACACGCTTTTTAAAAGCACAATATTTTTATAAAGCCTGTTGGCTGTGGTATTTATAAAATCTATTTTTGTGTCCATAAGGGCTTCTTCGGCCTTAACTAGGCTTTGGCGCTGACTATTAAGATATTTGTTACGCACTAGGCTACGGTAGGCCAGAATTATTAGCACCAAGACTAGTAGTAGCAGTAGTGATTGTATTACTACTGACTCAAGGCCTATATTTATTACCTTAGCTTTTACAAAAATCAGGTTGGACAGAGCAATTAGCAGGCCAGCTATAATTACAGGCGCAAAAACTGCAGGCTTGATACTAGAAATACTTACTTTTGACTTTAGTACGTTTTTGTCTACCTCTGTGACAATGCTTTCTGTGGCGCTACTGCTATTTTCTATAAGCTGCCTGGCGCTATCTCTAATAGACTTGATGCTTTCGGCAATTATACCGGCTTTTTGCTTTGTGATTATACCTGCTGAGAGCAACAGCTCACTACTAAACTGCATAATACCAATAGGGGTATTCAGGTAGTGACTAGTGAGTGCTATAAAATTTTTACCACCCAGCTGAATATTTTTGTATCTCGCTATTTGCTTGTCATATGAGCCAACACTTTTGTATTCACGATACGACTGCAGTGAATAGAGCGCCGCTAGACCCAGTAGTATCAGTAGCAAGAGATATGGTATAGAGGCGGCAACTTCTGGTGGGACTTTCTCGGCTAGCCTTACCAGTGCGTCTAATGCAGCGGCTATGCCGGTGGGAGAGGGCAGTATTATTGGCACATCAATGGTAGGCGTGACCAGAGGGGTGGCTGGAATGCCCACACTAGGTATTATCAGTGTGCTTATTGGCCCATTATCTGGGTTGATAATTGTGCCACCACCGCCGCCGCCACCACCACCACCACAAGCTATAGTAGAGAGGCTTTGATCAGAGCCATATCCAGTAGCATATGCATTAGTTGCGTAAGCACGGTAGTGGTAAGTAGTACTACAGCTAAGACCAGATATATTTACAGGGTTATTGCCGACTATACCGGCGCCAATGGAGGTAGTATTTCCATAAGACGGAGTAGGGCCGTATTGCAAGCCAGCGTCGCTTATTGAGCCCCCACCATCACTTGTTATTATTGCGCTAGCTGTAGCAGATGTTGCAGTGATGTTGCTTGCAGTAGAGGTTGCTACTACTGGTGCGCTACATACGGCTGGCCCGCCATCTGTTATAGCCCATGCGTAGCTGGTTACGATACTAGCTCTGTCGACTGCGTTGCAGTATTGGCTATTGCCAGCACTAAATACCACTCCAGGCTGCAGGGCTTGAGCGCTCCAGCCGGCCAAAAGCAGATCATAATTATTAGTGGAGAGAGTGACACCATCAAACATGCTTGCCATGTCTGCAACTGATGATACATTCCAGCCACCTATGTTTTGATTGAAGCTAGTAGCAAATCCAAACATCCCGCTCATAGCCGTGACTGCTGAGACGTTCCAGCCACCTATATTTTGATTGAAGCTAGTAGCATAGGCAAACATTGCAGTGGCGTCTATAGCGCCAGACACATCCCAGCCAGAAATGTCTTGATTGAAGCTAGTCGCATAACCAAACATCCCGCTGATATCTGTGACACTACTCGTGTTCCAGCTACCAATATTTTGATTGAAGCTAGAGGCGCCAGAAAACATCCCGCTGGTATCTGTGACACTGCTCAAATCCCAGCTGCTAATGTCTTGATTGAAAGCCGTGTTTGCAAACATGCTACCCATGTTAGTTACGCTAGCGGTGTTCCAGGAGCTAATATCGCCATTAAAATTACTAGTTGCAAAAAGCGAGTTCATATTTGTTACATTGGCAGTGTTCCAGCTGTTTAGATTGGCATTAACAGTTGAAAGCGCAAACATTGACTCCATACTAGTAACTCCAGAGAGGTCTGGCGAATCTGTAGCTAAAACCTGCAAAGAAGTACAGCCCTGATAAGAATGATACATAGAAGACCAGGCAATAGTGCCCCACTGGTCGATACTTAGTATTTTTTGATCATCCAAGGTGGCATTAAAATAAATACTAGGAAAACTTCCCTGAATGCGTATTGTGTAGGTGCCGCTAACTCCAAAGTCGTGGGTTACGTCTCCAGCTATACCAAACTGGTCAAAGGTACCGTCGTTGTCCCAGTCTACGTCATAGCTATATGCGTAAGATGAATTGGTAGGGATAGTGATAGAGGTGGAGTTTGAGGTACCTGGATTGTCGGTTTTCCAGGTGGTGACAAAGTCATCACTCGGAGCGGCTTTAGCCGGCCTGGTTAGTACTATCACGCAGGCCACTATCGCAACTAAACCCGCCAATATGGCTACTGGCTTACCAATCTCTATAGCTTTACTTTTTATTTTTAATAACATTTTTGTTTTATTTATTACTTTTTATACTAACACCATACTCATATATAGCACAAGCACTTTTTAGGGTCTAATGAGATTGCCAAGTCAAAAACACAGACAAAAAAATCCCCTCACTTTTTTTGAGAGGGAATTTTAATTTATATATGTATTTATTTTGGTTTTATAAAACAAACTGGCGAGCCTTTGTGGGGCGTCGCCAATCTGTTGAAAAGAGCTTTGTTTTTGTTTTGAGTAATTTTAGTGTGCAGCACTACATACATCATATAGCTTAAGCATAAGCCTTGTCAACAGCTTTTTTCAAAGTTTTTTCATGTTTTTTTGATTTTATTAAATTTAGTCGTCGGCCGAGCTGCTATTTAGGCGGTAATGTTTCCTTGTCGAGCGCTAGAGTTTGCAACAATACGACTCATAAGCTGATCTTGGGCAGAGGCAACGTTTTCAGCTTTACCGGCCCACTTAGCAATAGCTCCGTCTTGAACCGCTCTCGAGAAAGAGAAGGTAATAGGCCATGGTTGCTGACCAGCAGAAGCAACGGCAGCAAGATTGGCGGTGGCTTGCTCTGGGCTCTGCCCACCAGATAGAAAGACGATACCAGCAACGTCTTTTGGCACTCGTTTGCTTAAGATATCTAGAGTAGCTTGGCCAACTTCTTGAGGGGTAGACTGATTTGTGGCATCTTTTCCAGCCAGTACCATGCTAGTTTTTAAGATTAGGCCAGTTAAATCTACTCTGTAGGCCAGCAGTAGCTCAAAAAGTACCCTGAGAACCAGAGATAGAGTGTCGCCACTGGCTTTTATGGAGTGATTGCCATCAAAAAGCACCTCTGGCTCTACTATTGGCACCATGCCAGCTGACTGCACAATTGCTGCGTAGCGAGCCATGACGTTGAGGTTGGCGTGAATAGCGGTTGGGGTGGGCAAACGAGCAGCCTCGTCGATACTAAAAGCCGAGCGCCACTTGGTGAAACGGGCACCCATTTTGTTGTACTCATCAAGCCGAGCAGACAGGCCGTCTAGGCCTTCTGTAATGGTCTCACCGGCAAAATTGGGCAAGTCTACAAGGCCACCATCTACCTTAATACCAGGTATAACGAGGTTATTTTCAAGTAGTTTGGTGAACGCGGTGCCATCGTCAGTAGTTTGTCTAATAGTCTCGTCATAAAAAATAACGCCGCTTATATATTGTGCGAACTTAGGTGAAGTGATCAGCATTTGACGATACTGCCGCCTAGTTTCTTCGGTGCAGGGGATATTTAGAGCATCAAAGCGCTTTTTAGCTGATTTATTGCTTTCGTCAGCAGCTAGCAGGCCTTTAGGGGAGGCCATTAGCTGTTTAGCTATTGATTGTAGTGAGGGATTAGACATATTTTTACTCCTTATGCTTAATAATATCACAATCTAATCAGTAGATGGAAGAGATTTATATATATTTTTACATTGTTTTAGTGTCTTGACACTATATCTATGTAAATATAGTTAGCCCCAACAGATACAAAAGTATAAAATACAAAAAAAAATAAAAGTCACTGAGACAATTATTTATGCAGATTGGCACTAGCTAGTAGCTTTATTTTTTCTTTTTGACTTCTAGACTAGCGTCTCGGAGCATATCGCGTTTTTTGATGGTTTGGCGCTTGTCATAGTGTTTTTTGCCCCTACCTATACCTATTTCAACTTTTACCAAACCTCGCTCTAGCCCTACAGCTGTAGGTACGGCAGATTTGCCAGCTGTCTTGATTTCTCCAAGAAGTCTATCGAGTTCCTTGCGGTGCAATAGAAGTTTTCGGCTTTGGGTTGGCTCATAGCCGGTCACGCCACTGGCATGCCTGTACTGAGTGATGTGGGCGTTCGTAAGATAGGCTTCATCACCCTGAAAGCTTACAAAGCTTCCTTTGAGGCTAATAGCTCCTTGCTTGACGCTCTTGACCTCATGGCCGGCCAATACCAAACCAGCCACGAGGGTTTCAGTGATTTCGTAGTCGTAGCGAGCTCTTTTGTTGGTGGCCAGTATCTTCATAGGCTTTATTATACTCTAAAGTGCTTTATTGCTGAAACTAATACATTGAGCTAAATTTACGGTATAATTATATTTATGAAAACACTAAAAAGTCAGATACAAGAAATCGTCGAGCTAGCTTATCAAAAAGACTTTGGTTCTACCAGTAAGCCCGCTTCTATCGAGTACTGTGACATTAAGTTTGGGCATTTTGCCACAAATATCGCCCTGGCTAACAGCAAAGAGCTGGGTGAATCTCCGGCCCAGATCTCTACGGTATTGGCTAAATCACTAGCCAGTAATGATATTTTCGAATCTGTTGAGGTTCAAGAGCCCGGCTTTATCAACATGAGACTCAAGCCGCAATTGCTACTTGAGGTAATGCAAGAAAGTCACGACAATGTCTTGGGTGGGCTAAGAGATTTAGCTCAAGGAGAAAAAATGGTCATAGACTACTCGCACCCCAATATCGGCAAGCCTATGGGGGTGCATCATCTGCTCTCAACAGTTATAGGAGACTCTATAAAGCGTCTTTACCGCAAAGCTGGCTACCAGGTAATAGCTGACAATTTTATCGGTGATATGGGTACACAGTTTGGAAAACTAATACATGCCGTAAAGACATGGGGCGATATGGAAAAAATTGAGAATAACCCGGTTCCAGAGCTACTCAAGCTGTATGTGCGTTTTCATGTTGAGGCCGAAACAGATGAAGAGCTCGATCAATCTGGCCGAGCTGAGTACAAAAAACTTGAAGAGGGTGATGCAGAGAACAGAGCCTTGCTTAAAAAAATCCAAACCTGGAGTATGGCTGAAATACTCGCCTTGTATGATGAGCTTGATGTAGAATTTGATCATTTCAATGGCGAGAGTTTTTATGAAGACAAAATAGCCGCAGTAGTCCAGCTAGGTAAAGAAAAGGGAATATTCACCATCAGCCAAGGTGCGCTAGTATGTCATACCGATAACCCAGATGAGCCACCAGCTATAATTCTAAAAAAAGACGGAACCAGTCTCTATCTTACTAAAGACTTGGCGCGTATAGCTTATTGGCAAAAGACTTGGAGCCCAGACTATATGGTAAATGTTGTCGATATAGCCCAGAGCCTTCATCTAAAACAGGTCTATGAGGTGTCTGCAAAACTCAATCTTACCAAGGCTTCAAATATCCACGTGGCTTTTGGCCGAATGCAGTTTGCTCAAGGCAGTATGAGTACTAGAAAAGGCAATATTATCTTGATTGAAGACCTGCTAGTGGAAACCAAAAATAGAGTTCGTAAGCAGATAGTAGAGCTATCTAAGGACCTTACGACAGAAGAATCTAGTGACTTGGTAGATATTTTGGCGATCAACTCTCTAAAATACAACATACTTCGCCAAAATAGACTCTCAAATATCAGCTTTGACTGGGACAATATGCTGAGTCTTGAGGGTAATAGTGCACCATACCTGGCTTACAGTGCGGTACGTATGCAAGCTATCGCCAGACTTAGCGAAGAAAAGGCAACTTTGCCGGCAATAAATACCTCAAGTCTCGATACAACAGAGGTGGAGTTGATTTTACAAATTAGCCGAGCTACAGAGGTGTTTGCCTCTGCTGCAAGTGGTTTTGACCCTAGTAATATTGCCAACTACTGCTATGAGCTGTGTAGAATGTACAATAGCTTTTATCACACCCATAGAGTTGTTGAAGAGGACGCAGTATTGAGCCATAGATTGCTTATAAATAACACCACTTTGCGAGTATTAGAAGCTTGTTTTGAAGTTCTGGGACTCAAGCTGCCAGCTAAGATGTAAGCTGTTCTATAGCTTAAATTTTTTGATTGAGTTAGCTGTTGTAAAATATACATTTTTGTCTTTAGGGTTGTAGCTGAAGCTGGAAATGCCTGATGTTGAGTTTACAATAACTTCTTTTTGGTACTCTGCCCCAGAGTCTTTTAGTGTCAGAATTATGAAGGCTTTTTTGGCTGAATTAAGTAGTATGAGCTGGTCTGGGGATTCAATGTAGGCCAGAGAGGTGATATCTATTTGGTCAGAAGGCTTTCTTGCGATATTGAATTCTTTTTGTACACCTTGATCGAAAAGCAATACATCACCATTTCTTTTAGATACAAATATGTTGCCGCTTACTGATGCAGAAGTGGCATCTGAGAGTAGGCCGGGCGCTGGGTTTTTGATGTAGGCTGTCTTTGAGCCAAAGCCAGTAGCGGTTTTGCTGAAGCGGTATATTTGATTGTCTTCTGGGCTTAACAAGTAGATATTGCTCAGGTATGAAGAGAGGGCAGTAGCGCTTGGCCAGGTTGCTGGGCTAGCTGGTTTGCTGAGAGTGCCATCTGGTCTTATTTGGTAGACTGCATCTGGCGTAAGGGCGTAGATAGAATTAGATGCAAGGCTAGAACTGAGGCCAAGGCTGTTTTTTAGACTTGCATTTGTAGCAATTGTTTTACTGACACCAGATTTTACTGACAAAACTGAACCAGATGACTTATCTATTGCATATAGCGTCTCCTCTAGCAGCGAAATAGCAGAGTAGCTGGCACTAGCATTTGGGTTGCTATAAACTTCTACAGCATCAACCCTAACGATTCCGGCTGCCTGGTCTTCTAGCTGAAGAATAACTGCCTGAAGCTGGTCAAGGCTAGGCTTTTTTGACTGAGCAAGTATTGCATAAAGAGCCTGCTTATCCTTGGCCGAGAGCTCGTTTATGGCGTTACTTAGCTCAGATAATGCCTGCAGGGCTTCGGTCTTTTGGCCGCTTGCTAGCTGAGACTTAGCTTTTTCTATATTCTGCTCAAAAGTAGCATAGTTTTTCTTAAGGTCTTGGTTGTGAGGGTTATACCACTGAAAATATCCCAGCGCTGATATCGAGATGACAATAAATATTGCTATTATCACAATGAAGGCCATCGGGTTTGGGTTAATGTATTTTATCCAAAGGTTGTTCCAGGCTTTTTTAAGAGTTTTTTTGGTGCTATCTAGAAAACTAATATTTGAAAGCTTCGTAAATAATGACTTTGTAGACTTTTTTACAGCATTTTGGGTACTAGCAAGCACCAATGGTATCGAGAGAGAGGTTTTTTCTAGCTTACTGAAGCTTTGCTTGTCATTTTTTTCTGGCGAAGATACTAAAATTGGGCTTTCTGTGGTTTTTTCATTAGCCTTAGTGCGTTCTACCCACACTGCACCCAGGTGACTGTTGCTTAAGGAGCTGATTTTATCTGCGAATTCTGTAAAAGTAATTGGATCTTTGGGCTTAAGCAGTGAGTATATGACCGTCTTAGGTATATGGTCTGAAAACCTCGCACTTACTAGTAATATTTTATCTTTTTGGGTTAGATTACAGCT
>Ga0209596_1001128_pt1 | contig 23506 bp, 18 predicted proteins | sample M_130807_MF_Meta_FD_187314 | JGI IMG/M metagenome (GOLD analysis project Ga0209596, IMG submission 187314) | Freshwater microbial communities from Lake Montjoie, Canada to study carbon cycling - M_130807_MF_MetaG (SPAdes) (version 2) | ecosystem: Environmental > Aquatic > Freshwater > Lake...
TTACTATCTGTATTTGCATAACAATCCTTAATAAAATGCGTATCCCTCCCGCATCTTGTGCATAAATTTTTAGAATGTCTTATTTCCTTTTCTAATACTGATATACAATTATCATCTAATTCTATATTAGAATAGGTCCCGCCTCTAACATTTTCTATTCCATATTTTGACATATATTCTTTAACATATTTATCTTCATCAAAATAAGATGTGCTTAATACTGTTGTAATTAAGGATATAGGTTTATATTTTTTTGTCCATCCCGAACCATTTCCTGCAAAATGGTCTACCAACCTCTTTTCAATATTTTTTGTTTTGCCAATATAATACTTCTTTTCTTTCAATTTCAAAATATAGATGTGACCCATTATTCTAATTACATTATATAAAACAACAAATCAATTTTTATAATTACACCTTTGGAGATTTAAAACGCCTATATTAGTATTCAGGTTTAATAATTATTTAAAGATAATATATTATTATCTAATATATATATATATGACCAACATAGATATTATTCCTTGTGCTATAAATAACAAAAACAAGCAAATAATATCTGATCCTATTACATGCCAGTTTGAAAGTCGTAAGATGTTTGGCAAATTTTTTTCAACAGTATTAGGATTAAATAGAAGTTCTATTACTACCTATTCAAGCCATAACAATAGTTTCATTACTTTAGTGTGATGTATTCAAGCCATAACAATATTTCCGCTCTTAAATCGGTATTTTAAATATCCAAAGGTGTAAAATAAAAAATATGAACATATATAATATACAACATATACATCTTGCTTTATTTACTGCATAATTTATATTAATTTAGTAATATCCCCTACCAAATCATCTAATTTTGGTTCAACTAATTCGTCATAATTTATTATTAGTCTATTGTCTCCATAATTTTGTGGTTGTTTTCCATTAACTTTTACAGGATAGGCCCAATGCGAAGTTGTTCTTTTATCTATAAAATACTTCTGTCTTTTTTCAAGCATTTTCTTTGATAAATTACATCTTGGTAAATAACTTACATATTGCACTATTCTCTCTTCTTTTGTTTCATTATTACCATATTGATTTTGATGAAATGTTCTCGAATCCCATAAAACTAATGAACCCGCTTTAATATGTAAAACCTTTCTCTTATCACTTATTTTGTCTAAATAATTTTGCTCTATAAGCAACCAATCTTTTGTAGATGTTAAATTATATTCTTTTGCATATTCTTCATGTAATTTATGACTACCTTCATATACTACAAGAGTTCTTTCGCTATTATTTGTTAATGCAACAAATCCCTGAATACATTTTAATCCTTTTTTAGTAGGCGCTTGATCTGTATGCGTCCATACAGCATCCTTCTTTTTACATTCAGCCGGAATATAACAACACCCATCAAAACTAACAACTACTTCATCCGTTTTCCAAATCTCTTTAAATACATTTTGAACATTTTCACGTGTTCTAATGAACCACGCATGTCGCTGTTGCCCTACTTCATGAAACTTAATAATTCCATGCGGACTTATTTTCCTATGCAATCCTTCAATTTGCGGATGCGATGAAAACCATTCCCTAAAATATTTAATTGCCGTTTCTACTTCTTCGGTAGACAGAATATTCTCAATTACACAATAACCTTTTTCGGCAAGCTCATCAAGTTCTACTTGGTAAGAAGACATTATAAGATTTCGTGAGATTTCTTGAGATTTCGTGAGATATACTTTGAAACATTATAATCAATTTTTATTTATATCATCCATATAAAGAACTTTTTTATGTGGATTAATACTCGTTTTTTATGTATAATTCTTATCAAATTAAGTATTTTTTGTTGATTATAATTATTTGATATATTTTTCAAATCTATTACTGAATTATTTTTCAAATCTGTATTACTTAACATAATACCTTTGTTATATTAAAAAACAAAGGTAATAAATCAATTTTTATACATATACAACAATAATTAATAGTAAAATTAAAATATAGAGAATAACATAAATAGTTTAATTTATTCTACAAACATAAACTTGCTATTCAGTAATATTATTTCGTAATATTTCTTAATACTATTAACATCCCTCATTTTACCTACATCCTGTGTATCCATTATTTTCTTCATTATATCATCATCACTATCCTCTGTTCCCATCCTATTCTTTTTGATTATCTCTGTATATAAATGATATGCTCTATTGTATTCATCAATAAACCCTTTGTTATTTACTGTGATATAATAGATATTATTGCTATTATATTCAATCATCTTTTGAATCAATAGCATTATCTCTACCTCTTTATTTCGGCAATCTTCATTATTGCATTCCCATATCTTTTTACCTTTGTCATTCTTAATATACGCAGTCGATACAATAGTTCCTGTCTTATTTTTTTTGGTAATTTTTATAGTAGCATCCAAATTTTGACTTTGCGTCGGGACATTGCTAATTTCGCAAGTGTCATTATTATTGCCATTTTTGGCTACATCCTTCAATAATTTTTTACTTTGTCTTGCTTTGGAAACTTTCGGCTCACATAGAATATTAATAAATCTATCAAATAACAATTCTTTAACCATCATTAATTTTAAGTTGTTAATCCGGTTTTTCCTTCGTATATCATTTTGATACATCGGTTTATCCAATAACGCTTTATCTACATCGCTCCAATATTCATCATTCTTGTCATACCCAGGCAATTTGTCTAAACACAAAGCATACAATTGCAATATCGGTTTCATTATTTGATTTGTGATATAATGTAAATAATCAGGAACCAAATTATTTTGCACAATATAATCAGGGTTTTCTATTCGGTCTCCTTGCAATGAAGACACATTACCTTTATTACCATTATTACCATTATTGCCATTATTTGCGGTTTTAATATATACAAATGGTATACGTTCATTTACAACAGGTCTATTTCCTGGGTCTCTCGCTCCTATTCTATCTGCAAGCACTTTGTGAGCAATTTTAGAAGGGTCTTTGTATGCGGCCCTTAAACTCTTTGTTATAATAAGCTCTTTAATAGATGTTCGACCTTCTACAAGATTATTTAGTTCTTCCTGTAGAAATACAATAGAACCATCCAAATCTTGCTTTTCTAATATGATATTTATAACCCCTCCATATATTTTTTTCACTATTTGTGCATTATCACGTCTTTTTAATACAATTCCCATAGACTTTTGCTTATAATTTACAACATCAGTTTCATAAAGATTGCCTACATATCTTTTCTTACTAAATATAATAAACGGATACAAGCATTTCTCATAATTTAATTTTTGCGGATTAGGCATAATATCAGGAACATTTATATGTTTCTCAACATCTTTCCCTATATCTATGGCATATTGCAAAGCTTCTTTCCCAAATACCGCATTTCCCTCTTTGTCGGTCAAAGGAAACTTGCAAAATATTGAATCAGTATCACCATATATAACCTCTGCGTTATACTCTCTTTCAACAAAATCTTTGGCCAACATAATCATATTTCTGCCTGTTGCTGTGGTGCAAGCAGCAATATCCTTTAAATATATAGATGATGTCCTTGCGCCTATTTGTCCATACAAAGAGTTTGCTGTAACTTTGTATGCTACTTGAAGAGCATCTAAAACATCTTGCTCAAATATATTATAAGTATCTTTAATATCCTGTATATTATCTTTGGGAACTAATATATTACTTTTATTATCAATATTATATACTTCGTATTGGTTGCCTTTTTCCGCGCAAATACCAATATATATTTTTCCATCGCACGTAGTTATTGTTTTATATTCTATCTTTTTCCTTGTATTCTTTCGCTGTTTTAACAACATATCGAGAACATCCGCAATAATACCCTTTCTTCCATCTTTGTATTGCACAAATACACAATCTTTTTCGCCTGTTTTCTTTTTCTTATCCCCAACACCTTCGTATAAATCATATGAAATCGTTTTATATTCTATGTTAGGGTCTTCAACGCGATATTTCTCATCCATCAAATAACAATCATGCGATAGATTGCAAGAAATCATAGAAGATGGATATAGAGAGCCGTAATCAAATACAACAATCGGTTCGTTTAAATAAATTCCTTCTTTCGGTTCTAGAACAACAGCACCTTCGTATCCATTATCTATCTCTTCGATATTTTCTCTATACGATTTAATAGTTGGAATAAGAGAATCTCTTTCCATACATTCTTTGGCAATCAAAGAGAATATCTTAATACCTTGACCTCTACGAAACAAGAAATTAAGAGGAACAAGGCATACATTACCCATACCAATATTATTTTCAAGAATTTTTAATTTATGTATTAGTCTATTCACAAGACAGCAATCTTGTATGCAGTATTTCGCAATAACACATCTGTCCTCGCTGCTTCCCTTGAACTTGTCGAAAATCTCTTGCGGTTTTAAATCATTCTTATTATCACCTAAAAATATTGAAGCAACATTATCCAGTTTATAACTATCTAACTTTTGATCACGCTGCATAACCTTCAGTAAATCTATTAAAACTGTCCCGTCAAAATCAATATATTTCAATATATTATCTCCCAGCGCCGAAGAAGACAGCTTTAATTCTACAAGAGAAGCCTTGCGTGTTATTAATCTTCCAAATCCCATCGAAAAATCTTCCATAATATTCAGCTCTGTTGCTCTTTGCCATATATATTCCATATCAAAGCCAAATATATTATACCCAGTTATAATATCAGAGTTCAAGTTATTCATAAGCTCCTTCCATTTTATTAGAACCTCTTTCTCTGAATCATAATATTGAACATCGCAATCATCTATCTTGTCGCAACTATTTAATGTTATGATGTTTTTATATACAATATTATCAGACCCATATATATGAACAGTAGTTCCAATTTGAATTATTTTGTCTCCTTCCAGCGGAACTAATGTATTTGTCAAAATATCTGTTAATTTTAACTCGTGCGCATTTAGTTCTCGCACAGTCATTTTATTTCCTTTGAGGTCTTCGTCGTCATCACTGCATTCATCACCTTCATCATCGTCAGTATCAGTCTTTTTCACAACTGCATCCTTCTTAATAGATGATGCAATTATATTCAAAATATCTGTTATTTTATGAATATGTGGCTCTATTTTTTGTGATATGGTAGATATATAATTATGCGCCAATTTATTCTTTGGATATACTCGGTTTATCTTGACATCTTTTTCAACATCTATAATAACATCTTGGAAATATATAGTTTGAAGCCATCCTATGATATTTTCCTCTGTATATTTATAACCCAACTTTGCAATAATCGCGAGGTCCTGTGCGACCTTACTATAATTCTTTTTTGCAACTGGGAAATCACCATGACTACTCGAACATTCAATATCAAACGATGTTATTAATAAAGGTGCGATCTTATTAACTTGAATAGGTGTGATATTTTTGTAATTTGTTGTTATATTATAATCACATCTGCTGATGTCTTCACCTATATCGTATTTTCCCTTGTCTATTCTTACCCAATCGCACGGTTTGATATTTTGCGTATGAATATATTTTAAGAAAGGGTCAATGTTTGTTTCATATAATTTAAAATCATTTTTCTCAAGACTTTTAAAATAATACTTTAAGTTGTTGTATAATTTAAGAGATTTTACTGAAACCTTTAAGAAACGAAAAATTTTATCATTTGTAAATCCCCAAAAGTCTTTTTTCCTGACTATTTTTAAATTAATAAAATGCGTTTCTAGGTTGCGATTAACAATTTTTTTATTATATTCATTCCATACACCATTATTATTAAATCTACATTTGTATGATTCATTCAAAAGTGTGTCATTTAATTCGTCAACCTTTGCTTTGAAAGCGTTTTTATTTAAACCTTCCCAATTTTCTGGAGGTTTAATATAAAAGTAAGGGACGAAGTTTTTAACATTAACGCAATATGTTGCTCCTGAAGCGGCAGTTCCATAAAATAGAAGAGAATATAGGTCGTTTGAATCTCTTTGTAAATTTAATTTATCTGATTCTGGGTCATATATATCAGTTATTTGAAATTCTATAGTATCTTCATTTTTATTTATCGGTTCATGTATTTTTCTTGGAAATTCCATTATAATAAATATATGATTTAAATATTTAAATACAAATCAATTTTTAATTTATTCTAATAAATTAAAATAGATTATTATGGATATAAGTTCGGAAGGTTTGATTATTTTGATTATTACAATTTTTGGCATATACTATGTTTATAATAATTATATTAACGAAGGATTAATCAAAGTCAAAAGCAAAATAGATAATGAGGAATATACAGTGCAAATAAAAGAGGATGCCACTGAAGCTGCTGATTTAATTGCAACTATCAAAGTTAAGCTTAATACATTAATGGAACATTTAGATAAAACATATGGTGATAAAGATGAACGGATAATAATGCTTAATCAAAACTATCGTCCAAACAGGTTAAGCGAAGGTGTTGATACAGCAGGGTATACAAGTTATTCAGTCAACAAAGGCGAGAAAATCGTATTATGTCTTCGTAACAAAGATAAGTTAGTTGATCTTAATACAATGATGTTTGTAGTATTGCATGAGTTTGCACATTTAGCAACACAAAGTATTGGTCACACAGAGGAGTTTTGGACTAATTTTAAATGGATATTAGAAGAATCCACAAATATTGGTATATATGTTAAACAGGACTTTAAAAATAAGAATGTAGATTATTGTGGTATTAAAATAACTTCAACGCCATTGTAATATAAATAAATCAATATATCAATTATTATATTATGCAAATATATATAAGATATTAATGATTATTTAAATAATATATATATAATGTCAAATATAACTTGTAATAATATATCTCAAATATCCGTAGTAAATAATCATTATAATCATTATAATCATAATGTGTTCGAGATATTCTATGCATCAATAATATTATTGATGCCTATTAGTAAAATATATACTCAACTTATCAAAATTGTCGTGGTGCGCAGAAAAATAAATCAATATACAAATTGGAATATATTAATGATTCTTGTGAATAGCATGTTGTTCAATGTTTTTAATATAGACAATCATTTAATATCACGGTTCATTGCGATTAATTCATTTCAAATAATGTCTCTATTTCATATGTATATATTATATGACAGCAATATTTTGTTCTTTGCGATGGACGCAAATCCATTGGTTTTGAATCACCGAATTTTTAATATAATATCAAAAACCCAACTAGTTCGATTTGAATACTTTGTTGCAAATATAATTGTTCATATATTACCTGTGTATATATACAAAGATTACCTTGCATTAAAAGACAATGACACCAATCATCAATTTAACATGTTTCAACATTTAATAATGTTTAAATTTATGTGGGTTTTAAATATTTTTGGCGATTTTAATATAACTTCTATATATGTTCCAACATTTCATTGGTGTAATGTAAAATTAGTTAATTTAATTGTTGTTATTGACTATTTATTATACAAACTTGTCAATTACTAATATATATAAGATTTATTAGATTAAATATATTAAATATAATAATATTAATGATTCCTAAAATTATTCACCAAACGTGGAGAGATAAAACACTTCCACCAATTATATATAGTTTAATTAGTGAAAATATCAAATTATTAAATTTGAATGGATATGAATTAATGTTTTGGACTGACGAGATGATATTAAAATTAATATCTGAAGAATATCCAAATTTTTACAATATATATAAAATGGCGCGAACAGGTGTTCAAAAAGGGGATATTGCACGCATTCTTCTCGTTTATCATTATGGTGGTATATATATAGATTTAGATGTTCTTATTTTGAGAGATTTTGGAGAATTACTAGATATGAATTCTGATAAATTATACATTACATATGAACCATCAGGGCAAACGATGGCGTTATATAATAGTGATAAATATATATGCAATGCTTTTTTTGCGGCAAATAAAAATAATAACATGTTAAAAATCATATTAAATAATATACCGGAATATATTAATAATTATTCTGAAAATATTTTCCAGAAATTTGATATATTCGGTGGTTCATATTTTAAAAGTAATATAGAAAAGTATGTTAATAAGGGTTTTAAAGACGATGTCTATGTTATTGATGACCGGGAATTATTTTATCCTATTAATGACCCAAAACTTGACAATATGCCTTTTACAGTAGGTGATTGGACAAAATTAAAGAATGGTGATTATGGTAAAGATACAATAATGGTTCATTATTGGATACACGGAGATTTCGAATCCAAAGAATTATTAACTACATTCCATGCAGACAACAAAAAAACGATACACGAAAATGTATATGCTTTTTTTTCTAAATTATATCCCAACATAGCAAAAAAAATGATTGACTCTATTTAGAGAAGACTATATACATTTATGTATAAGTATAAATATTTATTATTATTAATAAATATGGTTCACGTCAAAGGATTTGCTTATAATAATATAATTAAACTGTCGATTGTTCATGATATTAAGATGCCCACAATATATTTAGAAAAAGGGTTCTTTGGCGACGACTCAAAGTTCAAGGGCAAATATTTTTGCGCAGAGCATATTTTCCCACAATGTTATTTAAATAAAAAACATGCAAATGACATGCATAATATTGTAAAAACATTGAATACATTAAATGTTAATAGGTCAAATTATATGTTTGTTGAAGATATTAATACGAAGGATAAAAACTGGGAAGCATTAGACTTTGGAAATTATGTCAACCACAAAGCCAAAATGTTTTCTCCAAATAATTGCTCGCGTGGTTTAATATCAAGGGCGATTTTGTATATGTGTAGAGAATATGACTATAATCATAAAAAGGTCATCGATAAAGAGCTGCTAATTAAGTGGTATTATGATTATCCGCCATTAAAGGAAGAGAGGTATCATAATGAAATCATTCATAAAATACAGAGAAATCACAATATTTTCATTACAAATTATTTTAAGAAGAATGGTGTAATCATTAAATTTATTAACAAAGTTATAATGGTATGTAAATAGAAAAATTGATATTATATATATATATTATAATTAATTAACAATATGAGTTTATTAAATAATAAGCAACAATTTGCGGTTGACCAAACGATAAATGGAGAAAATATATTAATTACAGGTCCTGCAGGGACAGGAAAATCTTATACTATTAAGTATATTATAGATTTATTGAAGGAAAATAATAAAAATATAGGACTTACAGCAACAACAGGAACAGCTGCATTTATTATAGGCGGGCAAACTTTGCATTCATTTATGGGGTTGGGATTATGCGATGGTTCATTGGCCGATATTTTTATAAATATTAAAAAGAATAAAAGTATATACAAAAAGCTCGCCGAATTAGATGTATTAATTATTGACGAAGTATCTATGTTAGACAGTGTATTGTTTGATAAAATTTCAGATATATTTAGTTATATTAAATCGTATAGTTTAAATGACCAAGAATTATTGCATAAACCATTTGGTGGAGTGCAGATTATATTGATAGGAGACTTTTGCCAACTTGCGCCGGTTAATGGCTTTTATTGTTTTCTTTCTAAAATGTGGAAACAAGCAAATATCAAAACTGTTTTACTTGAAGAACTTGTAAGACAGAATGATGATGTTTTATTTCAAAAAATATTGCAAATAATTAGGAAAGGCAAATGCACAGATAATATTTTAAAAGTTTTAAATGCTTTGAAGGATACGCAATTTGACAATGAGATAATACCTACTAAATTATATCCTAAAAATGTCAATGTAGACAAAATAAATGAAATAGAAATTAATAAATTAAAAGAGGCTGGTAATAAGACATACAATTACAAGGCTGAAGCATTCCCAGATAATTTAAAAAATATAAACAAATATGATATTGAACTTGTTGAAAACTCGCAAGTAATTGTAACACGAAATATTGATATATCGATAGGTATTGTTAATGGAACGCGTGGTGTCGTCAAAGAATTACATCCTAACCAAGTTATTATCAAAGATATAGAAGGTAATGTTCATATTATATTATATTACAAAGATATTATTGAAAAAAAAGGCAAATCCGCAAAATCATATATTTCGCATATGCCTTTAAAAGTGTCATATGCATTATCAATACATAAATCGCAAGGAATGACGATAGATGCATTGGAAATCGATTTAGGTGAAAATATATTTACTTGCGGACAAGCTTACACCGCATTATCGCGTGCAAAAAGTTTGCAAAGCATTAAAATTATAGATGTTTCAAAAGAATCGTTTAAAACAAACCTTTATGTTAAAGAGTTTTATAATAATATGCGCCCGTAATTGTATATATATATTATAATATAATATATAATGGAAAAATATAAATATACAAAAACATGGTTTATACATTGCGATTTAAAATATATTTTAAAAAAATTTTTGGATAAATCCAGTGAAAATAATATATTAGAAATTGGTTGTTATGAAGGATTGTCAAGTGTCTTTTTCGCTGATAATTTTATTGACAATCCGCATTCAAGTTTAACATGCGTTGATCCTTTTTTAACTATTGATAATAATGACCATGCAAACCTTTTACAGAATGGAGAAGAATTGAACTTTGACTATAATATTTCTATTTGCAAAAATACAGACAAAATAACAATACATAAAATTACCTCTGACAATTTTTTTGAAAATAATAGTAAAAGATTTAATTTTATATATATTGATGGTTGTCATGAAACAGAATTTATAAATAGAGATATGGAAAACTCTTTTGCATTTTTAGAGAAGAATGGTATAATGTGGGTGGATTATTATGGAGGAGGCGATGGTATAATAATTAAAAAAACAATGAATGACTTTTTAGAAAAATACAAAGAACAATATGAATTAATTTACAAAGGATATCAACTCGCAATAAGAAAATATTAATAATATATTAATAATATTATAAAATAATAAGATGAACGAATGAAAATAATTAGACAAGGAAACTACACAACTGGTTTCAAATATTATAAAAATAATTTAGAAATAACAAATAATGATGAGATAGATAAAATAAAATTATTAAAAATACCACCTGCATATGATAATGTAACCATTATTAATAATAAAAAAATAATTGCATATGGATATGATTCAAAAAAAAGAAAACAAGTATTATATAACCCCGCTTTTATTGCAAAGCAAAATATTAAAAAATATAACAAAATATCCACGTCAATTAAATTCTTTTATAAATTAAAGAAAAAGATTGCTATAGATTTGAATAGCAGCGATGAAAAGACTAAAGCAATTGCAATAATAATAACTCTAATATTTACGTGTGGTTTTAGAATAGGAAATAAAAAATACGAGAAGGAAAATAATTCAGTTGGGCTTACAACTTTGAAATATAAGCATTTAAAATTTGAAGATAATAAGGTATTGATAGATTTTATAGGGAAAAAGGGGGTTCGCAATATTGCAAACTGCGATAATCGCAAAATATTTGAGTATCTCCATAATAAATACAAAATATCCGCAATGGATGACTATATTTTTAGTTATGGAACTGACAAAATAATTACGTCAAATGATGTCAATGAATATTTAAAAGAAATTTGCAATTATTATTCAAAATCAGTAGATTTTATTATTACAACGAAAGATTTACGCACCTGGAATGCTAATATGCTTTTCCTTAACTATTATAAAAAGATAAGGAAAGATAGAGAAAAGAAAATGAAGGGCGTTGATAATGCAAAGAATAATGAGAATTATAACGAAAGATGTGTTAAAAAAGATGTAAAGATGGCGATTGAACAGGTCGCCTTAAAATTACATAATACTTATAATATTTGCAGAAAAAGTTATATAGACCCGAAACTAATTGATAATATTTGCAAATTAGACTAATATTTAAAAAAATGATTTATTTTTATATTAATATAAGATTTATATAATATTAGAATATAATAAAGAATTATAATAATGGATATGAACATAGTTATTAGCAATCTAAAAGATATGCTTAAAAGCCGTGGAGATGATATTACTTTGTTTGAGGAGCATGAAGCATCAATCGACAAAGATAAATACGATAGTGATTCGTGTTGCATTGAGTTTGAAACATCAAATACAACCCTCATTTTCGCATTGACTAAAAAAACGCGTAAGAATATTATAGATGAATTAAAGGACGATGATATGAATATAGGAAACTTTGTAAAAAAACACAAAGGGAAACAAAATATTATATTAATATTTAATAATGATACAGTGTCATTACCGCTAATATCTCAATTGAGCAAGTATGACAAATTATTTCAAAAAAATGGAGGAATGCTTCAGTATTTTCAAATTAAGCAGCTTATGTTCAATCCTACAAAGCACGAGTATGTTCCGCCGCATATTAAACTTGCCGAGAATGAAGTTGTTGACTTTATGAAAAAGTATATGATACGTAGTAAATTAGACATGTCAAGAATAAACCCTTTTGACCCGATTGCAAAATGGCTAGGTTTAAAACACGGGGATATAGTAAAAATAATTCGCTATAATGAAAATAGTGGTGAATCATATTACTATAGATCTTGCTTCTAAAAAAAAATATATATAGTAATAGAGGACATAATTTATGACAAACAGGCTTACAAATAAACAGGCAAGTATGTTTAACGATATTTTAAAAACCTACAATAATGCTTTTTTTAAAGATCTACCCAATAAGGAAATACTTGAAGAATTAGAAGATATAATAAATCCATCAAATTTTTTGAATATAGCAGCTGCAAGTCCCGCATATACAACAACACAATTAAATAACTTTGTAAGAAACATTATAAACTTTGATATTAAAACTTTTGATAATCTTAAAAATATAGGTATAGACACTAATATGGAGTTTGTAGGAAAAACTCCAAATGCATCAACTTATGGATATAATATCAACATTAAAGATGTTATTATTGATAAATTAAATATAATAAATGTTTTCGTTGATTTACTAGATGCATATAAATATTGTATAGATAATGAAAATAATAGTTCTTTAAAGTCAGGATATTCTGAAAATGTGGCAATTGAAAGTATTCAAATAGTTGCAAACACAACTAGATTATATACATCTGGTTCTGCAATATTTCCAGCTGTTTCTGATGAACCAAATGCTGGATATATTAAAAAGGTTAAAGTTGCAGACGCGGATGATGATACAACTGCAAAAATAACCTTGTTTTTATCGATACAAAGTTTTAATGCCGGATTTATGGATCTATCATCATATGATAAACTATTTGAAAAAACTGGTTCAGCAGGAACAGTTGCAGCAGGAACTGTAGAAACACTTACGACCACTAATTTTTTATCAGGGTCGGGGGCGACTCATCCTTCATCCACTGATACAAGCACAGTTCATTATTTGAATACAAACACGCATCATAGACAAACATTCCTTGTAGCAGATAAAGATACACCAATACCACCAACTGGAACAAGGGATGAAGTTAATGTAAAAACAATTAAAATGTTCTTAAGATGTTTAATTTCAATTGACCCTGCATTACGTAAGCAAACGGTATATGCACTTTATTATTATTATAATTTTTTACAATTATATTCAACACTAATAATAAATATATGTAATGTTATGTTCGCAGATGTTCGTGATACAGCAAATAATCCCTTCTGTATAGAGACAATTAATACTACATATAATCAAAGGAAGTCACGTTCTGTGTCTGGTGTTAAAATAAAAAATGCGGGCGCCGGATATACTGTAGGTGAAATTATATATTTTACAGATTCTGACGTAGCAACGGACAAAGTTGCAGCAACATTTACTAATTTAACTGGGATTACTGCTGTTCCATTAACTAATGCAAAATTAGCTGATATTATTACAACTAGAGGTAATGGATATACAACAAGTAATGATATAAGTGCAATTGTTAAAAAAATGAGTGGTGGTGCAGAGACCGCCGGAACTGCCCCGGCTGGTGCTGGCTCTGCAGTCGCAGTTATTACAACAATTATTGTCCCTGTTGCAATGAGTAATATTACAACATCACAAGATGAAAACATAAATAAATTACAAATTGTTTATAATAATGTAATTGAATCTATTACATTATTACAAAGAGAAATAATAAAATATGGAACTAATAATAATTTAGTAGAAAAAGATATAGATATTGTTACGTCTAGCTCTACTACTGGAGCGGACGGTCTTGAAGTTAAAAAATCACCATACAAAAATGTTATTATTAGTCTAAAGCTTCCTGCAACTATAGAAAAATTAGAAAAATTAGACAGAGAAAATGACCTTGTAAATAATTATTATGTTTATGACAATATTAGAAAATATAGTTATAATATACTTGTATATAATAATAAAACAACAAACATTGAATTAACATTAGACGCATTTTTTAATTACGAAGATGCTTATCCAAATGGCAACGACACTTCAAGCGGCGGAACCTATGATATATTCAAAAACTCTAACAATAAAGAGTTTACAGATACAGAGATTACTGCGTCGGCCACATTAACACCACCAACTAGCGGGAAATTTCTTTCAATCAATAGAAAAGATTTGAATAGTTATAGAATAGATTATAATACGAATAAGCAAAGTTTAGCAAGTTTAAATGAAAATATTGATATGAATGAACGTATTTATAATAATCAAATAAATTTATACGAGGTTCAGTTTAATAAAAATACGTTTTTAAATCGCCAAGTATTAATATTTAACATAATAATTTGTATAATAGTATTAATATTGATTATTATAAATGTGGTTAATATTGATAAAGAACATATTAAAAATATTTCACTTGCTTGTTTGGGAATAATATTATTATTATTGGTAATATATTATATTTCAAATATAACATATATAGAAACATTTCAAACTCCTACTACAGAAACAGAATTTACTAAATTAAAAAGGAATTATGCAATTACGAATACCCCAACGTTTGCAAGTTCTAAATATAAGATATTAGATAATTTAATTTCTGGTGTTAATATTAAGTTTTCAAGTTATTTTGAAAAAATAAATATTGTTTTACCATCAGTTGACACAACTACAATGTATAGAGAAATTAAAGACACAACACAATCTGAATCAGATAAAAAAAAACATATTGAGGCATTATTACTGGCGAAGAGAGACCAATCGCTTAATAATATGAATGCACTAAAATATGAGTTAGATAATAATAAATTATATATATTAACTTTGTTAATATCATCAATTATATTTATAGGATTATATAACATATATATAAATTATATAACAGAAGACAAATATGTGTCATTAATGATATTTTTAAGTTTTATAATATTTATTGTAATTCTATCATATTATATTATAAACTCTAACAGACAAGTAAGAAGTACCTATAAAAATATATATTGGGGTCCTGAATTATCAACTGATTTTTAATTCATCCTCTTAATTTTATTTATTTTTACATAAATTATATAAAAACTTATAACTTATATATCTTTAATGGCTGCAAAAAAAGACACAAATAATAAGAAGGATAAAGATGATAAGAAGGATAAAGATGATAAGAAGGATAAAGATGATAAGAAGGATAAAGATGATAAGAAGGATAAAGATGATAATATTGAAGATGACAAAGAAGAATATGACGATGAAGAAGAATATGACGACGAAGAAGAATATGATGACGAAGAAGAATATGATGACGAAGAAGAATATGATGACGAAGAAGAATATGACGATGGAAATGAAGAAGGAGAACCTTCCGGTCCTTCTGGTGGATATTTTAATAAATATGATGAAGATGAAAATACAAAGCATAATGTTTTTTTAATATTAAAAACACTACCAAAGAAAAAAAATAATATTAACCTTTTGAAAAAAATAAAAAAAATAAAATACAGCTTTTATAAAAAATATAATAATGATGAAAAAAGATATTTTGATACATTATCAAGTAAAGGGAAAGAAAATATTATAATATTAGAGGATAAATTATCAGCAAATAAGGATATATTAACTATTCCTATGCGTTTCAAGATTTTGAATTTAGATATTAATGAAAGAACGAAACGTAGCATAATATTTAAGCATGAATGTTTAAATCGAATGTCAACTGCATCTGGCGAGTATCACAAAATAAATAACTGGTTAAATATATTAAAAGACATACCATTTAATATATATTATAATATACCTATTAAAATTGCTGATGGGAATGAAAAGATTTGTGCATTTCTTACTGATATACGAACGAAAATGAACGACCAAATATATGGGCATAAGGAGGCGAAAGAGCAAATAATACGTGTATTGGCGCAATTAATATCATTCCCCAAAGCAAATGGATACATAATTGGAATACAGGGTTCTGCCGGGATAGGTAAAACGAAGTTGATTAAGGAAGGCATATGTAATGCTCTTAATTATCCCAGTGCATTTATATCGTTGAGTGGAACCGACGATTCTTCATTTTTAAGAGGACATTCTTACACTTATGAGGGCGCGACGTATGGAAAAATATGTGAATCTCTAATAAAAACCGGAATAATGAATCCTCTTTTCTTATTTGATGAATTAGACAAGGTTTCCAGCACATATAAGGGCGACGAAATTATAAATACTTTAATTCATATTACAGACCCTGTTCAAAATGATAGATTTAATGATAGATATTTTGAGGAAATCGATTTAAATATATCGCGTTCTATGATAGTATTTACATTTAATGATGAAAAATTAATTAACCCTATTTTACGAGATAGAATGATTGTAATAAATGTCAAAGGATATAATAATAAAGAGAAGATAGTTCTGTCAAGAGACTATATAATACCTGAAATACTAAAACAATATAATCTTAAAAAAGGAGATATAATATTTAGAGATGACGTTTTGCTTCATATAATAAATAATATTGAAAGCGAAGAAGGGGTACGAAATTTAAAGCGTGCAATAAATAATATTATTTCATGGATTAATATGATGAAGTATGTTTCAATTGACAATGTGTTGATAAATATACCATATGAAATAAGTAGTGATTTTTATGATAAATACGGGGGAAATAATACTGCAATTAGAAAGGATATATTACATTCTTTCTATATGTAAATAATTTTCTTAATATGTTTATAAGTGTATGCTAAATAAAATTATGAATACTTGTAGTAATACGATTGATACATTTTCGGATTGTTCGAAGTTTATATTTTTTGGCTGCTGGAATAATATAAACTGCGATAATGAATATATATATCGTAATATTGTTTTGGATTATCTTCATAAAAACGAAAAGGATATAAAGCAAATATATCTTGCAGGTGATAATTGGTATACTAATAAAAAAACAATAGGTGATAAGGTGTTTAAACTTTATTTAACTGATGTATTACGCACAGGTTATGAGAAATTATATGCTATGAACAAAGATATATATATAGCAATAGGTAATCACGATATAGATTTTGATATTAAAAGTGGCGTAAGTGGAAAAAGTAAAACCAACAGCCCAAGTCATTCATCTCCAACTAATGCTGCCAATAACTTAAAAAAAGACTGCAATATTAATACGCAAAAATATTATTTAAAACAGATAAAAGATGCGTTGGAATTAAATAGTTATTTAGAGATTGGCGAACCAACATTGGAAGGATTAAATAGGATGGAAGCAAACGAATTAAACGAAGACATATTATGTGAAAAAGGTATAAATATATATGTTGATAATATAGGCGTTCGTTATAATAAGGATAATATAATTATAATAATAAATACAAATAACTTCGACAATTTTAGAAAGGGCATAGCATATTTAAGTAAAATCGCTGACAAAATCAGCGAGGTGAAAAGAGAGCAAATAAGGAGAAATCAACAAAGTAAAAAAAGTATTGAGCAAATATTTGTTATGGGTCATATACCTTTATTTACGTATAGACAAGATAAAAAGGGTAAAGAAAATAAAATCGCAGTGCATGAAATCAAAAAAACAGAGTTTGAGTATAGAGAATTAATAGCATCACTATTTGATATACTCACAGACAACAATATAATATATTTATGTGCTGATACTCATAATTTTAGCGTTATGAGAATTGAACACAAAGGCAAAGTATTAATACAAATAACCGCCGGAACAGGTGGTGCTGACCCCGATATAATTAATGGGAATTATGTAATTACACCCGCAAGTTCTATTGAGACATTTAGAGTGAAGGATGAGGAGAAATTATACAAGATTACAGCATATGCACTTAACTCATATGGATATGTTCGTATGAATATATACAAGACATATATTGATTTATTTTATAAGCAAATTATTACAGATAATGCGGAAATGGCCCCGTCAGCATATGGAACAAAAGCACGCCCATATTCAGACCCAATCAATGAAAAGGATAATATGTTTAATAAATCTTTAATACCTATATTACGAAGACAAGAATCCTTATCTACATCAAGACCATTATCTGTAATTAATAGAAAAACGAGGAAAATAAATATAATTCATTATAAATTAATGAGGAATACGATGGATGTAAAATTTGTAAATAAAATTATAGAAAAAAAATCTTTTGCAAATAATTCTATATACAAAAGCAAAAAAATATGTAATATTATGGAAACAAATCCTAAAGGTTATGTAACTGACGAAGCTAATAAGATTATTTGTTTTAAAAAAGGCATCGAAAAAAAAGTAACATCAAGCAGTAAAAGTTTGCAATATCCTTAAATAAAAACGTTAATAATAAATAAAGGATAATTTGTTAAATGGTTTATCCATTATCATCATTATCATCATTATCATCATTATCATCATTATTAATGTTATTATCAATTATTTTAATTATTTTAATTATAGTGACCATATATATATATACTAATAATAATGACAATTATGAGAATAATGAACATATATATTTCATGAATTATAAGGAGACTTCTGTATTTTTAAAGAATGATAATGACCGGTATGTTCGCAATATGTCAGAGTTAGATTTGTGTGCAAGAAATGTTAAATCACATATAGAATATATAAATAATATTAAAGAAACAGCAATTTCTTTTGATATAACAGAAAAAGAATTATTAGCAAAATGTGCAGCAAATGCTGATAAATATTTTAAAACAGAAGCATACAAAGAGTTAAAATATAGTAAACATTTAAATGGTAATAATATTGCAGATATTAAATGGATATTTGCGAATACATCTACAAAAGGATTTAATAATAAAATTATGGAAAATGAAGAAGGATTGCCTCATACGCGTGCAAACATAATCTTTGTATCAAAAAATGTTTTAAAATACGACGAGTTAAATTTAACAAATACTTTAATACATGAAAAAATTCATATATTTCAAAGATATAATACTGAAATATTAGACAAGATAATAAGTGATATGGGTTTAAAAGAATTAGACCGGGGTTTGTATAAATATTCTAAATATATACGAACAAACCCTGATACTAATAATAAGATATATTATAATGTAAATAACAAAGAATTAATCTTTGTATGTCTATACAGGAATAATAATCCAAATAGTATTAACGATGTATTGCATAATAATTATTCAACAGAACATCCGTATGAAAAGATTGCTTACGAAATTGCTGGAAACTTTTACGCAAATAACGAAAATAAATATATAAATATCTAGAAATTTATCTAGTAAATATCAAAATAAATATATAAAAATATAAATATCTATTAGGTTAGAGATATGGAAGAGGTTATTAAGCAGGCGCCAGAACATATTTCATTTGAAGATATTGAAGTTATTTTTAAAAAGAATAATGAAAATGTTGTAGATACATTATTTGACTTATGGAATATAGATGAAATTAAATCAAAGAATACAGATAATACAGATAATGAAACATGCACTAATAGTGATATTTCTGATATTTCAAAATTTAAAGATGATAAAAATAAATGGACAAATATAAGAAATATATGCGATTCATATGATTTAGAAATGCAGGCTCGTATTAGTAATATGTTTAATAAAAAATAATATAATAATTTAATATAATATAATATAATAAATGGCAATTAGAAATTACAGTTTTGACGAGGTTACAAATATAATTAGAGAACGGTTTCCTGCAAAAAAATGCACTGAATGGTATTGTAATTATAATGTAAGTTCCCTAAATAATTTTTATAATTTAACATCAGGGCTTGCATCTGGAAATAAGTTTGCATTAAAGCGATTAAGAAATATGATCAATGGAAACGACGGTGATTATGACTTTTCGTCAAAGTCTAACTATTTATATCTTAACAAAGATAAGAAAGAATATTAATATCCTTCATATAATTAGATTTAAAATATTAAATGTTTGAATATTTTTTTGAATTCGATTTATTTATAATATTATTATTATTTTTAATCATAATATCGTTTGTTCCTCTAATCGAATTGAAATATCAAAGCGATTTATATGAAAATATAGATAAATTTAACAAATATTGTTTAAATAATGATGAAAATTTAATAAATGAATTAAATGTGAAAAGCTCATATATGTGGAATATGTCATCGTATTTATATGATTATGATAATATATCTAATTTTTTTTATAACAAAAGAGATAGTTATGAAAGAGATTACAAAGAACTTAATCGTAATGTAAGTAGTTCTATCTATGATTTCAAAGTTATAGATAATGTTATGAAAATATACAATTATTATTTAAAAATGTCATTAGGACTTTTTATATTTCTAATAATATTTTTTATTAGTCAAATGTATATATTTGTAATTATGGATACATACGAAAAAGAGAATATATTCTTTAATTGCTTTGATAAAACATTAAATGTAGCCATAAATGATGAATCTATGCTTAATAAAAAGGCATTTTTCAGGTTCTATGTATATATATTATTTATATATGTATTACTATTTATAATCTTCTTCTCTATAATATTAAAGAAATTAACAGAGTTGTATGCGGATACTGATACATATGAATATATTATGTTAATGAAGGAGATTGATATTATTTTGAAGGAAAATAATGAGAAAAATGCGGATATTATAAATATACTTAAAAAACATTCAAAATACAAAATCAATGATGTATCATATATTACATTAAATAATAGTAAAGTTATAAATGAACTTATTGATGCATATAAAACCAAAAGTAAGGAGGAAGGTTATAATAGCGTATCACTTGAGAATAAAAAAAATTATAGTATTAAATTAAAAAATCTTGAAAAATTCGAGTATTATAATAGCGAGGAGTCAAAGAGCAAAATTAAAAATAAGGTTGAAGACATTTTTAGGTTTATTTATGTATATATATTATTTTTAATAGTTCCCTTGTATATCCTTTCTATATCACTGCAAGGGAAATATACATATTTATTATTTATCATAATAATACTAATTATATCCACCATATCTGTATATAATATTTACAATACTTTGCAAGCCTAAATATAATAATACAATGTCTTGCAATATCTTTTTTTCTTTATAAGGTTTAAAGTAAAATTATAAATAATGATTGCTTCTACTATAAATCTTACAATATTTATAATGATGATTATAATATATTTTAATGAGCTGAAAAATGTATCTATGTTTATCTTTAATTTTAACTATATTAAGGATTTGTCAAAAATAATCATGGAACAAAAATGTAACAATATCTACTGTGAGGCAGAAACAGATAGATACAAAATATCTCAAAATAGTTATAACTTATTGCTCGCGAATGATATATTTAATCCCAAAACCTATATTATATTAATTTTCATAATATCAATATTTATATTTATATATTATTATACTAGATTATTTGTAATATGTGGTATATGGGAGAAAATTACTGCAAAAAATGAATTTATGTTAAGATTCTACGTATATTCGCTACATATTTTATTATTGGCGATATTGATAGGTATAATAATAATGAGATATGTTCCATACGACGAAGCTGGATACTTAAACTATTTCAAAGATAATAATTTGAATGGCGGTTTTAATGCATTCATAGTATTATCTTTGTTTATGATATTTATATGTATAATCTCTTTAATATATATTTATGATTATCGGCAAGTAATAATCGCCTTCTGCTTTATGTTTTCTATTACTTTACTATTAAACTTAATGAATATTGTTCTGTCTTTTCGCACAAATACAACACCTATTTTAAAAACTAAAGAATTAAGATGGTCACTGAAGGTTTCATTAAATAATATTATTAAAAAATATAATGATATATCTACAAAACCTGATACTGCACTTGAGTATAAAATATTGATGGATTTAGAAAAAAATTTAACTGATGACAATTCATATACAAGAATTAAAACCATTAATAATGTCTCTTATATTATTAACATTTTGATTGCCTTTAATGAATTAATTGAAATTTATAAAAAATACACTCTCATAGATGATAATCACGATTATAAAGATATAATAGACAAATTAAAGAGCAAAATCGTAAGTAACTATACAAATTTTAAAACAATTAATACACAACAAACAACATCAACTAAAATATCTGATTTATCTTTAATATTTGATAAGCAAGTTGTATTACCTACAAATTATAACGAAGACGAACATAAGAATAATGATAATACAAATAATAGTGATTATGAATATACTGCTGACATTTCATATGGTAATGCAAATTTATTTTATGAAAAATATTGGAATATTAAAGAATCCGAATGTCTCGTATTAGTGCCTTCGTTTTTAAAAGATTATTCATATTATACACCTATATTCTATAATTACATGATGAGTCCAAACTTATTAAGTATTTGGGGATTAATTATTGGTATAATTTTTATTATGCTATTAATTCCAATAATTTTTAAAATGATGGATTTGGATATGGCTGATGATATTTCGTTTGTTATATCAACAGAAACATTGCAATTTTTATATGAAAACTTACTACCCTTAATAACTTTCAGTATTTTAATCATATATATAATATCATTTATAAGCTTTAATACAACCTTTAATAAATATGTGGTTTATAAATGTTTAGATTGCAGTTATAAGAGGTCACTAAATAAATTAAATAATATTGTAACGCCATATATAAGGCTTTATGACAACAAGAAAAAAACGGGAAATAAAAATTACTTGCATCAATATATTATTGCAAATGTATTTTATTCACTTTTGAATGGGCATATAAAATTGACAGCAACAGGGAGGGATACTATAACACCAGATAGTGCAAAATATAGCAATACTACAAATATTAAATCAAATAATTATAAGTTTGCCAATATGAATAACAATGTTTTAAACAACGATAATGTATTTCGCGAATATTACAAAGAAACGTTTAAAAATATATATATAGATTTCGATGAATCTAAACTGTTATACAAAATTTTTGATTATATTTTAGCTGATTCTACTGAAATAATCGATACAAAAGAAAAACTTGCAACTTATTTAAAAGATAGAATATACAAGAATTCAACAACTGAAAGTAATCTTGAATATATTTATAATATAAT
>Ga0209596_1001129_pt1 | contig 23503 bp, 45 predicted proteins | sample M_130807_MF_Meta_FD_187314 | JGI IMG/M metagenome (GOLD analysis project Ga0209596, IMG submission 187314) | Freshwater microbial communities from Lake Montjoie, Canada to study carbon cycling - M_130807_MF_MetaG (SPAdes) (version 2) | ecosystem: Environmental > Aquatic > Freshwater > Lake...
CATTTTTTTAAGTTTTAAATGTTATAAAAAAAGGGTGGCAGATATTCCACCACCCTCATAAATTAATAAGTTTCTACTATGAAGTATAAAGAACGCAATCAGAACCAATACCGTAGTTAACTCCTGCCGTTAGTCTCATTACAACTCTTACATTTTGACTTCCGTCAAGTGGACCTAAATCAATAATTTGAACCTCATTTGCATCCGAAATCAGCGATGTCGCAAAAAACAAGTTATCAATAGTAGTAGCAATCATAGTGTCGTCATTCAATCCGTTAGCCATAAAGATTGGAATACCATCGAAAGACAACGCTCCGTTAGTGTACCATTGTGTACCTTGTGCATTAACACCACTATTTGATGTAGCTGCTACAGAGAAACCACCCAATGCACGAACGTATGCTTTAACTGCTTTCTGAGAAAGATACAAACGTAATCCTTCGTTACCATAAAGAGCAGCAGGGATAGCGTCAACTGTTGCACCCAAAGCAGCAATAATAGTTGATGAAGTAATAGCTGCTGCACCTGCTACATCAATAACCGTAGCATCAGCCAACATAAGCGCGCGGAATCCATCAAACTCGCCTTGGTTAGCATTAGCACCATTCCAAATGTTAGTTTCGATTTTAGCTGCTACCTTAGCTGCTGCGTGTGCGATTAAGAAATCAGCAAAAGATTTAGGTAGAACATCAAATGTAGAATATCCCATTTGTACCGCATCCCAATCGCTTCGGAAATCTTTTTTACAAAGTTGCAAATTCACTTGAAATTCCTCAGGTTGCAAAATTCTTTCAGTCAAAGTAATAGTTGATGTTGCATCGAAATCACAAGTTGCATTTTTCAAAATGTCATTCGTTGCTACTTTCTTAATTACTTGCTTGTACTTTACGTTAGGTACGATTGTAACTCCACCTTGCTCTAAAGTCGGTGCAGACAAAAGTGCTGCAGCGATGTACTTACCTGCGAACTCACCAGCATAAGTAGTTGTAATTGATGTTGTAGTTGCCATCTTTTTTTTAAATTATTAGTTAATATTTATTTATTTAATTTTTCAAGTATTGCATCCATTGTGCTACGTGTTCTTTTTGTAGCATATTTGAATGTTTCTGATTTATTTACATTCTCAGGATTAAAAGTGATAGGAGATACTTCCTCTAATTCAACCTTAACCTCTTCAGTAGTTTCTTCAGTAGCAACTTCTGCAGTAGGCTCAACTTTTGAAAACATTTCTAACTTAGCTTTCAACTCTTCGTTTTCGATTTTAAGTGCTTCCATTTCTGAGAAGAACGTTTCTTTAACGATAGATTCAACCGTTTTTTTGATATCTTTTGGTGCTTCAGCTTCTGCTTCAACTTCTACCTCTACTTCTGGCTGTTCCATTGGTGCTTCCTCTTGAGCCATTTCAGCATCTTTAATTTCAGAAATAATACCTTCTTGAGTAACTATTAACATTCTACCATCTTCCAATTCATACTCTCCAACAGGTAAAGCAATTTTTTGGTCTTCAGCAACTATAAATACTTCTGCTCCTGCTTCAAACATTTCTGCTTCCAATACCGTAACTCCGTCTGAAAGTTTCATAGTACCTAATTTAACTTCCATCCCGAGAAGTTCTTTAATTTGATTAATCACGTTCTTTTTCATATTTAACATTTATAACTTAATAACTTTCGTGTTTTTATTCTGTTGTATTTTTATCCACTTACGGAAGTAATAACTCTCGTTTCGTTAACGTTTGTTACACTGCTTGTGGATTGGTCTACTGTGCTTCCTATTCCTTGATTCTGTAGTTCACCTGTGCAACATTTTGAGTTGTACGTGCCATCATCACAAAGGCATCCTCTTGTACCTCCTTTAGGACTTGTTCTACTTACTGATTTTTGTCTTGCCATAATTTAATTTATTAATATTTTACCTATTTGATTTGTAAACTTTTCAAACTGATGAAAAGATATTGTTGAATCCATTTCAGTCTTAACGTAATCACATCCTATAAATGCTATAAATTGTCCATCTGAAAAATAAGGTGCTATTACAATACTTTTAATTCCTTGATTTAACAATGTTAATCTTGTAGTTTCTTCCTCTATATCTCCTACTTTGCTATAGCACATTTTCTTTAACATAATATCTTGAAGGAATACAGGATATAAACTAACGGGTATATTTTGCAGCCAATAACATTCTGGACTTACTCCTTTATTACACACCTCAAAGCTATTTGACATATGATTCTTGTGGCTTCCATCATAGTATTTAATAGTGTTATGAAACTGAAATATATACGCCCTGTCAGCTTTGAATTCAATCATTAAATCATTAAGCATCTGTTGAATTAAAACATTGTTATTTATAGATTTGTTGAAAGATATCTCCGTCTTTTTATATTTCATTTTAGTCTCTACTACTTCAGTTACTAGAGATTTATAATAGTACAAAATGAAGGCTATTAACAAAATCAATAAAACAATAGTCCGTGTTTTTCTTAATTCAGCTAATATCAATTTTATTTGTTCCATTATTTATACTTCGTTTACGGTTAATATTATACTTGGGATTGCAGGGTAAGGTATTGTTACGTTAGCTGCTTCATATTTAAATTCAATATCGCTATTTTGTGTCCACATTAATTGACAATGTTCTCCTGCATCTAATTGAATAAAGAAATTCCAAGCTATAACTAAATAGTTTGCGTTAGCTTGTACGCTTACGTGAGTTGCAGTATTTGGCACATCTGTTCCGTTTTTACGCATCCATACTATTACGTGCTTACTTGAACCACCTGATAATCTTTCTACCTGAGCAGAGAACATTATGTTATAAACACCTGTTTTACTTACCGTGATTTTATTCTTTCTGTTACTCGGGTCTTCCTCTACACTTACACCGCTTGTAGCATCTGTATCTACAGAGTTAAACTTCATAGCTGCTATTCCATCTATAGCTACAGTTTGTGTTGTAGTGTCATAAAATGAACCTTTATCCTTTGTTAGATATGGTTCTATAATCGGTGCAAATCCTTCAGCAAAGTCTAATACGTTTACACGCTTAATTACGTCAGAATTTACATCGTCTAAGAAAACGCAGTCCGTGTTTTCAATAGTAGTAAAATCTTTAAATCTTATAAAATAAGGAATTCTCATTAAGCGTCTTTAAGAATTTCTTTTAATTTCTCAATTAATTCCTCTTCTGTTTCTGGCTCAGTAACTGCAGGATTAAAGCTCATTTCGTATTTGTCTGCAAAGTAACCTTCTATAGAAAATCCTTTTACTTTACCTTCTTTTACGTCTTTCCATACCTCATCGTTGTTTACCTTCATAGAAATCATCCACGTTCCTACAGGTAGACTGAATCCGTATTTTGCAGACTTGTCTTTTTTCTCATCTTCTATAATCCACGATTCTACCACACTCATTCCACTTAATTTTTTATCGTGTTCGTATGTAGCGTTGTTTTGGTTTGCTCTCATTAAGAATAACTCAGATGCTTTTCTAACCGTGTCTTTACTGAAATAGATATGATATTCTTCGTTCTTGTCGTTACGTCTGTAGATTTGTTTATTAGGTACTAAAGCAGCACCCATTAAGATACGCTTCTCAGTATCTATTTCTTTCAACTCTACTTCGTGTTTATGTAACGCAATAAAGTTTTCCTCTATCGCAGGAGAACTAACAACTGAAACGGCATCTATTCCGCTCATCTCATCATTCTCATCTATCACTAATTCTATTATCTTATTCATAACCTAATAACTTTATAATTATCCAAACGTTGCGTAATTGATTCTATTTCTATCTAAAGACTGAGCAGTCGTTACATCTCCACTTACTACATAGGCTTGTAATGGTTGTCCACCTAATCCTGCTAATGGATTTGTAGCTTGTGCATTTCCTACTATGTTGAAGTTAGGAGTGATTACATTGCCTCCACTCGCACCTGCTCCTGCACCACTTCCACCTCCACTTTCAGATGGCATAGTTGTAGCTTCAAACTCTTGCTTTTGAATATTCCTAACATTTAATAAACCTGCTGCTACTGCTAACGCTGCGGATGCTGCTTTAATAATCGGTCCGCCGGGAGTTGAGGCATAAGCACTCGCTGCACCTTTATAAGTGTCTACTAATGCACCTGCTATAGCTGCCTTCTTTTGTACATCGAATGCGTGTTTAGCTAACTTATTATTTTGGTCAAGTTGCTTTTGTTTTTCTTTAGCAGTCAGCTTGTCATTGCTTAAAATCGCTTGACTAATTTTTTGATATTGATTATAGTTTTGACTTGCAAATTCAGCTATTAAACTAAATCCTTGTTGTACTGCATTTATGCTACTTGCTAAATTATCTTTTCTTAATTGTTCTTTTTTAGCTTCTTCAGCAGCGTAATTATCTGTGTCTTGTTTGTATAGGTCTCCTCTAAATTGCATATTTGCAAGTTCTTGCTCTTGCATTATAGCATCTGCGTTCTTTTTATCTTCAAGTTTTTTAGCATCTTGGTCAACTAACATTTGACGAAGATTGTTTTCTATTTCCTCAGTTAATTCAAATTCGTTTTGTTTTGATTCAACAACAGTTTTAGTAACTTTTTCAGTGCTTGTTTTTACTTCCGTGTTTTGCTCAACGTATTTCTTACCCGAATAAGTTAATTTGTCAATTTGTCCACTTGCATAGATTGCTGCCTTACCATAGTTTTCAAATCTATCTTGTGCATCTGCTAATGCTTTAGTATTTGTGCGTATTGTTTCCGCCGCTCTTTCTCTTGCTATAGATGCTGCTTCATTTACATTTATAGTAGTTAATACACCATCTTCTAATGTTCGTTTAGTTTGTCCTGCACCATCTTGAATAGCTTTAGATAAATCTTTTTCTGCTTGTGCTAATTCTCTTTTTAATCTGCTTTGAGTTTCTAAGTTTTTAACTATAGCCTCTTCATTTTTTTGAAGTCTAAATTTAGCTTGTTGGTAAGTTAAATAATTAGCTAACTCTTGATTTAATTGATTTTGAAATTCAGCTTCATCAGATAAGTTTTTAAGAGTAGTTCCGTATTTTTTGTTAATCTCAGATATTAATTCAGAACGCTCCTTACTCCCTTTATTGGATGCTTTTAACTGAGCAATAAGAGTAGCAAATCCTTTAGATTCTTCTGCTACTTGTTTGTCTTGCTCCGCTGCATATTGTCTTCTGTATTCCGCTAATTTTTGTTCTTCTTCAGATACATCACCTACCGCTTTTCTAATATCATCCCAATAAGTAATAACAAGGCTTAATCCTGTGATAAGTAATCCTATTCCTGTAATAGCAAATACTTTACCTGCGGCAGTCATATTTTGGAATCCTTTTACCGCTCCCTCATATACTCCTGTGATTTGTTTGCCTAAGTTGGCGAAATCTTCTTTAGCTTCTAAGATTCCATTAATACCTTGAGTTAAAGCCATAGCAGATTGTACCTTTAGCAAAGTAGCTTGTACCGCTTCGCCTTCTACACCTACTAATCCTAACGCACCTTCAAAGGCTTGAAATCCATTTAATACTCCACTAATAGAAGCAGATAACGCATTGAATTTGGCATCAGGGTTATATGCATCAGTTAAGTTCTTAGCATCTGCAATAGCGTCTTTTAATTCAGCCGCTTTCTTTGCTGCTTGTACTGCCTCTTGCGATGTAGCACCAAACTTTTCAGCTAATGCAGCAACTTCAGCTTGTGCCTCTCTTAATTGTGCTTTTAGTGGTTTAAGTGATTCTGTCTTTACCTCTAATTCTATTACTTTCTTTTCAGCCATTACTTAAGTCTTTTACTCTTTAACTCTCTTTTACCTTGTTTGTATGCTTCTCTTACGCTTGTAGGTATTTTATACTTACCTTTTGCTATGTCGATGAACTCCGTCTTTCCGTAGAAATCGTCTATTTTTAATAACTCTAAAATATTCTTAATCATAAGTCTGATATTACAAATGGATAATCTTGTGTTTCTGTGCTTCCATCAGGGAATGAATATGTAATTTCTACGTTTAACACTTCTGGAGTTCCTTCCTCGCTTCTTAAATTATAGTAGTCTTCAGTATCTAAGTTATATCCGTCTTCAGTCATCAATAAATAACCACCATTTGCATTAGGTGGGATGACAAACTGAACGTTTCTATCTGCAAAACCTCTATCGGGAGTTGCTACTATTCCTGTAGTTCCTTCGTCTATATTAAACTCAGTCGCTCCGTTAGGCATAACTACAGGACTTTTTAAAGTTAATCCTGCACTTGGTATGCTCCACTTTGGTCTTCTGCGTACAATTCTTCTAAAATCAAGTAATAAAACTAAATTAACTTCACCTGTAGTTAGGTTCGACTTCATCTCGTTTATTACATAACGCTTGTCTCTGATAATAACCCTATCATTTAAACGAATAGATGTCAATAGAGCAAGTGGCAAATAGCACTTTACATAGACTAATCTATTCTTTCTAACATAAAGGTTGTTAATGTAGTTTGAGTAGTATGTAGCAAATATGTGGTTATTAATTACTATCTCACGTAAAGAACTTATTTCTGGTCCAAAGTTTAAACTTAAATATTGACCATTAGCGTAAGTATCTTGTCCGAATGGCATATAGTTAGTAAGCGTGTCTACGGTAGTTGCATTGTTGAATTTAAAACTACAAGCAGTTTGTTCAGCCATATATAACAACATAGGTTTAGGAATGTATTTCCCAAAGTTTCTGTTTATTATATATCCTACTTGTAAATTGGTATCTGTGAATTTAGAATGTAATAAATTCTCAAATGGTGATTCTACTAAATAATCAGTACCATCATAGTCATAAGATTGTTCCAAATCTCCATATTCTTTACCATTATCATCTGCAAATTTTCCATTTGTAAATGATTCCGACTTTTGGTATCTAAATGAAATCTTTTTATATAATGGCACTCTTTGAATATCAATACTATCAATATCCGTATGTGGTGTGATATCTAATATTCGCCCTTTATTATACCAATCTTCTAACGGCATTAATTCAAACGATGTAGGACTTAAAGGTGCTATAGTTAAATTAAATTCTTTTAGCACTCCTTTTACAAAATCCGACACGGTCATATCAGGAATGTTATTTCCTATATCTAAATCAGCTACTAAAGAAAGCGTTGAAGTCGTAGCGTTAAATATTAATAAATTAAAATATTGATATACTGGATTAAAACCATCATCATACCATTCAGTTCTATATTGATTGTAGTATACATCTATTTTAATATTTATAGCTGCATTTGCCCTTACCACAAAGTAAAATATATTGTTTAATCCTACGTCATTGCTATAAGTTAAAGAGTCAATATTTCCCGTACCTTGTGCTTGTAAAGTAGTTTCTAAAACTCCGTTATTATATACATCTATGTAATAGGTTGCACTTGGGTTAGAAACAGATGAACAAACGAAATTAATAATATGAGTTCCTAAAGTAGGATTTAAATCTTCGTTATCGTAAACTATTAGTAAGGTATCTTCTACGGTATTAAAGCAGTCTCTCGCTACAAATCCTGTAGTATCAAAACCACTATAGGAAGTAAAATCTATTCTTTGTGGCTCAGTTTGAAAACCAAATGTCTCGCTATTCTTTAAATATAAAAATGCGTTATCAAATCTTGCATCTGTTAAAAACGCTCCTTGAAAGTCTACCCCATATTGAGATTCTATGGCATCAAATACTCTTCTGATTTTTAGCGCAGGAAATAACTCGTAATAGTTCATTCGTGTTCCTGTAACACTTATATCGGTACTTGTTGCATCTCCATAAGTCCAAACACGCTCAGAGGTAATCAAAGGGTATCTAACATCGTAATCTGTAGTATCTGTGATTCGTGCTTGAATTTCTGCACCAGAGTATTCGTGTGTGTAAGGAGAGAAATCTAATACCGCTAATTTATCGTCTTTAAAATAATCTTGTAAGGTTCTAACATCACCATAAAAAGTAATAGTGTAGCTTTCAGCCATTCCCTTTTTTAGGTTCGCCTTTTCGAGTTGCATCTTACCTGTTCTAAATAGAACTAAGTCTATCTCTATCTTCGCATCTCTTCGCAGTTGGTAGTCTAAAGTAGAATCTACATCTGTTTGGTAGAAGTGCTGAAATATCTGATTATTTATAGGTGATGCAGGTACGGTAAAAGATTGTGAGAAATCTGTAAATACTTTAGCAATATCTTGTACGTTCTGTACTGAACTTGTAATCTGAATTTGTTCATCGTCAAATAACTCTAACTTTTGATTCTCTATATATACTTGTACCTTTCTCATTACAATACTGTGTTATTTATATCGTATGCGTATTCAAAGTCTAATTGGTAGTTTATCATCTTCGTGTTTATCTGCTTGAACATCTCCATAGAATTCGTGGTTAGCTTCACAGGAGAGTTGTTTAAAAGGATTCTCTCGCTCATCATTAACTGCCTAATCACTTCCGAATAGCTATCGTCTCGCCAATCAGAATTAACTTGTATCGTCTCTAACATTACTGAGTTGAAAACTTTACGCTGCCCCTCTAATACATCGTAGTTGTGTAAATTATCCTGCATTAAGTTGTAAGTAGTGTTCGTTTTAGACACCGTGTTTTTAGATGCCTTAAAGAAAAACTCACGTTGCCATCCACCATACTTATTAATAAAGTCTATAACTACAGGTGTGTACCTACATTCTACGATAGGTCTAAATGTAGCTTCCCATAAAACGTTATTAGAAGCATCTAAAATCTGCATTACATTTCCATTGTCGTAGTAGTTAGTATAAACTCTGTAGCTTGTTATAACGCCGCTACTCGGTATAGTTCCGTTCACAATACTACCTGTGTTTAATTCGATGTACTTTACCTTCTGCCCTGCCGTAGCGTTCCACGTTACACTTCCTGCTCTTTTTAATGTATCAGTAGAAAGAACCGCAGCGGAATCGTATTCAAATTGATACGTTGCCTCATCTAAAAGTATATTACCTAAATCTGGGTTCGTTCCTTCCGTATAATATCCAAAGCCATCGAATACCTTGTATGTAGTACTATCAATTAAAACAAAAGACGAAGTGATTTTTTTATACCTATCTACCTTAACATTACACCATTCATAACTTCCTAAACTCGTGTTTATGGAGTTGTAGTTATTCCCAAAAGATTGGTGTTCAATATATTCTTTTAAATAAGGCGAAATATTATACAGAGTCTCTATGTCTGTAGCAGATGGAATTAACTTACTCAATGTATAAGTAGGTGATGCAGGTGCTGAACCTGTGCCATTCCAAATAAATAAATTTACTTTCGTTTCTACTTGTCCTGTTTCATTTATTCTCACAATAAAAGGAGAACGTGCAAAGATTCTATTATCAGCCATTAGTCTTAGGTTGTTTTATTATATCGTTAAATGCTTTCATTCCTTCTAATCCGTATTTTTCTATCAATACGTCAGGAAGATTCTTATATGCTACCTCAAATGGCTTAGTAAAAAATAAACTCGGTTTAATTCCCTTTGAGTATATGCTTTTTGTAATTAACCACGCAGTAGATTGGTAACTCATAAACTTACCATTCTTTCTATCTTTAAATTGAATGCGTCTATCTTTTACCCATTTCTCCATAGCTGCCGTTAAGCCACCTTTCTTGCCTGTACCGCTACCAAATCTAAACGGAGACTGTGGTGCTTTACTTGAACTATTCTTTCCTTTTATACCTAAGTCTTGATACGCTCCGTACTCTTCCATATCGAAGTACATTCCTATAGAATTAGGAAATACTTTTACATCCCCACTAATAGAGTTGTATAGCTTCTTACTAACGTTCTTATCCTTATTGGTAAGATTACGTTTCGCTTGTGTTACTACGTGGTCTCTAAAGCGTTCTAAAGCCTTCTGTACTTCGTCTTTTTGCATTAATCACGTATAACATTAAGCGTTAAAGTTCCATTACAAGCAAATGCGTTATAGGCTTCTAATGTCATTTCCATTCTTACTCTACCATCTCCATTATCATAACAAATTCCATAATCTAAAAACGTAGCTTGTTCTTGTACAGGTGGATTAGCGTTAAACATATCAATTAAATCTGTTAGGTTTTGCTCGTCTGTTCCGTAGGAAGCATCTAAGAATTCTCCATCACATAAATATTGTATAGAGTTATATCTCGGTCTTACAGGGTTCTCAGGGTCAAAGTTTACTACTTGGCTATAAACGGAAACAGTATTAACGTTATCGCAGATGCTCATCTGATTAGGAACTAACACATCGAATGTCATTGTCCATCCTGCTAACAGATTCTCAAAACGTTCTGTAAATGGTTCGCAACTTGGGTTGCCATCTACTTGAAACAATTCAGTGTATAACGTACCTCTTCTCATCACCTCATATACTCGCTGAAGAACTGCTAACTGAGTATTCAATACATCCTGCTCGTTATCGTTGCCTCTAAATACATCTTGAGTTTCGTCTTTTGATATATCCACTATATCCATAGCAATAATGCTTACGTTAAACCTCAACACGTTTTCTTCAAACGTTGCTGAGTTAACCATAATGTGAGATAAAGGAAATATAGTCTGCTTAGCTAAGTCAACATTGAAGATACTCCCCTCTGTAACTGAATTAACAAACGGAGAACTATTTAACTCCGCTTTCAATGTATCTATAATCGTGTAGAATCCTACCATTTTTGTTGTTGCTTTTTAATTTGTCTAATTTCTATTTCAGTCTTTTGCTTCTCGAATGTTAATAACGTCAAACATTTAACCAATGGTTCTCTGGTAACTGCGTCAAATCTTGTAACGTCTCCTTTAGCGAGTGCATATATGCTTTGATACCATCCCCATTGCTTTGCAAATTGAGTTTGCTCTGAATAGTCGTTAAGTCCATCCCCTTCATCTCCTTCTCCAAATAGTCCATTAAAGCCGTCAACAATTCGCTTCCTAAAGTCCAAAAAAAAACCGATGCACCAAATACTACATTTAAAGGTGCGTACTTCATTACATCTGAATAGTTAGCAGTTCCGTTGTACTCTTCTATTTCGTATTTTTCTCCTTTACGCTTTGTGATAGGTCTATACATTGCTGCCATAGCTTTATGCATCGTGTCCCAATCTGTAAGGTTACGTTCGATATCAATATACTCTCCCCAAGATATGTTCTCTAAGTCAGGAACAAATCCAAACTCTAAATCTCCTATCTTAAATCTGTGTTCAAACTTTTGCTTTCCAGAAAACAATTGATTGAAGTGGCTAACCATATCAGAAATATCAGACGCTTTGATTTTAATCACATCCTTTAGTTCTATGCCGCAGAATAACTCAATCATTTTCTCAGCTATAAACTCCTCATCGTTTGAGTTCTCAGCTACCTTTCTAAACTCTTGGTAGTGCTTTAATGGAATCTCACTTAGTGATGTTGGTATAAGCAATTCTAACTTCATATTTTTATAACTTTTATTTATCCTTATTGTTATACATAACTGCGATGCTATAGGCTTCGTTTAATAGCGTAACATCTCTTCTCATTCTCATTGGGTTGTCAAATACTATTCTTACCCTTACACGCTTTCTATCGTATATGTAATCTTGAATTACGGCTATCATTTCCTCAACGGATGGCGTATGTCCCATAGCTATTGTTTAGTCCTAAAGTTTCCATTTCGTGATACCGTAGCGCATCTATAATGTGGTCATTTCCACCTGCAGGTTTATTTAATCTTACTCCTGTTCTATCCGTGTCCCAACAGTAGCTTCTAAGTTCCTTGATTAGATTAGTGCTATCAGACGTTACTAAATACTCTTGACGTTGCATTACGTCTATTCCGTAATTAATCGAATCCTTACCCTTCGTTACTCCTTTAATTGTTATTCCTTGTCTGCGTATTTCTTCTATACTTTTAGGTTCAGCACTATCAGCATATACTACTACGTTTTTTTGTAGTTCTTTAGCTATATCAGAGTTAAGCATACCTGTACGATATACCTTCTCTCTTACTATTCTTTGTCCGTTGTATTGATATATTTCTACTATCGCAGTAGGGTCAACTGAATAACCAAAGTCTAATCCTATGCCAATTAATCGTGCTTCAATCGGAATAGTGTCGATTATCTTCCAATTATTGAACACTACTCCCTCTAAGCTACCTACTAAACCAAGTCCGTAAACGTTCCACCAATTTCTCCAATACTCAGATGTCTTAGCTTTCTCCTTGTTCTTTTCTATTTGGTCTATTATGGATTGGTCTAAGGCTTCGTTATCCTTGTACGTTAAAATTATGAAGTCGCTATCTGGTTCGTCTTTTAGTTCCGTGTGTACCCAAAACTCATTCGCAGGGTTAAAGTCTAAAAATACCTCTCTCTTCGTTCTAATAGATAACTCGTTGTACGCTTCAAACGTTACATTATTACACTCATTGATATAGAGTACGTCACGCCTTGCTCCTCTTAGTTTAGATGCATCATCTGCACTAAAGAACTCTATTACGCTGCCGTTAGCAAATTCATATCTTAAAAGTGATTTATTAAAGTTTGCATCTATATATCTATTAGTCCACCTCATTATCTTTAAGAAGTCTTTTAATGCACCTCTTCTTAAATGTGGTATTGTTTCAGCTACTATACTAATCTCAAGTCCTGATTGCCTAGCTGCTTTGTCTATAAGTATAGGAAGTATACCGAATGTTTTTCCTGCCGATGTGCCGCCTTGAATTATCTTAATCCGTTTTTTTAACGCAAGAATCTTCCGTATAGCAGTAGTTACTTTGAACATAAATTAATCTTCTAACTCTTCGTTATCTCCTTCTAAATCAAATAAAGGTTGTTCCATAATCGTAGTCTGTGTCTTCTCTACAAGGCTATTTAAACGTTGTGTAATAGATGGGTTGTACATACCTGCCATACCTCCTTCGATTTGGTCTGAGCGCACTTCCCTGCGTATACGTGAACAGATAGTAGAAAAACGTTTATACCTTCCTTTTGAATTACTAAAATACATTCCTAAATCTTGAATTATTTCTTGGTCTGCACAATAGTTTTCAAAGCCTTCTATCGTTAAAGGTCTTTCTTTTTCTCTATAAACCATCTCTGCATCTTTACCTACAAAGTCTTTTACAATGAATGGGTTTTCTTTAGTCTTCTTCTTATAGTCTTGGAATAACTCCCATAGGTGTTCTGGTGATGTTATTTTATTAGGTCTTCCCATTTGTTTCGTGTTTTATTAGTTGAGTGAGTAATTATAACTTCTGTACTCTTCATAGTTTACCTCTTCCATGTGGATTGTATTAATCGTGTTATCGTAAAATAATACCCATTCTACCTCTGCTATAACCATAGTCAGCTTTAAAGTATTCCATACTTGTCTATGGAGTTCGGGGTTTATAACTACTAAGTAATAGTTAGTTGTTAAACTGCTTCCCGATGTCTCCCAATTCTCTAATGACATCTGCATTATTGTCGTAGTGAGTTACTATGTTTAATTCTTTTATCTTCTCTATCTTAGCTTTATTGCTTCCCATTGCATAAACTCTTCCTATAGGTATTCCGATTTTTTCTGCCTTAGGTAGCATTCTGTCTTTATCTCCTCTCGCTGAAATAATATACACTTCGGCTCCTGAATCAATAAGGCTTTGTGCTAACTCAGTTCCTTTTAATGTGCTTAGCGTTCCATCGTAATCAAAACTTATCTTCTCTCCTGCTAACTTCTCTTCAAATGCTGAACGGCATACTGCTGCTCTTTGTTCTTGTGGATATTCACTAACCATTTTTTCATCTCCCATACATCTTTGTAGGAAGTCATTCATTCTTTCGTATGGTTTAGGTTTAGGAATTGGCATCTTGTTCGTCTTTATATTCGTTATAGACTTTCTTTAGCTGATTTATAATATCTCTCCAACAACTTGAGCAGTTTGTAGGCTCTCTACGTGTGTTGAATACTCGGTTGTATATACCTAATAATATTACTTGTTCAGATGGCTTAACCTGTTCACTATTCTTTACAAAGAAGTTTTCTAAACTAATGTGTTCGTCTTGCGTTAGGCAGTTAGGTTTACGATACGGAAATAATTTATTTAACTTCTCCTTACGCTCAGTGCATCCGCAGTCCTCTCCAGCGATAAACTTAACTAACTTCTTGATTCCTGTTTTCTCAAATACCTTTTCTAAAGTATCTCCTAATCCTTCAGCGACATCTTCTTTAATCTCGTTTACTAATTCTTGTGCTTCGTCTTTTACTATGTCTACAACTTCTTTAACTATTTTCGGTTGTCTACCTCTTCTTTTCTTTTCCATTTCCTAATTCTTTAATCATTAATTCTAAATGTACTATTCTTTCTAAAAAGTGTTTTGCATCTAATAAGTTAATATTTTCGCCTTGCAGACTATTTGCAAATGATACATAGGCTAACTCCTTTTGGTTTTCTAAATACGCTTTTATCGTCTTCATTTGTTATCTATTAAGTTCATATATCTTTCTTTTAGTTGGTCAAACTCTTCCTGTAGCTTTTCGTATTTCTGTAGCAACTGATAATACTTGTCTAACTGCTCAGTATAATTCTTACGCAATTCCGCTAACGTTGTGTATGTGTTTTCAGATTCTTTCATAATCGCCATTCAAATAATCTTCGTAGTCTTCTCCTACATTCTCAAGCAAACGCTGCTTACAATGCTTTATAGTGTGGAATATAGACGTTACAGATATTTTAGTTAACGCAGATAACTCACGCATAGAATGATTGTTCTCTTTATATAACTTAAATAGCATCGTATCGTACCAATGCCACGAATCTATCTCCATATATATCTTTAACTCAATATCGTTTTTAGCTTTCTCTATTCCGCTAACGTCAATATCCTTTATGTCTAAAGCATCGTTTATAGTTACCTTTTCAATCTTAGATTTTTGTTTACAGTAGTCTACATAAATGTTACGCAGAACAAACCATATAAAGCCTTGATTTACTTGTCCATCTTTTATTATCTTCTCTGGATTCGTGTATTTGTAGATTCTTAAATACATCTCCTGCACTATATCTTCTGAGTATCGCTCTTCTCCAAAGGATTTAACTACCGATATAAAGTGCTTATGGTGTTTTGCTACCGATGCTAACCACTCTGAGGAATTCTCAGTTGTCTTCATTTCTATACAATCGGCTAATAACATACACCCAAATTAAATCTATAACCTTATAAACATATTTCATTCTTCAGGGTTTAGCCTTATAAAAGCCATACCATCGTACATATAACTTAAAAACCAATCAGCAGTACGTCTCTTCATACGATACTTCCTGTGCATTTCGTCTTTTACTATCTTCCTAGCCATATATCATACATAAAGATGCTCAAAGCTAATAAATTCAAAGCACCGATTGCTAAAAATATTACTGCTAAATTAAAATATTCCATCTTAAATGCCAAACTACTAAGCCCTAACATAAAAAATGCTTGAATCAAAAGGTATATAAATACTATTTCTCGTTCCATAATCTTTCGTAATAATTTTGTTTCTGCAAAGATAGATTTTCTTTTGATAAATCAGATGGCTTTAAATAAGACGTTTTAATCGTACTTCTTTCTATTGGATATACTTTGCTATTACTATCAGTAGAAAGTGTCTTAGAAACGAGTAAAACAAGTATTACGCTAAATACAACAAACATTGTAGCGTGATAGATTTTTAGTTCTGTGCTTTTCATAGTTCTACCCCTCCATCTCTACACATTTCCCATAACTTCTCTCGTGCTTCTTCAACTGCGTTATATGCATCGTCGGTTATATTGTCTTCGTATTTAAGTCTCCCTCTTAAATATTGGTCGAACTCGTGAAGCACTACGCTCATATCCGCTGCCTTGTTTACAAGATTGTATTCGTGTGCGTCTTCAGGTAGGTTAAATTCTAATATTGCTTTCATATCAGTCTCTATTATTCCAATTGTTTAACACATCTATAATCTCTTCCCAATCAATTTGGTCTCTCATCTGCGCTTCGATTGCGTTACATTCTTCCTCCGAGAAAACATAAGGATAGTAAATACCTGTGATGCCATTCCATTTCGCTCCTTGAATGCTTTCAAAGATAAACTCTGATGTGTCAGTTGCTAAGTTGTATTTATAGCTATACTCGGCTTTAGCTGAGAATATCTCTATTACTCCTTGTGCATAGACGATTTCTAATTCAAACTCTTTCTGAGTTCCTGTAAAGTTTTGGATTTCTACTTTCATAATTTTTCTGTTTTGTTGGTTCAAATATAATTAACTTTTTAATAAATCAATAGTTGGAAGTAAAATTCCTTTGCTCGTATTTAAATCTCCACCAAGAATATCTCTGTTTGTACCTATATATTTTCTACACATTTGTTTTAATCTTTCTGTTTTTATAAAGATGCAATGCTCATCACTCAACCAATAGCACCAATATTCAGCTTCTGTACTTGCTAATCCACTCTTCTTGTTTCTTGATTCGTATTCTACAAATATATTTCCTGTTTCTAAGCATTTAAAGTCTCGCTTCACTTCAATTTTTTTACCGAACAAATCATTTAATTGCTTTTCGTATATCTGTCCTATCTCTAAATCATATCTAAAATCACTATTAAAATTCATCTTTTATTTTTTGTTTATAGGTTTCTATAACCTCCTTTAATTCTTCTCGTGTAAACTTTCGTGTTTTCATCGCATCATTGCTTAAACGCTCAAATTCTTCATATCCTAATTTAACTAAAAGATTTTCACGGTAAGGTAAAAGATTCCCAGATAAAAACGAATTGCAATACTCACATTGAAGATGTACATTACGCTCATCGAACCTCACATTGAAGTGTCCACCTGCTGAATAGAAGTGTCCTGCGTTTCCTTTCTTAGGAGTTTTATTACAACTCACGCATAAATTACCTTCATCTCTTAATCTGATATACTTGTTAAATACTTGCTGCGCTACTTTCATTAAATCCTGCACAGTAGTTAGTTCGTCTTTTAATACCTTTTTACGTTCTTTCCACGCTTGACTTTTTTTCTGAGCAGTTTGTTCAATAGCACAACTTAACGAACAAGTGCTTTGTGCAGTAGTGTATATCGGTGTAAATTCGTTTTTACATACTTTGCATTTCTTAGCTTTCATAACAACTCGTTTAATTGATTATTCTCTCGCTTCAATTTTAAATACTCTGTATGATACTGAGCAAGTCTTTTAATTAGCTGATTGTTCTCGTCTTCCATAGCACTTAGAGTATCTCTGGTCTCACTTATCCATATTTCGTATTTCTCTAAGGTTTCTATTAAATCTTTTCTGTGTTCGTGTTTATCTCGTAAATCGTGTAGAGAAAGTCGGATGCTTCCTATAATCGCATTTAAGGAAGTCTTAGCGTGTATTACATCAAATAAATTCATATTAAAAAGGGAGTTTATCGTCAAAGTTCATATTATGTTCTAAAGGTTTTAATCCTTGCGCTTCTCTTATTATTGGGTTAACGGCATCAATGGTAAATCCTAATCCGTGATTATAGTAAAACATTAACGGAGAATTGCTCATCGTTTGTGTACCGCCTGTATCTTTGTCCTTTATTTTATCAATATCAATAAGTGTAAAATATTGCATTGATTCTAATTTAGTAAGTCTATGTACATTAATCCAATCGTCACACATATTAGCAAATATTTTTCCACCTTCAGCCATTGATTTATTAGGAATCATTGGTTGACCTTCCCATTCGTGACCTTTTGGATATTCACTTATTTTTCTTCCAGATGCAGTCACAGGATGCATTGATAGATATGCAGTCTTTTTATTAATCTTGCACCATCTTTTTAAGCTGCGTATAAATTTGATGTTGCTTTCATAATTCATATCGTGGTCTAACTGATTAAATGGGTCTATAAAATATCCATCTGCAGGTATTGTTTCAAATTCTTTTAATAAGTCTTGTGGTTTATATTGTTGACGATTGTCAATAAAGAAAAAATAATCTTCTAAATAATCATTATACAAATCAATTTCTTCGTGCGACAAGTTTTTAAATGGTATGCCAGAATACATTTGTATTAAATCTCTTAATACTTGTCCTTTTGAATTCTCATCCATCCATATTCCCCATTTTAATTTATGATTTGTAGTCAAAGTTAACATATACCAAGTCATAAAATAAGTTTTTCCGACATTGTCTCCTCCAAGAATTCCATTATACTGACCTACTTTAAATCTTAAATGCTCATCTAACTTACATCCAATGCCTAAACCTTGTGCAATTTTTCCCTCTTTATAATCGTGCAAGTATTTTCTTGCGCTTCCGTTACTTAATACCATATTGCTCTTGTAATTTCTTAGCACGTTGTACTAATGGGTCAATACTTAAAGGTTGTTTAGTAAGTTCTGTCGAACTTTTTTCCCAAGTACGAATACAGGCTTTCCAATCTTTCATTTTATTCTTACCTACCATCCAACCTTTTGAATCGTAAAAGTCTATAAATTTATTTACATCTACGTTATTCTTTCTTTCATTGCAATATTCAGCAACTTGTAAAAATGTAGGTGCTATAAACATATTCTTTTCTCTTATCTTCTCTTCTCTTATAGCATTGCTTTTGCTATGCACTTGCAATGCATTTGCATCACTCCATCTTTTTTGTGCAGCTTTACTGCGTTTTTGACTTACATTATTAAACTCTGATAGTTGTTTATCAAGGAATTTTATTGATATTTCTTCTTCATTTTTATCAACCATTCCTGTATCAATTAACTCCTGCAATATATTTGCATCACGTCTGCAATACTTTTGCAATGCAAATGCATAGCTAATGCATCCAAGTTTTAACCAATAGCCAGAACATAAATTAATAAAACATACAATTGCTTCATCTGAACAAATTTGTATTTCTCCTTCTAACCATTCAGAAGGTTCGTGTTTATAGTACGGTAATTCTTTAGCCATCACTTCTCAGATTTGATTTGTTTTTGTATGTGATGTAATGCTCCTATTAACTCGTATAATCCACGCTCATCAATAAAAACAATCTTAACTGCATTCTCATCTGCAATCCCGATTTTGATAGTATCGTAACTATCAATTTCAATTTGTAAACTTCTTTCGTTTACACAATCCAAAACGTACTTCATAAAATAAAATAAATAAAATAAAAAAGCCACTTTAAATCCCAAGCATCCGACCTCTTGTTCATTAAAATGGCTTAAAAACTCTTTAGCGTTTATAATGTCGGATGAACGCCTGTACAAATATAACTAAACTATTTGTATTTTGTTTTAGAATGGCAGCCCAGAACTTTCGTTTTTAATCTTGTCAGAAGCATTTTCCATCTTTTTAAATGGCTCTTGAATCTTACCTGAAAAAAACTTACCTGCTTTTCCATCTTTAATCCATAGGCTTATTTCTAATTCTCTTCCGTCTACGTTTATAGTCCCTCTGTAGTCAGGATGCTTCTCGTTTTCTTTCTTGTTATTCTTAAATATAACAGCCGTGTTTGTGTTGTCGTAACTCATTTTTATTTGTTTTTGATTATTAAATTATATGATATTTTTCTTTAGCGTTTAAATAGGCTTGTTTTGCTTCTTGTTCGGTATCAAAATAACCTAAGTTTATTTCTTTCCAATTTAAATATATTTTTGCTCTAAATTTGCCTTCACGCTTATTAAAATAATAGCCTTTAGCAGTTTTTCTATTCCATTGGTTTTGTTGTCGTGTAACGCTTCTAAGGTTAATTATTCTATTGTCATCACGAACTCCGTTAATATGGTCTAACTCCTCAACTAATTCATTAAAGCATAACCACCAAGCGTATTGATGAGCAAATAAGTTTTCATTTTTTTCTCCTACTCGTAAATTAATAGCTACATATCCTTTATGCCTACGTGTTATTTCTTTACCTTTTATTCCGTAAATCTTACCTGTATTCACATCGTACTTATAACCGCTTTCTTTTGCGTACTTGCATTTTTCTTCTCGTGTCATAGTATAGATTTTAATTGCTCGTAGTAGTTTCTGCAAAGTTCTACCTTCTCTTTAATCTGTTCAATAGCTTGTTCGTCTCTTTCTACGATAAATCTTTTAATTCGTAGGTTGTTAGGAATGTGGTCGAACGTGTGTTGAGATTGTACCGCTTCACGCAAATCTAAATCCTCATCTATTAATCCTGCTTTCCAATGCGCTCTACGTACCTCATCTTCTACTATTTGATGTGGTGTATTCATTAAGCAGTAAATTAATTCGGCTTTATCTAATCCTGTAAGCATCATATAACCTTGCATCTGCCAAAAATAATCTTTATTCTTTAACTCGGTATCGAATAACGGAAAAGTTGAACCATCCCAAGAGCATTTTATATCCGCAAGTAAGTCTTTTGTAATTACATCGGGTTCTCCTGTGAGCCATTCATTATTATATCGCTCCGTGTTTTTAACTACAAACTCCCATCCTAAAAACTGACCTGCAAACTCTATTGCCTCATCTTCCATCTGAAGACCTTTATCTGTGTATCTGCTCCAAAACTCTTTAGCTATTCCTAATTCCTTTTCTTTAAAGTAATCTTGAATATAAGTCTTTGCCGTTTCAGATAGAACCTCTCCCTTTGTTCTGGGAGAAGTTAGCAATTTACCAAGAGCAGAACATCTGAATTTTATATTGTTATCCATTTTTTATATTTTTTAATTTAAAATTTCTTTCTGTGATTGCTTCATCAAGTGAACTGTAATATCCAATGTGTTTTCCATCTACTATTAATCTATATTTATTTCTTATTTTATAAATATTAGGAGTATTAGTATTACTTCTATTTCCTCTTGTAATGTTTTCTCTATGAGATAAAATTCTTAAATTATTTAAATTATTATTTGATTTATTATTATCTATATGGTCAACTACTATTATACCTTTATTTACTTTATAATCTAAAAATGCTTCTGCAACTATAATATGAATATATTTAGTTATTTTTTTATTATTGCATAATAGAATTTTTAAATAACCTTTACCATTATTTGCTCCGTTTAAAATTTTATCATTTTTAACAGTTCCATTTCTTTGTAAAGATTTAACTCTACCAAAATTTGATACTTCATATAGTCCTTCATAGCCGACTACTGGCTTCCATTGCTCTTGCATATTTTTGCAGTTAAATTAGTGCAGTTAAAAAGAAACGTGGAAGGTGTAACTGCTTCACTTTTCAAACGGCTAATTACCTCCGTTCTATCCACGTTTACAAATATACAAAAATTATAACAACAACATTGCCTTAGTTTGTAACTCAGTTAATTCATATCCTTTCAAAGCATTCTTAAATTGCTCAGTAGTTAATTCTCCATTTGATACTTTAGTAAGTCCCGATTCAAAACGCTCCTGAGGAAATAATTTACTTACCGCTTCTCGTGCCGTGTTCCCATCGTCATCCACCGCCTGTAAACTTAAAAGCGTTTGTAAACTTCCTCTTCGGTAGTAAGTAATCGAAGCAATTAATTTCTGTGGGTCTGTAATCATTGGAAGAACTAAACTGCTTTCTATCTTATCTCCGTTATCTATGTCTATTATCTGAGTGCACACTTTGCCATCTAAGATTGGTTGTAAGAGTATTAATCCGTGTTTTAATAGGATTGGTTCAGTAGCTTCTAAAATAGCGTTTAAATCAGCGTATTTTGATTTAAAGAAAGGATTGTTACTTCCTTTAGTAACTTTACCTATCTCTTGCTTTGCTTTCCATAGCTTAGTGTAGATAGTTTCGCTTTTCGGTAGAACGTCTACCACTTCTTCTTTTTTCATAGTTATTCTGTTTTTAATTGTTTACAAATATAATAGTTATTCACTTATCAGATACTTTTATCTGAAATTATTTCAATCAATTCTCTTTTTAATTGTACAAATTCACCATACTTAGTTGCAGTTAACAATCTTCTTTCAATATCGCTAATACATTTTGTTTGTGCTGGGTATATATGTTCCTGATTTATAATGCAATTTTCAATATCATTCGGTAACTCTCCTATGTATTCTAAAAAATCAACGTAGTTTATATTCTCATCATATACTTTCAAAGCGTGTATTACAGTTGCGTGGTCTTTATTAAGTAAGCTACCAATAAAAGAAAATGTGAAATTCATATCTCTTAAGGTTCTGCATAAAAAAGAACGCTTATAAACTAAATTTCTTTTTCGTGTTTTTGAATTCAATCCGTGAAATTCAATTACTTGTTTTAAACTATCAATGTCTATTTCTCTCATAATGTTAAATAGTTTTTAAATATTTCAATGTTTTTGTAAATAGTATTTAATGAAGTAGTCGCATTTGCCTTTTTCGTTAGGCTTTATATCTGCGTATGTTTGCCAATATTTAGATGGCTCTGCCATATATCGGTAACACTCTTTCTTTAGTTTGCAAGTTTCATTTTTGCACATTGCTATATCTGGCATCTTACTCTGATTTAAAGGTTTCGTTGTATAATTTCATCTGCTTCATCACACATTATTTCAAAATATTTATCTCTTTGAAAATAAGGCATTAAAGTTATATAGTAAATTTTAAATAAAATATTTTTCATAAAATCAATTATTTTTTTCATTCTATTCTGATTTAAAGGTTTCGTTGTAGTAATCTTCTGGATATTTAAAATTTCCTAATCCTTCGCAATAATCTTCATACCATTCATTTGCAAATTGTATAATTTGTTGCTTCTCCATTTCTTTAGCGTGATTAAATGCTATTTCCCACTCATAATCATCAAAGGGTTGTACTTTTTGACCTTGACGTATTTTTTCAAGCCATTCTACTGCTGTCTGTTTCATATCTCACTTATATCTGTAATTAAACCTTTCCATAATTGGAATTTATCTTTAGCATCTGACTGAGTGTATGCGCTTACAATTAAGTAACGCTCCTCCCAAGTCTTTAGCTTTACCTTGTATGTTATCTTAAATCTTTTCATAGCTTTTTATTTCTGAAATTCTGTTAACTAATTCTGCATTATAATTATTCCAATATCTTTTTAAGTCTCCGTGTCTTACTCCGTTGTTAGGGATGAACTCGTTTTCTAATGTCGTAGGCTTTACGTGTTGGTTAAATGCCTCTGCTACTTTCTTAAATACGTTCCGTGTTTTCATAATGACAATATTAGTTTGTGATACTCTTTAATTAAATTATCTAATCTGTTTAGTGTTTCTTCTGAATAAACATCCGTGTTTGCTTGTCGCTCAATTTCTAATTGCTCAACGTACTTTTTTAAATCTTCTTTCATCTGTTTTGTATTATTGTGCGTTACCGAGTCGCACCCCTCGTTGTTTTTAGTATTGTGTTTTAATATTATAAACAATACAATCTTTATATTCTTTCTGCAATTTTTTCATTGCTTTAAAAACATCTTCATTTTTAAATACAACATATTTTACTTCGTTATTATGTCCGATTTCAATTTCAATTTTACTTGCTTTCATCTGTTTTGTTTTTTTGTTTTGTGCCTTATTGACCTTACAAATGTACGCAATTGTTTATAACTACCAAACTTTTACACAATTATTTTTACTTTTTTTTTTATTTATTTTT
>Ga0209596_1001130_pt1 | contig 23483 bp, 18 predicted proteins | sample M_130807_MF_Meta_FD_187314 | JGI IMG/M metagenome (GOLD analysis project Ga0209596, IMG submission 187314) | Freshwater microbial communities from Lake Montjoie, Canada to study carbon cycling - M_130807_MF_MetaG (SPAdes) (version 2) | ecosystem: Environmental > Aquatic > Freshwater > Lake...
ATTATCGTTATAAACCTTCTGATAGACAACGGCGACATCATCGAGCGTCTTAGGTTTCAAGTTCCGTAATGCGGCCGCGATGATCGGATTGACGGGGTGTTCGGTGTCGGCGAGGGCTTCCGCGAGCGCGGCTGGTGCCCGCTCCGCAAAATAAACAATCGGCACGGCGGCGACCTTCGCAAAGGGCCCAGTGATGGGCGAATCCTTCTGGATGCGCATCGGGGCAAAGTCGTCATTGGTCACCAAGAAAATTTTGTACTTATCGGCATAGGCGCCAGCCTCCGACGAGGCGCGCTTAACCGTACCCATCATCAAGCGTCCAGCCATTTCCTTTTCGTAACGGGCCCGGACTTCCTTCATATATTTGAAGAAGCCAGCAACCTGCTCTTCCTGCAATTGACTCAGTCGTTTTTGGAAATCGGCGCGGGCGACGGCGGTCTTCGGAGTGGCTCCGATTACGGGCTTCTGCAACGGCTCCTTAGTGGAGGCAAAAATTCCGTGAATTGAATAATAGTCTATGGCAGGAATCGGGTCGAACTTATGGTCGTGGCAGCGCGAACAGGCGACCGTGAGACCGAGGAAGGCCTTCGTGGTCGTGTCGATGCGCTCATCAATCGTATCATTTTGCTCTTCGAAGCGCTTACCGACGGTGATGAATCCGAGCGCAGCCAGCCGTGGATCTTCTTGATTGATTCCGGGAATCTTATCGGCCGCGAGTTGTTCGACGATGAAATCACTGTAAGGCTTATCCGAATTAAAAGCGTCGATGACGTAATCCCGATAAGTCCAGGCGTAGGCGTAGCGGTAGTCGGTAAAGAGGCTTTCCCCTTGGTCGACCTGCAGTCCGCGGGTGTCAGAATACCGGGCGGTGTCCAACCAGTGGCGAGCCCAGCGCTCACCGTAATGAGGCGAAGCCAACAAGAAATCTACCTGCTTCGCGAGGATCGCATCGGCATTCGTCGCCGGCGCACCCCGGGTGGTTGCAGTCACGTCCAGCGCCTTGGCGGCGTCATAGGCCTTGACGAAAATCTCCACCTGCTCGGACGTCGGCGGGAGACCTACCAAATCGTAAAAGATGCGACGCAAGAGCGCTTCGGAATCCGCGATGGGATTAGGCTGCAAGCCTTCCGCTTCGAGCTTCGCGAGCACGAACTGGTCGATGGGGTTCTTCACCCAGCCCTTATTCTTAACGACCGGCAGGGCGGGATTCTTAATAGGCTGGAAGGCCCAATGTTGCTTGGCCTTATCCGTCAAGCCAGTGAGTTTATTGCCGGCACCCGCGGGAGCTGGTGCCCCCATTTTTACCCATTCCTCAAGCAGGGCGATTTTACTGTCATCGATTTTTCCACCCTTTTTCTTCGGAGGCATGGCGAACTCTGGATCGGTATAGCGAATGGCGCGCACCATAAGAGATTTATCAAGGTTGCCCGGCACCACCGCTGGTCCTTCTTCACCGCCCTTAAGCATCCCGTCGCGCGAATCTAGGATCAGGCCGCCTTTAGAGGAATTTTTTGCCAACGAATGGCATTCGTAGCAGTGCTCGCTTAAGATTGGTCGGATGTTCTTTTCAAAGAACTCTAAGCCCTCCTTGGTGGGTTCGTCCGCGGCATGAACCGCAGCACCGGAGAGCAAGGCGAGGAGGACGGATTGGCGAAGCAGCTTGGACATGGGAAAGTAGATGGACTTAGGGTTGTGTCGGGGGATAACTTTGAAGATTAATAATGTAGGCTCTCTCTCTTAATAATCAAGAGACTCTTACCCGTTCCAAGATGCGCATCCTCCTCGCCAGCGACAAATTCAAAGGCTCCCTGTCGGCAGAAGATGTGGCAAAAAGCCTCCAAAGTGGGCTTTTGGGGTTATTCCCTCAGGCTAATTTCGATTTCTGCCCCATCGCCGACGGTGGCGAAGGCACCACGGCTACCGTCATAAAATCAACCCAGGGGGAATGGAGGACAGCCGAGGTGACCGATGCTCAGGGACGACCAAAGGCTATACGCTACGGTTTCATCAAAGCCACCCAACAGGCCGTGATGGAAATGAGTGCCGCCAGCGGACTCGACGGGGTCCGAGATTTAAAACTGAATCCCCAGACAGCCAGTACCCGCGGAACGGGCGAAATGATGCTCCGAGCCAAAGATCAAGGGGCTCAATCCATCCTCATCGGCATCGGAGGAAGCGCGACTAATGACGGCGGCCTAGGCTTGGCCTTAGCGCTGGGTTACCAGTTTGAAAGCCGAGGGAAGCCATTCTTCCCCACCCTAGAGACGTTACTCGAAGTCGATCGATTGCTTCCCCCTGCGATCACATGGACGACGGAAGTCCTCGTCGCCTGCGATGTGGAAAATCCGCTCCTGGGGCCGACCGGGGCGACCCGGGTATACGGCCCGCAAAAAGGCGTGACAGATTTCATCTGGTTTGAAGAACGCCTTACGCACCTTGCGAACCTCGTCCAAAAAAACCTGGGCAAGGACTTGCGAAACTTCCCGGGCGCCGGCGCAGCTGGCGGATTAGGTTTCGGCCTGATGGCTTTTGCGAACGGCAAGCTGACTAGCGGATTCGACTTGGTGGCGAAGCAGATCGGCCTCGCCGAAAGAATCCAACAGGCGGACTTGGTGATCACCGGCGAAGGTCGCCTTGATGGGCAAAGCCTGCAAGGCAAAGGCCCAGTAGGGGTGGCCAAACTAGCCCGCCAGCTTGGGAAAAAAGTCGCAGGCGTAGCTGGCAGCGTCGAAAGCTCTGCCGAACTCCACTCGCAGTTTGATTTGCTGATCGGCATCAAGCCCGACGACATGCCGCTCGAAGAAGCCATGCGACGGACGCCCGAACTGATCAGCCGGGCGATACAGGATCACCGCGCCGCCCTCACCAGACTGATCAACGCCTAGGCGAAGATGGAAGTGATGGCTTTGCCCTTGCCGTCAATCGTGGCGTAAAACGGCCGCCCCTCGATATCGTAAGCCGTCTTGGGACTGATGCCCATGAGCGTGAAAATCGTGGCGTGTAGATCTTCGATTGGAACCGGGTCTTTGATTGCGACCAAAGGGCGCTCATCGGCCGTCGCACCGTAGACGTGACCATGCCTTACTCCGCCACCAAACATCACGACACTCGTCCCACCAGTAAAGTGACGGTGTAAGCCATAGTGATCCGGGCTTTCCATCGTAGTTCCTTTATTGAAAGACTGATCTTTGGCTTTCGATCCGGGCTTACCTTCAATCATCGCATCGCGACTGAACTCGCTGGCGATGACTACCAGCGTGCGATCAAGCAGGCCGCGTTTTTCAAGGTCGCGAATGAGTTGAGCCACCGGACGGTCGATTTCCGCATGCATCTTCGCCACGGTTTCATGGCCCTTGCCGTGCGTATCCCACTGGAAAAAAGGGACGTATTCCGTCGTCACTTCGACGAAGCGGGCGCCATTTTCCACGAGGCGCCGGGCCAGCAAGCAGCCGCGCCCGAAGCGACCAGTATCATATTCGGCCTGCACCTCTTTGGTTTCCAATGAAATATCAAAAGCCATCCGTTCCTTGGCGCTCAACAAGCGGTAGGCATTGTCCATAGAACGCATCATCGACTCATATTGATGGTCGCTCATGACGTCACGATTAGGACTGGCATCGGCGAGACGGCGAAACTCCTTATCCCGGTTAACGAAGCGCGAGGAATCCATGCCCTTCGGCGCGCGCACGGCCGCGGCGGCTTCTTCGGGGTAAGGCAGATTCATCGGCCCGAACTCGCCGCCAAAAAAACCTCCCGAAGTAAAAGCCTTCAACTCCTCGCTTTCGCCCACGCCCTCCAGTCGCTGGCCGATATTAATAAAAGCAGGCATCACGGGATTACGTGGCCCCAGGACGCGCGCCATCCACGCGCCGATATGCGGACAGGCCACGGTCTGCGGCGGCACGTAGCCGGTGTGCCAATGAAACTGGTGACGCGAATGCAAGATGCTCCCTAGGTCAGGCTGAATAGCCGAACGGATGAGCGTAGCCCGATCCATCACCGAAGCGATTTGTTCCATCCCCTCGCAGATCCGGATACCGTCAACGGCAGTCGGGATGGAGGGGAACGTACTCAGGACGCGCTTGTACTCCAGGCCTTTTTCATAAGGCACATAGCGCTTGGGATCGAAGGTTTCCGGTGCCGCCATGCCTCCGGCGAGCCAGATAAGAATACACGCGTCCGCCTTCGCCGCCGGCTGGATGATTTTCAGGTCGGCTGCCATCAACCGGGGCGCATCCATGGATAAGGTGGCCAGGCCGGCCGCCGCGAGCCTCTTGAGGAATTCGCGACGCGCCAACGATTCCGGCAAGGACGGATCAAGGGACAGGCCGTGTGAAGAGGACATAAATCAGCGGATGGTTTGGAATTCAGGTAGCATGAAAATCGCCCAAAGCAAATCAGCCATGCTGTGATCTGTGGGCTGAGCCCCCAGCAATTCGAGCGCGACCTTCAGTTCAGCGGCAGAAGGCGGCCGACAAAGCGTCGAGAGGTAAAGCCAGCGAGCCAGTTCTTCCGAAGACTTCCACGGACGACGCAGCAGACTGATTGCCCCGCGCTCGAGCAAGGAGGTGAGCGCGGTGCCATTTGAAAGGTCGATGGCTTCGAGCGTGCTGAGTTCAGTGGGCCGGGAGGAAACAATTTGCTCGCGATTAGGCCGACCTAAAGAACGCTGAAGTAAGTCGGATTTGACCAAGCTGGCCCGGGGCAGAAGCCCTTCCGAACTCGGTACTCCGGATATCATCTGCGCCATCATCGTTTCAGCCTTTTTCCAAGGCGCAGCCTCGACCGGAACTTTCGCCACGGGCAACCAGGCGGCCTTGACGGGCATGACGCCCTTGGCGTTAGGCAAGGCAGCGGACCATTCCCAAGTCGCATCCGAACCGAAGGTAACCTCGTTCTTATTATTGCGCAGACGAAGAGCAACCTGACACCAGACCGCCGCGACATTCGGTCCCGTTCCGCCATTACGGCCAACCATGATGATTTGATTTCTACCGAGCTTTAAAAAGGGCGCGAGATCGAGCAGTTGCGGAACAGCCCAATTCTCTCCCTTCGCCAACGTCTTTCCGTTCACCAAGATCTCGAAAGAATTATCGGCGGTCGCGACAAGGAGCGCATGTTCCACTTCCCCAGCGATAGTGAAAGATCGGCGAAAGGTCCGGGCTTCGCCCGCGGCAGGCAAACGCTGAGCCGTTACATCGTTCGACCAGATCGGCTGGGCCAGGAGAGGGGCCACCTTCACCTCAGGTGCAGCCGCTGGCTTGGTCGGCATCCGTTGGACGCCTGCATCAATCTTAAATGGAGTGGTGCCGGTCAAGCGCCAGACCAAGTCGACGAATTGCTCCGCGGTCAGCCGCTTTCCGCGCGGGCCGCGATAAAGATAATCCTTACCATCGACGTCACGCAACTGGACCTCAGCCTGGGATTGGTAAGCCTGGGAAGTCGCGATGAATTCGAGCGTGGCCTTTAAATCATATTTCTGCGCGACAAAATGATTGGCCAACACATCAAGCAGGTCCTGGTTCCATGGCTCCGTCTGCATCGCGTCCACGGGGTGGACGATACCGCGCCCCATCAGCCGGTGCCATAGCCGGTTCACCATAGTCCTTTGAAAACGAGCGTTGTCCGGCTGGGTCAACAAAGCCGCCAGCTGGACCAAGCGCTCCGCGCGCGGCTTATTGGCATCGACCTGACCAAGCTCCGGGAAGGGCCACCCCGCCGAGGCGGACTTTCCTGTCGGAATATCGCAACGCACCAACTCCATCGGGTGGTCGGAGTAGATGGCGGCCAGCCCGTAAGCGTCTTTCAACTTCCATCGGTCGATGAAACTATCATGACATGATGCGCACTTCATGTTGATGCCGAGAAATACCTGCGAGACGCTTTGGGAGAACTGAAGTTCCGGGGCTTGCGCCACGCTCACTGCCCCGCGCCAGATGATACCCTTGGAAAACCCTTCGCTCGCGGCTGTCGGGGCAATCAGTTCGCGGGCGAACTCATCATAGGGCATATTCTTTCGTAAAGCGGCATAAAGCCAGGGAGTGATCTGCTTACGCCCGCCGTCGATATAGCCGGTACCCGCATAATCATTACGCAATAAATCGTTCCAAAAAACCATCCAGTGATCGGCGTAATCGATTTCTCGAGCCAACAGCGACCGGATGAGGCGGGTCCGCTTATCAGGAGCCGTATCGGCGATAAAGGCCTGAACTTCGGCCACCGTGGGAAGCAGCCCGATAAAATCTAAGTGAGCCCGGCGGAGAAAAGTAGCGTCATCGGCCAAAGGGGGGGTCGGTAATTTCTTGGTCTGCAACCAGCCCTCAAGGACGCGATCGATAGGGTGCTCATGACCGGCGGTGACCGGAGGTATCGTCGGCTGGCGCGGCCTTAATGTCGGCTCAAAGGCGGGCTGCTTAAACGCAAAACCTTCGACCCAAATCGCTCCTTGATCGATCCACGCGCTTAATATTCTGACTTCAGCTGGCGTCAACGCGTCACCCTTCGGCGGCATCCGGACATCCAAATCCTTGCTGAGAATAAATTCGATGAGTTTGCTTTTATCCGCATGCCCCGGCACCACCGTCACGCCGTCCTCACCGCCCTCCAGCAAGACAGCCCTCGTATTCATCGAGAAACTGCCCTTCTTCTTATCGCCTGCGTGACACTCGCTGCAATGCTTCCTCAGGATCGGAACGACCTCGTGGGCGAAATCCACTTCCGCTGGCAACGTTGTCCAGCTGGCCAGGCTTAAACATACAGCCAACGACAACCGGCGGATTACGGTATCAGGCTGCACAGCGAATCAAGGAGTAAAAAGGATGCAGCAAGAGGAACCTGTGACAACAGACTGCTGCGTGTCGGTGAGTTTTCCCGTAGCCAAATCTACTCGGTAAGCGTTGATTGTCCCAGACTTCTGACCAGCGCAAACCAACCATCGTCCATCCGGGCTGAGCCCGAAACCGCGAGGAGTAGCAGGAGTATTAAGCATATGCTGGATCAAGGCCAATTTACCATCTGCACCGATGGCATACACCGCCAAGGAATCGTGTCCGCGGTTGGAGACATACAGCGCCTTTCCATTGGGGAGGCAGAAGATCTCAGCAGTAGAGGCACCTGTCGGCGAAGCGCCTTTGGGTAAGGTCGCCAAAGACTGGATTTCCGTCAATCCGCCCGAGGTGGCATCCAACTTGAATGTGCTGACCGTGAGGGCCATTTCGTTACAGGAATAAGCAAATCCGCCTTGCGGATGGAAAGCGAAGTGACGAGGCCCGGCGCCCGGGTCTACCCGGCCAGACTTAGGGTCGTTCAAAGTCAGCAAGCCCTTCGCCGCGTCTAAGCGATAAATAAAAATGTCGTCCGTCCCTAGGTCGGGCACATAGACAAAACGCCCGGCGGCATCGGCATAAATCCCGTGGGCATGCGGACCCGCTTGACGCTTCGCATTCGGCCCGCCGCCCACATGCTGATTAAAACTCGAGACGGGCAGTAGGCTGCCATCAGCCTTCAAGGGCAAACAGGCTACCGAGCCCGAACCATAATTGGCGACCAGTAGATTACGTCCTGACGGATCGACTGAAAGGTGAGTGGCGCCTTTTCCTTGGCTCTCTTGGGAATTAAGCAAGACCGCGGCGGCTCCGCCAGCCAAGCGATAAGCGGCGACTCCGCCACCCGCGACCTCGGAGGTCGCGTAAAGAGTCTTAGCATCCTTGCTCAAAGCCAGGTAGGAAGCCCCCTTGGCATCGGCGATGACAACGGGGGCCGACAGCTTGCCGGTTTCCGAATCAATGGTGCCACGTAGGATACCCTTCGCCTGTGGACCGGAGGTACCGACGTAATAAGTTAATTCGGCCGCATGCGACAAGGAGACGATCGAACACAGGGCGAGGAGGTTGAGGTTCATGTTCATGAATTAGGGTATGAAAATTGATTATTCAAATAAAGATTAACGGCCCGACCACCAGCCGTCCAAGAGCTTCTGGAGTTCGGCTGATTTGGCCGGCTGCGCGGCGGCGAGATCGTGGAGCTCTCCCGCGTCCTGCTTGAGATTAAAAAGCCGCGGAGGTTCGGTGGCCCCGTTAAGACCGCTGGAGACGATCAGCTTCCAATCTCCCGCGACCAGCCAGCGGTAGCGCAAGCTGGAAGCCGGGTTACCAATCTGAACGATATCATGGGTGGAATTTTGCCCGGCGACAAAGGGGCGGGCCCGCAAAGCCTCATCGTCGAGCAGATCAATCCCGTCGCCGTCTGGCGGGACCTTCGCACCGGCCAATTTCAACAAGGTCGGCATGATGTCGACGGCGCTGACTGGATAATCGAGTGAGACCGGCTTGATGTGCCCAGGCCAGCTCACCAGAAGCGGAGAACGAATGCCGCCGTCAAAGGGCGACATCTTGGAGCGGTCAAAGTCCACCTTCGGCTTCTTCGGATCAGGAATCCATCCGTTATCAGAAATATAAACGATGATTGTGTCGTTCGTGAGACCCTCTTGCTCGAGGTGAGCCCGGACGGCGCCCACGGTTTCATCAAACCATTCGATCATCGCCCAATAGCGGGCAGCCCATTCCGTCGGAGCCTTATCGCGATATTTCGCCAAAAGACGTTCTGGGGGGTTATGCGGATCATGCGGCATCATCGGCGCATACCAGGCGAGAAAAGGTTTTCCGTCCTTCTTGGCTCGGGAAATAAAGTCCGTCAACGGGGCGAGGGTCTTCCGGCCGATATCGAGCCCCTCATCGCCATGTCGACTACCCTTGGTCATGCCTTCCGTGAAGCCTCCGTGCGTGTAGTCACCCATCCACCATTTACCTGTCTGCAGGCTGATATACCCACGCTCGGCAAGGAGGCGGGGCAAATGGGGAGATTGCTCGAAGAGTTTTACTAATTGCGCCCGGCCATCCGTAAAGTCGGCGCCTTTTTGCTTACCACCAGCCGCCTTCTTGGCCCCCGGCGCGGCCTTTACGACAGAGGTGGGCGGATCATTACCCGTAACCCCATGACGATGCACATGACGACCCGTCAAGATGGAGGCCAAGCTGGGGGAGCAAAGGGAGTTCGTGTCATAACCGTGAGGAAAGGTGCGACTTTCGGCGGCTAAGCGGTCGATATTCGGCGTTTGGATGAACTTGGACCCCATGAAACCGTAATCGGTCCAGGCTTGGTCGTCCGAAATGATCATCAAAATATTCGGCGGTTTGGAGGCTGCGGCCGGCTCGGCCGCCATCAGATCGTTCGCAAATAGGGCAAAAAAACAGCAGAGCAGACGTAGTCGCATAGGGGTAAGACCAGCAAAACCTCCGAACGTTCCTGCCACAACCGCCAAACCCCCGTTTAACCTCTTATTTTCAATCAATTAGCCGCAAACCCTCGCCCCGCCGAGGGCGATGGTTTCCCGAAGAAGTTTATCTATAATTTTAATAGAAATCTTCGAGCAGGTCTTTGACAACTAGACCTTCGAGGGTAGAATGACCGCTGACCGAATAGAACGCACGCCCACGGGGGCCTCTGCGACCGGGGCGCTTTAATAAATCTACGCATTCAATTTACCTAACTGTCAGCGAGTTGCGGAAACCCGTGACTCAAAACCGTCTTTTTGAGCCTATATATAGAGGCCTCTCATATTTTATGAACCAACTCCACCCCACACCCGCGACCCATCCCTCCCCAACCACCGCCGCACTGCGCACCAACGCCAACCGGCTCGCTTGCCTGCTGCTCCCCGTCGACCGAATCGGCGAAACCGAACCATCGACGGAGCCCGCCCGCTGGAACGAGCTCGATGCCCTGGGACAATATATGTTTCAGGCCAGTCGCTGGACACGGCTTGAAGCCGCGGATGAGTTGCGCCTGGGCCGCGGGATCAAAGCCGGGCGCAACCCCGACGGCAGCCTAACTCCGGAAGCCAACGTGTGCTTCGACTTACTTGTTAATTCAAATCTGCGACTCGTTTACCATGCGGCCGCGCAACTTCGCCAACAACGCGACGAAATTTTGGAGCTGATGAGCGCGGGCAATGTCGGCCTCGTGGAGGCGGCCAGAGACTACGATGCCGACTTGGGCTTCCGCTTCAGTACCTATGCTTTCTGGAACATTCGCAGCCGGATCCTGCGCGAACTTAATTCGTCTGGCCGGGCCGTCCACCTGCCGCGCAACATCCATGAACAGCTCGCCAAATTACGGAAGATCGAGCACGAGTTACGACAAAAACTCACCCGCGAACCGATGGACAGCGAATTGGCCACGAGTTTGGGTTGCGACATCGAAAAACTCGCCTCCCTGCGGGCGTATCAGCAACACGGACTTTCCCTCGATGCCCCCGTGGACCAAGACAGCGAACTGACTCTCGGACAACGACTCGTGGATGAAAGCGCGGAGACGCCGGCGGAAATCGCTGCTCGCACTTCAGATAACGAGTTAGTGCGCTTTCTACTTCGCGGCATTACCGAACGCGAAGCCGAAGTCCTTCGTCTTCGCGGAGGAATTGACTGTGAAGAACATACACTCGAAGAAATCGGCCAAAAATTCGGGGTCAGTCGCGAACGCGTCCGACAAATCGAAGAGAAAGCCCTGAAAAAGTTACGCGAGCAAATCCAGACCTGAACCTAGCCTTGTCTCACAAAGGCATAAGTTTACGCTGTGGCCATGCCCTCATTCTGGAGTCTGTTGAAAGCGGCCGGTGTTTTTGGCTTCGGGCTCACCGTCGCGGTAACGGGATCAGCCCAAGACCATGATCCGTTCGAGGATCCGCCCATCAACTACTCGAAGTCCACCGCGGTCGATGCGGCCTCCCGACTAAATGAGACATTTCGGCTTAAGACGGACGAAATTCGAAGCTGGCCGGCCCGTAGGCGTCTACGCTGGCTGCTCGAGCAATTGGATATTCCAGTCGAATCGCAGCTCCTGGTTTTCAGCAAAACGAGTATTCAACGTAAAATCATCAGTCCCGAAAATCCGCGGGTCTTATTTTTTTCCGACGAAGCCTATGTCGGTTGGGTTCCGGGGGGTGCCATGGAAATTGCGGTCTTTGATTCGACGCTCGGGCCCACTTTTTATATCTTAGATGCGCAAGAATCCGGCCCCGCACCGCTCCTTGCCCGGAGCGGCGAATGCCTACTTTGCCATAAGCGGCACGAGCACACACCCGGACTGCGGACCCGCTCGGTTTTTCCCGACGCGAACGGCGAACCGCTCAGTGGCTCGGGTAGCGCCAACATCGAACCGTCCACCCCCTTAGCAGATCGCTGGGGCGGCTGGTATGTCACGGGCGTCGAAGGTACGCTCCGCCATCGTGGCAACGTCACCGGTAAGACCACGGAAGAGTTCGATATTCCGGGCGCCAAGATGAGCCCCACCCTTTCGACGCTTCAAGCCTTCTTCGATACCCATCGTTATCCGCTACAGACAAGCGACATCGTGCCCATGCTCATGCACGACCACCAAGTGCATGTGCATAATGTCCTGGCCACCGCGAATCAGGACGCCCGTCTGGCCTTATACCGATGGCCGGCGATGCGTGCCATCTTAGGACTGCCAGTCAATACTCCGCCCATGGGCTCTTGCCTCGTGGTTTTTAATAGCCAGGCCGAAAAAGTACTCGATGCGCTTTTATGCCGAGACGAAGCACCCTTCCCCGCCGAGGGCATCAAAGGCAATGGCATCTTTGAATCGGCGTATGCCCGGACGCGCAAACCAGACCCGAAGAATCGCTCCTTACGCGACTTCGATCTCACGACACGGCTTTTCCAATTTCGCTGCAGCCCCCTGATCTATTCGCAATCCTTTGCCACGCTCCCCAAAGAGCTGCGCGACATCATCCTGTTGAAATTATCTTCTGGCCTCCAAGCCGCCGAACCTCCGGCGAGCTTCAAGCATCTGCCCAAGGAAGAGCGCCAAGCCATCTTTGAAATCATTTCCGCCACCCTGCCCAATCTGCCGATTGGCTGGAAAAAGACGGAGTGAAGTCATAAAAAAGGCCGGACCCCACGGCCCGGCCTTTTGGCAATAACGGGTGAAAGATTTACTTGGCCAGCGAAGCGAGCTTCTCGCGAATCGCGTCGGCTTCGATCTGATAACCCTTATCCTTAGGGTGTAAAAAGTCGGGCATGACTTCTTTGGTGAGCGTGCCGTCGGCCTGCAGGAATTTCGCGCCGATATCGAAGTAATGCACCAGCTTGCCGTCGTCGAACTTGGAAATGATGGCATTAACGGCCTGATTCTTCGCACGACCTGGGTTAAGCTGAGCATCCTCTTTTTCGCCGCGAGGGAAGATGGCCAAGAGCAGAATCTTGGTACCAGCGGAACGCTGATGGATGGCATCGATGATATTTTTAATCCCAGCCGCAATCTGCTGCGGAGAGTTATCCGCGGTGCTGGCGTTGTTCGTCCCGATCATCAGCACCACGACCTTAGGCTTGATGCCTTCGAATTCACCGTTCTCGACGCGCCAAAGGACATGCTGGACGCGGTCGCCACCGATACCGAAATTCACGGCTTTATATTGGGCATACTCCTTATCGAAAAGCGGCTTCTGATTATTCCAACCAGCCGTGATCGAGTCGCCTAAGAAGACCACCTGGGCTTCGCCTTTTTTCGCCTGCGCAAGAAAATCTTCGTGCGCCTTGGCGAAACCGGCATTCACCTTACCGTCCGGCCCGAGCTTGGGGGCGGCTACATCGGCGGGTTGGGCAGGCAGAGCCGGAGCAGCGGCTTTCTTGGGCGCAGCTTTCTTTGGGGCATCCGCGGCAAAAGCCGCCGTCGCACCAAGCACGGATAAACTAAGGAGGAGGGAGGGAATGAATTTCATAGGGGTGATAGAGGGGACATCGAAAACGCCAACGGGTTCCCGCCCCGTCAAGGATTGACGCGGGAGGCTTGCCCATGCCCGTGAAAAAGCCTTATTTTGAGGAATGAGACCCCCGCTTCGATTCGTCACGCCAGCCGAGGCCATCAAAGAAGAATATAAAGGGCGGACTAACTATTGGCTCTCCCGGCCTGGATTGACCGAAGCCAAGCAGCTCCAGATCTGCCAAGCGACCTTACCCCCGGGCGAAGGACATAACTTCCATACGCACCCCGAGCTGGAGGAGGTCATCTATGTGCTCTCGGGCGAAGTCGAACAATGGGTTGAAAAAGAATTCCGCCTCCTGAAGGCCGGAGAAGTCGCACACATTCCCGCCGGAGTCGTGCACGCCACTTTTAATAGCTCAAACGCGGATGCCGTCATCTTGGCGATTCTCTCACCCGGCGAGAGTACCGGACCCTTCATGGTCGACGTCAGCGGCGAAGCCCCCTGGGACCAGATCCGGAAGCGATAAGGTCGGTTACTTAAGTTCCTGAATCCGCACCTTGCGGTACCAGACGCGCTTGGCCTCATCCTGAAAACCGATGTGTCCATCGGCGGGCCGGTCTTTCATCGGAGAAGCATCGAGGTCGAGGACGATGGTACGCTCCCCGTTGAAGTCTACCGAGAGATGGCGCTGCTTCAAGGTGAGCGTATAGCGGTTCCACTCCCCGGGTGCCTTCACCATGTTTTTGGACGGCGCCATGGCACGGATGATTCCACCGCAATCATGATTGCCCGGCTTCGCGAGACCGAAGGTGTCAAGGATCTGCAGCTCGATACCTTTCGCCACCGGATCGAGCGGATCGGCGACGCAGAAAAAGACCCCGGAGTTCCCGGTGGGTTCAATCTTAAATTCCAGATCTAGGACATAGTCGCGATATTTCCGTTCGGTAAAAATATAGGCGTCGTAACGCTGCCAACCGGTTTCGCCCGCCCGAGGCTTAAGCGTGAGCGTACCGTCCGCATCGTAGACCCAATTACCCTTGGTCTTCCAGCCGCTGAGGTCTTTGCCATTAAAAAGAGCGGCGAAACCAACGGCCTCAGAAGCGGGGTGGGCGACGGCCGCGACCGCTGGACTGACGGGAAAATTATCCTTGGCGGCGGATCCGACCAACGGGAGGAGCAAGCAAGCGAGCAAGGCAAAGCGAGGCATACCTACTGGGTAGCCGCCCCGCCGGCGAAGGCGAGCCTGCATCTTTCATTGAACTCCGCCCGATCTAATAATAAAGATAGTGCCATGGGTCTCCCCGCCCGAACTTTCCTGTGCTTGCTGGCGGTGGCGAGCCTCTGCCCGGCCGCCCCGCCAGCCAACCTCGTCGTCGAAGGCGTCCCCGAGGCTCCCGCCACGCTTATCGCCGAACTGGCTCCGTACATGAACCTTGGTGGCGCGAGCTTCCGTGGCTGGCATTCGACGCGTCGAGAGATTATCGTGTCCACCCGCACCGGCGATGCCTCCCACCTCCACCTAGCGGCCGCGCCGTTAGCGAAGCGGTTACCCCTAACGCATGGAGTTGAGCCGGTGAAGAGCGGCTGGATGCAACCTGGCGGTAAACTTTTACTCTACAGCGTCGACGTGGGCGGAAGCGAAAATTTTCAGCTCTACCTTCAGGACACCGAAGACCTGAAAGCCAAGGCCATCCTGCTGACCGACGGCAAGTCGCGAAACACCGATCCCGTTTGGTCCAAAGATGGTCGCTCCATTGCTTACGCGTCCAATCGACGGAACGGCAAAGATAGAGACATCATCGTCGTGCAGGCCGATGCGACGCATACGGAAAAAATCCTGCTTTCGCCACCCTCAATCGGCTGGGCACCCGTGGAATGGTCCCAGCAAAACAATCAGCTCCTCCTCCGCCAGTCTTTTGGCCTGAATGAAACGCGTCTCTGGCTCGCGGATATCCAGACGCAGAAGCGCACGCCAGTCACCCCAGGAAGTGGGCATGATTATCTGACGCAAATCGCCTTCGGAGAAAACGATCAAGCCGTGTATGCTTTATCGAATCATGATTCGGACTTTCTGACGCCCACCCGCGTCGACGTCACCACGGGGGAAATGCGGCAAATAGACCCTGCCCAAAAATGGGACGGCGAAGAGTTGACCCTTTCCGCCGACGGAAAAATCTTAGCTATCACCGTCAACGTGGAAGGCTTCTCCGAAATCCACGGTTGGGAAATCCCCTCCTTCCGCCCCGTCGCGGTGCCTAAAATCAAAGCAGGTATCGTGAGTAACCTTCTCTTCCGGCCGCAGAGCCATGAGCTTGGTTTTACCTTAAAAAGCGAGGATTCGGCGAGCGACACCTGGTCCGTTGACCTGGACTCCGGCCAGACCACGCGCTGGACAGATCGGACGACGAAACCGAAAAAAAACATCGAAGCGATTGAGCCCACGATTATCCGCGTCAAGAGCTTCGACGGCGTCAGCGTTCCCGCCTTGGTGTACTACCCTGACCCTAAAAAATTTCCCGGGCGCCGGCCAAGTCTCATGATGGTACATGGCGGACCCGAGGGACAATCACGACCCGGCTATCGGGGTAGCCTCCTCTATTACCTGAACGAGTGGGGCGTGGCCTTGGTCTATCCGAATATTCGCGGCTCCACTGGCTACGGAAGAAAATACCTCAACCTGGACAACGGTCTTCTGCGCGAAGGGGCGCTTCGCGACATTGAAGCCATTTTAGATTGGACCGCCCAGTCGCCTAGACTGGATTCGCAAAAAATCGCCGTCTCGGGCGGGAGTTATGGTGGCTACGTAAGTTTGGCGTGCCTGGTTAATTTCCCGACGCGCTTTCGCTGTGGCGTGGATGAAGTCGGTATCGCCAACTTTGTTACCTTCCTGCACGATACCTCTGATTACCGACGCGGGGCGCGCCGTTTAGAATACGGCGACGAGCGTAAACCCGAGATTCGAGCCTTCTTGGAAAAGATCTCCCCGGCCAATCATGCCGATAAGATACGTGCGCCGCTCCTGATTATCCAGGGGAAGAACGATCCGCGCGTGCCCGTTACCGAAGCCGAAAGGATGCGAGATGCCATCAGGGCCCAGGGCGGGACCGTCTGGTACCTCATGGCCAAAGATGAGGGTCACGGTTTCAGTAAAAAATCGAATATAGATTTTGGATTCCAGACGACGGCGCTTTTCTTGCAGGAATTCTTAATAAAATAAGGCAGGCCCAAGGGTGGCTTTATGATTTTAAATGAAGGCGCCCTGTTAATTTTGTAAGTATTTAGCCCTCGCAGGCCGGTAGGGCGCTGCGTTATTTTAACCCCGCGCCCAACCCCTTAGGCGCACCCCACATTCTATTATGAACTGCCTCAAACGCCTCACGGCGGCACTCTTGGTGTCGTCCCCTACTCTCGTTCGCGCCGGCGAAGCCGACATTAAGATTCCCGACCTAGGAACTGTGACGTTTCTCGGCGGGGCGTTAACTGGCCCGCAAGTCCTCTGGATCGGACTAGTCGTCTGCGCTCTCGGCGTGGCTTACGGCTGGTGGCAATACGTGCAGACGCGCGCGATGCCCGTGCACACATCGATGGCCGAAGTTTCCCAGATTATCTGGGAGACCTGTAAAACCTACCTACTCCAACAAGGTAAATTCTTGGCCGCGCTCTGGCTGCTCATCGCCGCTTGTATGATTTATTATTTCGGTGTCTTGGAACACAAATCGGTCAACCACGTCATCGTCATCCTCGGGGCCTCCGTCCTGGGCATCCTCGGGAGCTACGGCGTGGCTTGGTTCGGCATCCGTATTAACACCGTCGCGAATTCGCGCACGGCCTTCTCGGCCCTACGCGGCAACCCCCTGGCCACCCTTCTCATTCCCTTGAAGTCGGGTATGAGCGTCGGACTACTCCTCGTGGCGACCGAACTCTTCTTCATGATTTGTATCCTGGCGTTCTTGCCTAAAGAGCTGGCGGGTCCTTGCTTCATCGGCTTCGCTATCGGCGAATCGCTCGGCGCTTCGGCTCTTCGCATTTGCGGCGGCATCTTCACCAAGATTGCGGACATCGGCGCCGACCTGATGAAGATTGTCTTCCAACTTCCCGAAGATGATCCACGTAACCCGGGCGTCATCGCCGACTGTACGGGAGATAACGCAGGCGACTCCGTCGGTCCGACGGCAGACGGCTTCGAAACCTACGGCGTCACGGGCGTTGCCCTAATTGCATTCCTCGCCCTGGCCCTCGCCGCCGACCCCACCCTCTGCGCGACGCTGATCATCTGGCTCTTCGCGATGCGCATCCTAATGGTACTCACCTCGGTCGCCAGCTATTGGGTGAATGACCTGACGAGCCACGCCATCTGGAAATCCGCTAAAGATTTCAACTTAGAGCAACCTCTCACTAATCTGGTCTGGATTACGTCCATCATTTCCATCGCCGTCACCTATATCGCCAGCTACTTGCTCTTGGCCAATCTGCCTGGCCATACCGGACTCTGGTGGGTCCTCTCGACAATCATCTCGTTGGGCACGCTCGCCGGCGCCTTGATTCCGGAATTCACCAAAGTATTTACCTCGACCGAAAGCCGTCACGTCAAAGAGGTCGTAACCTCTTCCGACCAAGGCGGTGCTTCGCTTAACATCCTCTCGGGCTTGGTGGCAGGCAACTTCTCCGCCTTCTGGACCGGCCTTTGCATACTTGGCTTGATGCTGGGAGCTTACGTGCTCTCCACGCACGCGGCCGTGGCGGCCATCATGCCGGCGCAATTTTCCTTCGCGGCCCCGATCTTCGCCTTTGGTCTGGTCGCCTTCGGCTTCCTCGGCATGGGCCCCGTCACCATCGCCGTGGATTCTTTCGGCCCCGTGACAGATAACGCCCAATCCGTCTATGAACTCTCCCAGATTGAAGCACGCCCCGGCATCGCGGCAGAAATCCAACGCGACTTCGGCTTCACCCCTGATTTTGCCGGAGCCAAGCACCAACTCGAGAAAGGCGATGGCGCCGGTAACACGTTCAAGGCGACGGCCAAGCCCGTCTTAATCGGCACGGCAGTCGTAGGCGCGACCACGATGGTCTTCGGTATTATCATGATGTTGCAGGAGCACTTCCATCACCTGGATCCCAAGTTCAATGTCTTGGAAAAACTTTCTTTAGTCCACCCGGAGGCCCTGATGGGCCTACTCATGGGCGGTGCCGTCATCTACTGGTTCACCGGCGCCTCCACCCAAGCGGTCGTCACCGGCGCCTACCGCGCAGTCGTTTATATTAAGGAGAATATGAAGTTGGACGCGACGACGGCCTCCATCGAATCTTCTAAGGAAGTCGTGCGAATCTGCACCCAGTATGCGCAGAAAGGGATGATCAACATCTTCATCGCCATTTTCTGCTTCGCCCTCTCCCTCGCGTTCTTTGATCCATTCTTCTTCATCGGCTACCTCATCGGTATGGCCTTCTTCGGGCTTTATCAGGCGATCTTCATGGCCAATGCCGGCGGCGCGTGGGATAACGCCAAGAAAATCGTCGAGGTCGATCTCAAGGCCAAGGGCACCCCGCTCCACGCCGCGACGGTCGTCGGAGACACCGTCGGCGACCCCTTCAAGGACACCTCATCCGTTTCCCTCAATCCGGTCATCAAGTTTACCACGCTCTTCGGCCTCTTGGCGGTTGAGATCGCTGTACAAATGCCAGCCGGCCTCAAACTCAGTCTCGGCTCAGCCATCTTCGTAGTCGCGTTATTCTACGTCTACCGGAGTTTCTACGGTATGCGTATCCCGGTCGACGCCAAGGCCCGCTAACCAAACTGGCCGACGGCCAAGAAGGGCTCACGGGCAAGGCGGCCATGCTCGCATTTCACGGCGGGCACAAGATACGCCTGAACGCGACCATCGACTCCAAGCCGAACCCCGCCGGAACGCGCCTACGAATCCACTACGGGTGGTCCGCACACCTGCAGCGCTACCTCGTCGGCTGGGTCAGCGACCTCGCGCCGAAGGCTCAGTGATCGTCGTGGCGCTGCATCTTCTCGCCCCAAGCGAAGAGGATCATCGAAGCGAGAAACACGCCATGAATGATGGCCTGCCAGAAGATCACCTTCTCGTGGGCGGGCGTAAGCGGCTTGTCGCCGGCGGCGGCGGTGATGTCGATGAAGCTCTTGAGCAGATGGATAGCCGAGATGCTCGCGAGGCTACCGGCGAGCTTCACCTTAAGGGTATTGGCGTTAATGTGGTCAAGCCAATCGGGGCGGTCGCCGTTGTCGCCAAAATCGATGCGCGAGACAAAGGTGACGTAGCCACCGACGACGACCATGTTAACGAGATTGGCCACCATCGAGATGTCCACGAGCGAGAGAATGCCGAGCATAATGCTGCTCTCGGTAGCGGTGGCGAAGCCTTGCAGCAGGTGTAGTAGCTCCTGCAGGCTCTTCCACGCGTAGGCGATCGCGGCGAAGATTAGTGCGATGTAGATCGGCGCCTGCACCCAGCGGCTGGCAAAGATAAAATATTCTAGCCCGTGCTCGAGCTTCTTCAAGATGCCTTCGTTTGGGGAGTCTTTGGCCATGCCCGGAGATTTACGATTCCGGGCCGACCGTCAAGCCGTCGGACAGGACCACGCGTTACAAAAGTCGCTGAGGTACGGTGGCTTCTGGCCAAAGGGTCAAGCAATCAACTCTGCCTTCCGTCAGAGTCCCACGCTCGCCGCGGCGTCGCCGAGCGGGTCGGCATTCGGCTCGCGCAAATAGGCATCGGCCTTGGCCGACACAATCACACCGTAATTAATCGTACCCAGCCAGCCCGACATGATAATACCGACGCTACCAGCATGGTAGAAGCCGCCGACCTGTTCAGGCAACGCCATCGAAACCTTCAACCCTTCGAACTTGGTGCCAAAGGAAGTGCCGCCCACATGGCGGACGTAACGGTTCACCGTACGTGGCGTGGCCGCTTCGGCATGGTCTACCTTGGCCCGGATGTCGGGGATGAATTTCTCCAGGCCGCAGAACGATTCCTCGATCACGCGCGCCTTATGCGTCTGATAATCAGCATCGGAAAGGTGCGCCCAATCTTCCCATTTCTGATTGATCGACGTGACGACCGCATAGCGCGGCTTCTTGGTGTGCGGACGCGTATCCGGATAGTAGACCGAATAGGTGCGCGAGGTCGTATGAAAGTCGATGAGCTCCTGGCTGGAAAACGGCTTGGCCTCGGAGGTGAACACTAAGTCACCGATAGGTGGGATGCTTTCGCCTTCGCGTACGCCCATGTAGACTTGGCAGGATGAGGTGTTCACGCGGACCTTGCGGGCTTCTTCCAGAAACGGAGCCTCGAAGGCATCCTCTCCGCCCATCTTTAGGACCGTATCTTTGATATTAGCATTGGAGACGACGGTGGTGCAGGCGACTTCAGCTTCTTCGCCGAGACGCGTGCCACGAAGTTTCACGCCCACGACCCGGCGGCGGCCCGCAGCGTCTTTTACGACAAGCACCTTCTCGACGAGGACGTTACGGCGGATATCAACCCCGTTCGCTTTCATCTCCACTGTCATGAGGTTGATCATCGTATCCGTACCGCCTTGGAAAATGAAAACCCCTTTCGACATGAAATTAGAAAAGACGATGCCGAACGTAATCGCCGGATCTTCTAAAGTCGAACCATTGGCGTAAGCGATGGGCTCGAGCAACAGGCGTTGGACGTCGGGCCGCCCGGGGAAAAACTGCTCAAAGAGTTCACGGGTCGTCCGGCTATCGTTGTCGTAATAATTCATCTCTCGCAGGTGCGCAAAAAAAGCCTCGACGGTCTCGGCGGGAATCCGGAATTGTTCGATTAGGATTCGCGTGAAATCTGCCCGATCGAAAGTCGTGCGCACATCGAAATCAGGATTGATGAAACGGATATCCTTCAGCGCGTGAATGCGATCCGAGATCTCCTTGGTCCAATACCGGCGCGTCGACTTGATCATCCCGAAAGGAAAGCCGTGCAGGGAAATGTCGAAGACGTGCCCGCCCGCCCGTTTGAAGAAAGTAGCCAAGCCTCCGAGCTGGTAGTGATGTTCCAAGAGGAGCACTTTGCGCCCAAACTTAGCTAAGTTATTGGCGGCGGTCATCCCCCCTAAACCGGCGCCGATGACCACGGCGTCGTAACGCGGAAGCAGGTTGTCAAAGGGCGAAGGCATAACGAAAGAAAGAGAAGGAAGGACGAAGCAGGGGTTGAGGGGAAGTCGAAAGCGGTCAAGCCGTTCCTCGACATTCCCTGCCCGAGCTTAAGCCCAACCCATGGACCAGCCCTGCCGGTGATGCTTTAACCGCACCTTCTTCCCCCAAAGCGCGGTTAATTGTTTCGAAGTCAGAATCTCCCGTAAAGGCCCGGAGGCCAATTTCTGCCCGTCACGTAAAAGCAAAACATGGCTAAAAGCCGGGACGATTTCCTCAACGTGGTGGGTGATCAGGACGACCGACACACCGGGCAGTCGCCGGGGCAGCTGATTCAAGAGCGTCAGAAAATCTCGGCGGGCCAGAGGGTCGAGCCCCGCGCAGGGTTCATCTAAAATCAAAAGAGCGGGCGCGGATGCTAAAGCCCGTGCGATAAGCACTCGCTGGCGTTCGCCCTGGGAAAGATGACCCCACGGACGCAAGGCCACGCCACTCGCCTTCAACTGACGTAATAACTTACGCGCGATGGATAGCGCTGCTGGCTTGGGCCGACGCCAAAGGTTAATCACACCATCGACCCCGCCGGCGACGATGTGCAAGGCCGGCTCACTTGGCTGAATCAAAGATGCCACCGCTGGGCCGGCTAATCCGATACGTCGGCGCAACTCGCGCCAATCACTCCGTCCGAACGTTTCTCCGAGAACCGAAACATTCCCGGACGTCGGCGCAAAATAGCCGGTCAAGGCCGCTAAAAGGGATGACTTGCCGGAACCGTTAGGACCAAGAATGACCCAATGCTGCCCGGGCTCAACGCACCAATCCAGACTACGTAGAATCACCTTACGCTCCCGGGCGATTCGAAGTTTTGTCACCGACAGCACAGGTACTTTAGAAGAAACGGGAGGCACGCTGACTGGCTTTAAGGGACTTCCCTGCCGCTTCCAAGCCACAATCTGACGCGTCCCCGACTCTTGCACTTCACGTAAAAATACTTACTGCATTACTATGTCGTGGAGATTTGTCCTCATCCTAATCGTCAGCCTGACGCTGGGGCTTCACGCCGAACCCGCCGCTTCCAAGGAAGACATGGCGGAAATCGAAGCCCTGAGACTAAAAGTACGGGCCGCGAATCCCGACCAACCCGTCAAAGCCGAACCCGCTGCAACGGTCAACGTCAGCCCAACTAAACCTGAAGACCTTTCCGAACTCGACGCCCTTAAAAAGAAAGCCGATTTAACCAACACGGCCCCTGGAGCACAAACCAACAAGAGCCGAAAAGCCCAAGTCATCCGGGCCGAAGAAGAAGGTGGCGGCTTTGAATTGGTTTTGATCCTGGACGCCGACGTCCCAAGCCCAGCCGTGATCCGCGCGAATGGTCACACCCTCGGAGAAAAAATCGAAGTGGTCGGCTTTTTTGACGGAGCCGCTAAATTCGAAGGCGCTTATTATCCGTTCATCAAGTCCCCTGAAGCCAAGACAGATTCCGCACCCGTTAATCTATCCGCCGCCCAAGGCGCGAAGACCGCCGCCGACAACCTTAACGACAAGGATGACGGCTTCGGCGGCTTTCAAATCAGCAATATTCTGTTCGCGGCCTTCATCACCGTGGCCGTAGCAATCGTCTTCCTGAAGATCAAAGCGTATTTCGATGCCAAGAAAACCAAGGGTAAACGTCGGCGCCGCGCATGATTCGCAGATTCCTCTTATGCCTGGCTGCGGCCGGCTTCACGACTCTCTCGGCGGCCACCAAAACGGACGGCGTGGAAAAAATTTCCCCGCTCACCTTGACACTCAAAGAAAACGCCGAGACGCGCATCACCTGCGAATACCGGGGCGAAGGCGGAGCCACCAAGTATTCTGGTATTTATCATTATAAAATCTGGATTCCCCATGGCTACGGCGCTGATTCGAAGAAAAACTGGAAGTCTCTCTTCATCGCCTCCCCGGGCGGAAATGCGAACATGGGCTTCATGGCACGATGGATTAAGGCTCACGGGTATATCGCCATCATGCTCGAAGAATCGAAAAACGGCCCCTGGGACCCCACGGTGGGCAATTTCTTGGCTGCGCATAATGACGTGCTCAAACGCGTCAGGCTCATGCCTTACGGTAAAGTCTGCACAGGATTCTCGGGCGGAGCGCGGGCCAGCTCCATCTTTGTCACAATCGCTCCGGGCTTCGGCGGCATAATCTTGCAAGGAGCGGGCGTCGGCCAGCTCGATAACGGCATTCAGGGACTCCGCGGCATCCAGCTTCCCGCCGTGGCCATGACGATGGGCACCACAGATTCGAATCGTCCTGAAATCGCCAAGCTCCGCGAAACCCTGGAAGACCGGCTCGAGGTTTTTGACTTCGTCGGCGGCCATGCCTGGGCCCCTCAAGAGACGATCGAAAAGGCCTTGGACTTCGTTGACTCCTGTCTGCCCAAGTAGACTTGCCAGCCTTGTCGTCGTGGGGCATTGCTTAGCCCTACCCCATGAGAATCGTCCTCGCTTTGTCTTTGCTCGCCTCCGCCCTTGGCGCCGCTGAGGGCCCCTTAAAATTCACCGATCCTAAGCC
>Ga0209596_1001131_pt1 | contig 23479 bp, 26 predicted proteins | sample M_130807_MF_Meta_FD_187314 | JGI IMG/M metagenome (GOLD analysis project Ga0209596, IMG submission 187314) | Freshwater microbial communities from Lake Montjoie, Canada to study carbon cycling - M_130807_MF_MetaG (SPAdes) (version 2) | ecosystem: Environmental > Aquatic > Freshwater > Lake...
GGTAAAGTGGACCAAGTATGTTATCGTGGTACCCACAGAGGAAGACCGTAATGAACTTATGGAAGCGTTCGAGCACATTCACTACTCTGACATAGATACCGACAATATAGCAGTAAATCAGCTCGCTCACGAGTATCTTGACGAAGACAGAGAACCAGGAACATACAACAACATAGTGGTAGATCCGGTTGCCTACGAAAAACTAAAAATAAAGAGATGAAGACACTGAATTTTAAAATACCGGTTGGTGGAATGCCACCATTTAAAAAGAAATGGTGGCAGTTCTGGAGAAAGAAAGGTGATTCCGCAGATGAAGCTATTGCTCGAGCAATTTCAAAATATTCCGAAGATCTAAATTGGAAACGTATAGATAGAAGGTGTAAGATAAACAAAATATATAGTCTTGGGATAGACAATACTTTTCCTTATAAAAAAGATTATTGGCTCCCTAATAAATAGTAAAAAATATAACAAAAAACAATGAGTGATTATTATAGCATTTTAGGCGTCGATAGAAACGCCAGTGAAGAACAGATCAAGAAAGCTTATAGAAAAAAAGCAATGCAATACCATCCTGATAAGAATCAAGGAGACCCTACTGCAGAAACAAAGTTCAAAGAAGCAGCAGAGGCATATGAGGTTCTTTCGGATACCAACAAGAAATCTAACTATGACAACTATGGTTCTGCAAATGGAAATCCATTTGGCGGAGGTGGAAATCCTTTCGGAGGTGGAGGTCATGGATTCAATATGGATGACATCTTTTCTCAGTTTGGGGACGTATTCGGAAACAGAGGTGGTGGAAGATCACAAAGAAGACAAGCAAAAGGTTCAGATTTAAGAATCAAAGTTGTTCTTAATATTGATGAGATATTAAAAGGATGTACTAAGAAACTTAGATACAAAAGACAAACAAAATGTGAACCTTGTAATGGAAAAGGTGGATCTGATGTAAGAGATTGTTTGACTTGTAAAGGAACAGGACATAGGATAGTTGTTCAGAATACTCCTTTTGGACAGATGAGGACCGAAACAACTTGTCCAGATTGTCAGGCAACAGGTAAAATAATAAGAAATCAATGTAAGCATTGTCATGGTGAAGGAACACAGTTAAAGGAACAAGTTGTTGATGTTGAAATTCCTGTAGGTGTATCTAATGGAATGCAACTTACTATGCATGGATTTGGAAGTTTTGCTAGAGATGGTGTTTCAGGTGATCTTCATATCTTAGTAGAAGAAGCACAAGACTTTTCTTATAAAAGAGAGGGAAATAATATTATAGTAGAAAAAACAATTTCTGTAATCGATGCGATTTGTGGTGCACATATAAATATATCTACTCCACATGGTGATTTACCACTTTATATAGAACCAGGAACAGAACATGGTAAAACTACGAGAATAGGTGGTAAAGGAATTCCTGATATAAACTATGGACTTGGTGATCTTTATGTTAAGATTGCGGTTAAGATACCAAAAAATATAGATTTAGATGAAAAACATATTTTAGAAAGATTAAAAGATTCTAAAAACTTTAAAGTATAAAAAAAAGCCGACATAATGAGTCGGCTTTTTTAATATATAAAAATAAAATCTTTTATGCTAAGCTTAAACTCAATATCAATAAAATCATCAGATTCTCAAGTATTGGAAGAAATCTATAATATATTAAGCAATGTATCACTTGATTCTAATATCAAAAACTATCATTCATATACAGAAGATAATATAAAATTCTTATCTCTATTCTTTGATGGTGATAATCCAAAATATGAAGATTTTTTAATAGAATGGGCTTATATAGAGTCTTGTGAAAGATTAGATGATACAATTTTGGCAAAGATATATTCTTACAATGGGAATCTTTCTATTTGGAAAGAAGAAATTGTTAAGAAGTATAAGAACAGATTTTTGAACCCACCATTTCTACCAAAGAATATTAATTTAGAAATATCGATATTTATAGAAAAGTCTGTAAGGTTTAAAAACTATGATGTGCAGCAAAATTGGATAGAAGCCGAAGCTCCAGAACCAATCTTACACAAAAAGAAAAAAAATTAAAAAGTCAAACTTTTATGTTTTGCTTTTCTATTATAATCTTTAGCAGATTTGTGTACTTTATGTTTGGCAACCCAACCAGTCTCATTTTCCAATTCCATTTCTCTTGATGCCTTTTTATATGCGTTCAAGATATGTCCTTGTGTTATTTTCCCAATATTGATTACTCCTTTCATAGTTTCTATTTGTTTGTCGTTTGTTTGTCGTTTGTTTTACAAATATAAGAACAATGTTTTAATCTACCAAATCTATTCAAATAAAGTTTGTAATGAAGGAACATAAGAATTTGTCGGAAAAATTTTATTTATTGACCCTGCCGCCAAATACGTTCCACCATTTGGATGATTTCCATTGCTACTATAATATACACCACTTGGTGTAGTTACAAAAGCTCTGAAAAATAAAATATTTGGAATATAATTTGTTTGACCATAAGTACCTGCACCCGGACCTGTAATATTTGGTGTTTTAGTATTGAAAATTGTAGGTCCACCAGATTGTGAATAAGTAAATGAATTTGCAATCGTAGGAGTTGTTGATGATGTTGCCCAACAAACACCGGTATTAATTACAGTTTCATTTGTAGTAACCGTATTTGAAAATGTAAATGAGAAAATACCTGGATAAGTTAAGTTAATATTTTGTTTAATCGGATTTATATCAATAGTAATAGAAGTCACAAAACTCCAGTTACCTTCATCCCATGTATAAGGACTACCCCAGATAGGAGTATATTCCGGTTCCCAATTATCTTGCCAATGATGAATGTTGTCATATACCTGAGCCAATCTGAATGGTCTAATTTTTAAAGCACTTGCCTTAGATACCACATTTATAATAGCTATTTTATCAGTCGTGTTGTTAAACTCGTAAGAATATGCTTGATTTTTATCAATTTCTGTAGAAGTCCAATAAGAATCTGTTAGCTTATTTGTACCTAAAGAGGAATCCACTACCTGAGCTGCGTTAAATCCGTGGTTTAACTCTGTCACTGATGGTAAGTACCAATTTGTGAATCCACCACCTGTATAATCATCACATATTTTGGCCGCAGAAGTAGAATGTCCTGGTTGTGTTATTATAGTATTTGTATTTGATGAACCATTATGTTCAGATGTCGCATTTGATGCAGTTGCTGTTATATTACTCCAAGAGTATGTTTCTGAACTATTTATGTCTTCTGACGACATTATCAGATAATTAAATACATTTGATGGATATTTCCACATCGCTACTATTATACCACCACCATAGAACTCACCTATGTATCTATAGTTATTTGGTTTGGTAAACAAATAGTTTTTATCCACCCACGATGATTTTCCGTTGGAATCTGATCTTAATATATTTTCATTTGCTTTACCAGGTATATCAAGAACCATATTCTGATATATCGAGAAAGTAGGATTTCCATTTAACTCATGTGAATAGAAATTACTAGAATCATTGAAGTCATTCTCATAAATATGTTTTGAAGAGTTATAGTTATTTTTAACTTCTTCATAAGAAAGTGTTTTGTAATAAACTCTTACTTGACCTACGTCGCCTTTGAATGGATACCATTTTGTACCCGAAGTTCCTGGTGCGGTTCTATCAGTACCTTGACCATCACCAATTGCAAACTTATAATTTATTCCATCAATAAGACTTTGTGTACCAGTATTATATCCTTCTATATTTTTAACACCATTTATATATATCTTTGAAAGTGTACTATTTGCTATAGTCTCTGTTGTGCCCACCACATGATACCATTTGTTTAAAGAAATAGTACTTGAATATAGAAATGTCTGTGTATTGTTTATATAGTTTGATAACTTTATTTTATTTCCATTTTCAAATGAGAAATATGGCAATACCTGACCCATAAACATGTTGTTTTGTGCGGTACTGGTAAAGCCTGGAACAGATTCAGTACATCTTACCCATGCCTCCCAACTCATATTTTCTTTAAGTGGAATTGTGGCATATTCGATTTTAGTATTGTTACCATTAAAAGTAAAGTATTTACCAGGATATAAAGTATTACTAATTGAATAAGTAGGTGAGATATAACCTGAAGATGTTACTATACTTCCATTAGAATGGCTACCACTAAGCTCTGTTATTACGGTTCCTGTTCCTGAATAGGAAAGATTTGCATCAAAACTCATCTTAATCTTGTTTTTCATTACAGAAGGAAGAATCTCATATCTTTTTCTTTCGATATTATAGTTCTTCATTATCTCATCTTTAGTAAGAGCTCTATTGTAAACTCTGAATACTGATATATCACCATCGAATAATTGATCGATGGAGTTTCTCCAACCACCTATTCTACCAATACCACTATTGAAATTTCTGTAAGTTGGATTTTCAACTCCTAAAGTACCACCACTATATGGTGCAATCTGAGCACCAAGTTCTTGTTGCTCACCATTTATATATATTTTGTTGTTGGTATATGAAACATCACTTCTCATTTCAAAAACATAATGTTTCCAAACATTGTTAAATTCTTGTATTCTTGATGAAGTTATTCCATAAATATCACCTTGACCCGTGTTGAATCCAAATGAACCTGATTGACCTATTAAAACATCATATCTATCCCATCCAAAAATAAGATTTAACCTTTGTAAAAAATTATCATATCTAATTCTAGCACACAACTCCACGGTAACCGTTGTTGTATTTCCTATAGGTGCTGAAAAATCTATATAAGAACCCGTAGTAATTACTTCACCGAATTCAGAAAAAGGATCCGCTATAGAACTTCCACTAAACCTCAAAAATCCACTTTCATCCGGAAAATAAACAGGTCCGGTTGCTTGATAACCACCATTAGTACCTACTAGGCTAATTTCATCCAAAGTAGGCCCAGTGTATGAAGATACGGATGTATATGACGCATTAGGTGCGGTTATCTTTATAGATATAGTCTTTCCATGATATGAATACAAAGGAATACTAATATTGCTATTAGAAGTTCCTGTATTTGTAATCTGTCTTATTAGTTTATAGTTTGATGAATATCCATCAATCTTTGTAGATACATATATGTTTAGTGTTGCACCCACCATATTGACGATAGAAGAAACATCCGCAGTTTGAAATTTAAGAGTAGTGTCTTTATAACTTACTAAAAAGTATGTAGATATAAAACTTGATGTTCCACCATTATTGTATAATCTAGGAACAGCAACTACTGAATTTGTTATGTTACTTAAATACCAATTATCATATACAAAACCACCCAGTGGATCTCTATAACTATTTCCAGAATATGTTACACCAGGTCCATTAATACTACTCACGGTTGCAAATATCTGAACAGGAGTACCACCCGAAGATGTAGTTGGATTTGCAGATAAGTTAAATGAATAAGAAGATGTCATTCCCGCATTTACAAGATCGACCCATCTACTGGCTGTTCCAATTGATAAATAATCTGTATCAGAAAAAGATTTAACATTCGTCGAATCTAATGCTAAACATAATCCACTACCAGCATATAAAGATTCCTTTCTCATCGCTCTTATCTTTGGTGGAAGTTCTCCTTCAGGATATAACCTTAATTTCCGAGGAGCATGTAGATAATTATCCATTGAATATGCCTCAGTAGAACTTGCTTCAGTAGATGTCCAATACCCACCCTTATGGTAGTATGTTGGATTCTGTGAATATCCAGATAGATTGGATCTATAAAAAGAAACACTTTCTTTTTGAAGTACTCTATTTACTATATTAGCATTATTATATAACGAATTTATTTCATAATATGACGGTAAATACCAATCGTCATAACCACCACCTCTATAATCAACACAGACCTGAGCCACACTTCCGGTATATCCTTTTGAAGTAGAGAAAAATAATATAGAATCGGTATTCTGTCTACCATTATATAAACTTTGAGCAGAAGCACCAATTAGTGTAGTACTCGAAGTACCACCATATATCCAAGTCGTTGAATATGAACTACCGTTGACATTGTAGAATCCAAGAGTACTATTAAGATTTTCAAGTGATGCAATCAATACTTTCTCATCATCACCTTCTTTCCAAAGATCAACAACTATTCCACCACCGTATAATTCACCTATATAATGACCATAGTTGAAAAGTGACTTTATAGGTTTCCATGTAACCAAACCCGAAGAATCTGATACCAATACTTTATTCACACCTTCTGTTCCGTTTGTTATTGAAATTGGATTGGCAATTGTCAACCCTTCTGAAGAAACCTCATAACCTGAATCAGAAACAACCAATTCGGATACTGCACTATAGATATTAGATCCGGAATTTCCAGCATAAGCAACCGCATAATATTTTCCGTTTGGTATGTTTGTCAAAGTAGTAGAAAAAGTACCCGCGCCAAAATATGATATAGTCGATACCGAACCACTAGTAACCATCAAAGGATTGGTACTGTATATTATCCCACTATCTGCAATAACTTCACCAGCATTCACAGAAACATTATATGAAAAGTCTATTTTATTTTTTAATCTTCCCGTTGCGGATATTATTTTTAAGATTACCATATTCTAATTTTTATTGTTTTTAATCCATTGTAAATAGATATCCGAATTTTCCAAGAACATTATATTTGAACTTAGCAACTCGTTGGCCTGTTCCAATACCTTCAGTATATTCAGTGTTTATATTTACACCATATGAATTTAAAGACATACTAGCACCTGCCGTAGGGTTTATCCATGTGTTTTCATCTAATGAACTAGCTATTGGATTACCACCTTTGTATAGATCCACTCCTAATATTACCGGAGGTGTATTATCAAGTCTAAGCTGATCATATGGGTCAGTCTCAAAAATTGGATTCCAGTTATTTGTATACCAATGTGCTTTTGCGTCTATTATTATCTCAGCTTGGCCAGGATAATGATATTTGAATGCGTTAAAGTTTATCAATACTGTCTCATATCCAAGACCTACATTATCTTTTAGATGCCATATTATAGAATATGTAGAACTAGAAGGATGTGTAGGAAAATCCGGTGTCCAACCTTCTTCATAATTATATCCACCATATCCAGATTCTGACAGAGGTGCCGATGGTAAAACCATAGTCGTTTTTGTATCTAAATCGTTTTCACCAGAAAACTTATATGTTATTATCGCATAATCCGCATCAAAGTTAAATGGTGTTTGAGTATCATCAGCTATTCTAAATGGTCTTATCTTACTTAAAGTAGATTTTGTAATAATAGAAGAGTCAAGGTTTAACGTGTTTGGTGCAAATGACGGATTAAAAGAGTTTGTTCCTGCCATTACAGCCCAAGCATGTGTTGTAGAATCTTCGGTAGAAGACCAATAGTAGTCGGCATCATTAGAATTTCTTGGAAAAGTAGTAGGAGGTGAGTCAAATGGACCTGTTTGATTTACCGTATATTTGGTCTTTCCAAAATTAAAAAGATTTACATTACTTGGAAATATATGAAGAGTTGTATAAGTATACACTTCGTTCCACCAATCATATTGGACCTCCTCATCAACTACGTCTAACTTAGCTTTGTTATTATCGTATGTATAAGAATCCAATACTTTATTGAATATCGCAGCATTGTTTACAAATTGATTCAATTCGTGTATAGAAGGAAGATACCAATCATCCCAAACCCCTGTTCCCATTTCTGGATTTAGATAGTCTATACATTTCTTACCAGAAGATGTTGCAGATTGTACCGCAATAATAGAACTATTACTAGCACCAAAAGATTTATAGGTAGCACCCGATGATATATTCTGAATGTCTGACCATGCAAATCCATAATTAAAAGAAGTTTGTCCAAAAACTGAAACTGAAGTGGTGGATATATTTTCTAAACCAGCAATCAAACATCTTTCTATATCATTCTCTATCCAAACAGAAACAACCACACCACCACCAAAAAGCTCGCCAATATAGTGACTATTTGGTTTGTCAGTAACATAGTCAGTTGTAATTCTCCAACCACCAACACCTTTTGAATCTGAAATAAAAACATAATCAGAATTTTCCTGACCATCTATTATAGTAAGACTATTGTTTATTTTAAAGTTTGTTCTATTAAGTGAATGTCCCATAGTCTATATATTCAAAAACCAAATCCCGAATTAGATTTTTAGCTCCCATTTTTTTGATCCACAATCAAAAATCCTATAAAATCCTCTTTCATTCATATATTAAAAGTTGGTGTATTGTTTTTATATTTTTTATATTAAAATATTAATATATAAGTAAATAATAATTTTATAAGATGGCTGATGAATACATACCATACCAAGGAGGGCTTACGATAGATGAGTTTATTGACAGCATCAATACAGAACTTACAATAGGTTGTTCGCTACCAAAAACATTGCCAGATGCAATGATTAGACAGATAGTAGAAAAAAGAGCACTACCTTGGTTCTATAGATCATATCAATACGCTGTTCAGAAAATGTACTTTTTAGTAAAAAAAGAAGCATTTACAAGTGAAGAGTTTACAAAGTATAACTATGTTCAGGTTCCATGTGAAATACAATCTGTAATATACTTATATGAAGTAAGAGGAAGTAGTCTTTTTCAATTAGGTATAAATACTCCAAACCTTTCTGTAAATCTGGGTGTTACAAATCAACCATACTTATCTTCATATGTTACAACAATCGGTGAGTTAGGTACGTACAAAACCTTATTAGACAATATGTCTGATATGTTAAACCAGTTAAATAAATATACTTTGAAGTATCAGTTCAACCAGTTAAATCACAGACTTCATATCCTAACAAATGTACAATATGATGTTATTATGGAAGCTTATGCGAACATACCTGCGGAAAATCTTTACAACGATGATTTATTCTTTAAATATTGTGTTGGATATGCCAAACAAGCATTAGGAAATATGGTGGGAAGATACGACTTCACATTACCAGGTGGTGTGAAGATTGCTGCCGCAGATCTTGTAACTCAAGGTCAAGCTGAAGTTAAAGAAGCTGAAGATGAAGTGAAAGGTCAGAGCACGAGTGGATGGTTCTTTATGGTGAAGAAATGACTTAACCTATTAATAATAAATAAGTTAGTACGTCGTGCTTGGAATAGACAAGAGGTCCAGACTAAGTAGAGAAGAAATAAAAAACTTAATATCATGAAATACTTAAAGAGATATAACGAAAATTTTAAAGGTTTTGCTAATGTTGATACTAGTCAAGAAGCTTTCAATAGATGTCAAAACTTATCAGAGGACGAATTCTTAAAAATATTAAGAGAAAATTGTAAAAACTTTTCACTTAGTAATGACCTTTTATATAGAAATAAAGAATATTCTGGTGATTTTCAATTATTTAAACCATATAAAAGAAGAACAATCCCAGTAACTTTTCCAAAATTCTTTAATAGAATAGAAGACGATTCAAACTATCCCGTTAAAAGAAAGTTGTCTTTGATAGGTGGTACGAATCCATCATTCATATCGGATTTGTTCCGGGATAAAATGGCAAGCAATATCAATAGCGATTCATATTTTACAGTTTATATAGTTATACCATTTGATAATTCTAAGATTGTTTTTTGTCCAGTTCCGGATTTATTATTTTTAGACGATAGAACAAAAGAAGAATATGTGAGTGGTGAGCCAGTTAGTGATAAAAACTTTGTGATGGTTGAATATACAAAAGACTTTAAAATTCCTGAGGAAGAGTTAAGTAAACTACCCGGTCATAAATCATCTCATTCGGGTTATGAGTTTTTTACATCCAGTAATTGTTTACTAATTCATGAATCATATATAGATATTTTAAACAAAATTTAAATTAATAAAACCAGTCAAATTGACTGGTTTTATTATTTCATCTATTCTCATTTCTCTCCATTCGTCTAATGTAACGAAGTAGTTCGAAGCAGGCATGTATCTTTGTCCTTGATCGTTCATCACATCGACTATACTCATTCTATCAGGACCAAATTGATCCATAAGAACGGTATACTGCTTACCGTAAGTAAAGGTTTCCCAGTCTTTCGTTATACAGACAATGATATCACCTCTCTTTAAGAGTTTAGTAGAAGATGTACTTTTCATCTTCTTTGATACAATAGATTGAGATAGGATAGATTCTCAACTCATCATTGCTTTCGTCTACCATAAATCTCATTGCACCATCTATGATATCAGGGTTGATTATCTTTATAGTTGCATGGTGAAGACCTTTTAATACTGCATAAGAAATTTCATCCATTTCTTCAGTAAGAACCATATAGTTCTCTTTTCCTTGTATCTTCCCTGCCAATCCTTCAATGAAGTAAGCTTTTTCGATAATCAATCTTAGTGCGTCCGTCGCGGAGCACTCTACTTTAATTTCATGTTTTACCATTTCAAAATTTTATTTGTTTATAAATGTTTTTATTGATAATATCAAAAAAGTTTAATTGTGATAAACTATATTGATAGATGTTATTTCATTTTCATTATTTGGATAAATTTCTTTAAAAAGATCATATCCGTCATATATGGAATAATTATCATACCCTTTATTTATCTTTTTGATAAATGAAATAAGAGAGTTTATCTGTTTATTAGTTACTTCAACCTTCTCTCTTTTATCCTCTGTGTCTATTATTAAGAATGCTTTCATATTTTTTATATTATATTTTACACTATATGTTTATACTTTTTTTTAATTTATATATAGAGTATGATAACAACAATATTTGCATTTATTCCGGTATTTATCTACATGTTGTTTCTAAAGCTTACTCTTCCGTGGAATTCGATGAGTATGATAAAAAGCTTAAAGTATTTTATTACAGGAATTTCAAGCATAATAATGATCTTGATATTCTTTAGATTTTTTCCAGAATGGCAGACAAATATTTTTCCTTCATTTAGAATTTTTGGATTTGGATACGACACCTATCTTATAATGTCTTTTATACAAGTTTCTTTACTTGAAGAGCTTTCCAAATTCTTTGCGTTCCGAATAGGTGATTCAATAATAGGTGATTCTAGTCCGGTTTCAACAATGTTCTATTGTGGAATATCATACTTAGGTTTTGCATTTATTGAGAATATACAATATGCTTCAAATTTTGGTACAGATATATTACTAGCCAGAAGTATATTCAGTATGTATCTACATTTTTTATGTGGATGTTTGGTGGGATATTGGATAGGACTACTGAAACTGGCACCAAAAACTAAAAACAGAAGTTTCTTTGAGCTTTTTCTGAGAAAGCACGGAAGTATAAGAAAGATCACATACTATGTTGCTGGAATTTTCATGGCAGTAATGCTACACGGAATATTTGACTTTGCACTATTCACAAAAAGTGATATAACAGATAGCATACTGATAATAATGTGTGGTAGCATGGCTACGTATTTCGCTTATATAAACCTGAACAATGTCTGGAGAAGAACGAGAGAATCAAAGAAATTAGAACAATAGTTTTTTATAGTACAAACATATTGAAAAATTTTAATATATATAATATGATCCGACTTAGGACCGGATATAGATTACGCCCCAACGGGTACTATATGAAAACCACTGAATTCGCTCCTCGGTGGTTTTCTTTTTTTAATAAACTTTTTAATAAACTTTATACTATTTAATATATAAAACAAACACAATAAAAAAAAACACTATGGAAAATACAGAACATATTTTAAAAGAAAATCCGGGAAGATTCGTACTTTTTCCGCTTAAGTACCACGATATCTGGGAGATGTATAAAACCGCTGAGCATTCATTTTGGACGGCCGAAGAGATTGACTTAGCTCAAGACTTAACTGATTGGGATGAAAAACTTAATGATGACGAAAGACACTACATCAAAAATGTATTGGCATTTTTTGCAGCGTCGGACGGAATCGTGAATGAGAATCTCGCAGAGAACTTTGTGAAAGAAGTTCAGTACCCAGAAGCAAAAAACTTTTACGGTTTTCAAATCGCAATGGAGAACGTACACTCTGAGACTTACTCTCTTTTGATTGATACTTATATCAAAGATGAAAAAGAAAAGGATCATTTGTTTAACGCAATCGATACTGTTCCTTCTGTAAAGAAGAAAGCAGATTGGGCTTTGAAATGGATCGATTCAGAATCATTTGCAGAGCGTTTAGTAGCTTTTGCTGCAGTAGAAGGTATCTTCTTCTCTGGATCATTCTGTTCTATCTTCTGGTTAAAGAAAAGAGGATTGATGCCTGGTTTAGCTTTCTCTAATGAGTTGATTTCAAGAGATGAAGGTTTACATTGTGAGTTTGCTTGTTTATTACACAACAAACACATTACAAACAAAGTTTCACAAGAAAGAATCACAGAGATTATCACAGAAGCGGTTGAGATTGAAAAAGAGTTCGTAACAGATTCTTTACCAGTATCTCTTATTGGAATGAACGCAAAGTTGATGCAGCAATATATTGAGTTCGTTGCTGACTATTGGTTAAGTGAATTAGGTTGTAGTAAATTCTACAATGCCGAAAATCCTTTCGACTTTATGGATATGCTTTCTTTGCAGAACAAATCAAACTTCTTTGAGAAAAGAGTTTCTGAATACCAAAAAGCATCTGACAAGAATATCGACTTCGATAACATGGATGATGACTTCTAAAGAATAAAATAATAAAAAAGTCTGCTTATATAAAGCAGACTTTTTTTGTTTAAACATATTATGTTATTTGTGATATAATATAAAAAATAATCTATATAAATGAATTACAAAGTAAAAGACATCTCATTGGCAGAATGGGGTAGAAAAGAGATTAGACTTGCAGAGGCAGAGATGCCTGGTTTAATGGCGATTCGTGAAGAATACAAAGGAGAGAAGCCTTTAAAAGGAGCTAGAATCGCAGGATGTCTACACATGACTATCCAAACTGCAGTTCTAATCGAAACACTTGTAGAATTAGGAGCTGAAGTATCTTGGAGTTCTTGTAATATTTTCTCTACACAAGATCACGCAGCAGCAGCAATCGCAGAAGCTGGTATTCCAGTATATGCTTGGAAAGGAATGAATGAAGAAGAGTTTGATTGGTGTATCGAACAAACTATCAACGCATTTGAAGGTGGAAAATACCTTAATATGATTTTAGATGACGGTGGTGATTTAACAAACTTAGTTTTTGACAAATACCCGAGCTTAGCAGAGGACATCAAAGGTTTATCTGAAGAAACTACTACAGGAGTTCACAGACTTTATGAAAGAATGAAAAATGGAACTCTTTTGTTACCAGCAATCAATGTAAATGATTCTGTTACTAAATCTAAATTTGACAACAAATACGGATGTAAAGAATCTTTAGTAGACTCTATTCGTAGAGCGACTGACGTTATGATGGCAGGTAAAGTTTCTGTTGTGTGTGGATATGGTGATGTTGGAAAAGGTTCCGCTGCTTCATTACAAGGTGCAGGTGCAAGAGTTATTGTTACCGAGATTGATCCTATTTGTGCTTTACAAGCAGCAATGGATGGATTTGAAGTAAAAAAACTTGACAATGTAATTCATTTGGCAGACATCGTAGTTACTGCAACAGGAAACAAAGATATCATTTCAGGAAAACACTTTCTTGCAATGAAGGATAAAACAATCGTTTGTAATATTGGACATTTCGATAACGAGATTGATATGGCTTGGTTAAACAAAAACTATTCTAAGATTGAAGTTAAACCACAAGTTGATATCTATGATGTTGAAGGAAAAGACGTTATTGTATTGGCAGAAGGAAGACTTGTGAACTTAGGTTGTGCTACAGGACATCCATCATTTGTAATGTCAAACTCTTTCACAAACCAAGTTCTTGCTCAGTTAGAGCTTTGGAATAACTCTGATAAATATGAGAACAAAGTTTACACTCTTCCCAAACATTTAGATGAGAAAGTAGCTAGACTTCACTTAGAGAAGATTGGTGTAGAATTAGATGAACTTTCTAAAGAACAAGCTGATTATATCGGTGTTGCAGTAGAAGGACCATACAAAAACGACGAATACAGATACTAAGATGAACGTTCTTTCTTTATTTGATGGTATGTCTTGTGGACACATTGCTTTAGATAAGCTTGGTATTGAAGTAGATCAATACTTTGCATCTGAGATAGAAGAAGCTTCTATTAAAGTAACTATGGCAAACTATCCCAATACTATTCAAATAGGAGACGTTACTAAAGTGAATGGAAAGGATCTTCCTAAGATTGATTTATTGATTGGTGGAAGTCCTTGTCAATCACTATCTAATGCCGGTAATGGTTCTGGATTTGATGGTAAGAGTGGATTGTTCTATGAATGGGTAAGACTTTTAAAGGAATGCCAACCAAAATACTTCATGCTTGAGAATGTAAAGATGAAGAAAGAATGGCAGGATGTTATTACTGATATCTTAGATGTCAAACCAATTTTGATTAATAGTAATCTTTTTTCCGCCCAGAATCGTCAGAGACTTTATTGGACCAATATTCCAATGGATTCTTTACCTGATGATAAAGAGATTTACATCGAAGACATATTAGAAAGTAACTTTGATAAAAAGTATTGGCTACCAGAAAAGAATGCTGGATTGTTGAGCAAGAAAGTTGATATAACTGGTGCACCTGATATCTGTTGTATAGATGTTTACAACAAGCGATACAAAAAGGATAGAAGAAGTCCTACTCTTACACATCCTTGTCATAACTCTTTAAGACTTTTACAAGATGGTAAGTTCAGAAAACTAACACCCATTGAATGCGAAAGACTTCAAACGGTTCCGGATGGATATACTGAAGGAGTTTCTGACACACATCGATATGCGATGCTTGGAAATGGCTGGACGGTAGATGTCATAGTACATATATTTAAAAATATTGAAATAAAAAATTAGAAACCGGTCAATTTAGGTCTTTGTATACTAATACAATATTCACCATCTTTACTCCACTTAACATATTCAGAAGTAGCAACATGTACGTCTCCTAAATATTTTTTTACATACTCTTCTACTTCATCAAAGTTCCAGAACCTTTTTCTTTCTACTTCTATCGATTCTTCTGGAAGAATATCACCAGGCTTCCATGTTGCCTCTACCTTCGCAAGTTCCGGATTGTATTTCGATAGAATGACATCGAACGGTTGTTCCCATCTTTTTAATTCTTTCCATGTTTGAACTGCTTCTGGATTAAGAAGTACAAGACCATCATCATTAAGAAGACCCGAAACAGCGTCAATACCTTTAGATCTTAGATCCACATATTCTTCCTTTGTTATTCTGATATAATCAATTCCTACTGTTTTATGATGTACAGACACAACTGATCCTTCCTTTACGACCTTTGCATCTGGTTTTAAAGTCATTTCATACATAAAACCTCTAGTATATTGTCTACCAGAATTTATGTATATTTTGTTAGTTGGATCATAATACCGCATGGCATCTTCGGGACCTACTTTATCACTATTTCTTCCAAAATATATTCCAGTGCCAAATTCAGCAGAGGCAGTATTTTTAGTGGTGTCTCGATTCTTGATGTATTCTGGTCGACTTCTGAACAAAGGATCTATGTCCTTAGCACTTTTTATCTCAGCACCCACAACACCATGATAGAATTTGACACCATCTACATTTACTAACTCTTCTTTCTCTTCTTTAAGAAGAATAAACTCTTTATACTTTTGCAATTTCATAATTCTATATATTAAAAATAATATATATAACGTATGAAGATATTAAGATTTGAAGAGTTTGAAATAAACGAATCTCTACCTAATAAGAAAACGGTAAATCAGTTGAAAAAGGTTATGAAGATTTCTAAAAGAACAGATATTGGGAATAGAATTTCCGACATGAACAAGCAGGGTGCCAACATACACTATATGCAAAATCCTATCGAGACCGGCATTGAATCAAAAGAAGACTATGACGAACACAACAAGAAATTCGTTTCTTCTTGGAACCTAAAAGGTATGTTAGGACCATTCAAAGGAGAAGACAATAAACAAAACAAATAAATATTTAAAAGTGATTTATTTAGAAAAATATTTGGATTTTATGAGTAAAGGAATATTAATACCTATTGGTGGGGCCGAAAGTAAAGGATCTAAAGTAGATATAGATAATAGTATTCTATCAGAAGTTATAAAAGTTTCTAAATTTGGAACGGATTCAAATATTATAATAATTCCAACCGCATCATCTTATCAAAATGAAATAGATTCTGAATATAGAACTACTTTTGAAAGATTTGGATGTAAAAATATAAAAACATTATTCATATCATCAAAAGATGAAGTAGATTCTGCTGATAATTTGGATCTATTAAACAATTCAAATATTTTAATGTTTTCGGGTGGTAATCAATCAAAAATAAGTGAATGTTTTTTAGGTACTAAATTTTTAGAATGTTTAAAAAATAAATTTAACTCAGAACACTTTGTTTTGGTGGGTACATCAGCAGGAGCAATGTGTATGTCAGAAAACATGATAACTGGCGGTGATAAAAATGTTAAATGTGGAATAGGTCTTTCTTTAATGCCTGAGCTTATAATTGATACACACTTTATCAAAAGAAATAGACTTAACAGATTGGTTGAGGCAATTTCTATTTATCCAAATAGAATTGGTGTTGGTTTAGCAGAAGATACTGCAATCATAATAAAGAATGGTAAATTTAGGGTTATAGGATCTGGTAGTGTTACCGTTTTTGACTCCAATGATTTAAAAAATGATTTAGAGTTTAGTGTTTTATCACCTGGTGATACATTTAATATATAAAAATTTAAAAAAAAATATACTATGAAATACTTAAAATTATACGAACAATTTAGACTTCTTTTGGAAAAAGTCTCAAATAGAAGAATGATTCTTCTGTCTGGTCCTAGTGCTTCTGGAAAATCATATTTGGCAGAAAACACTTTAGGTGCTATGCATTGGTATAAAGGAGATACTTCAGTAGCTTTGATTGGAACTGACAACTTTGGTGGTGACTCAAATAAGACATTTTCAAAGTTCTCAAAGTTATTGAAGGAATTCGGATGTCCTGAGTTGTCGAAGTTTAAAAAAGATTGGCATTGGTTGATAGAGCTATACAAAGAAGACTACAAAAAGTGGCAAGAAGTTTCTTCAGATGAAGAAAAGAAAAAATACGAAGAACTAAAAAGTAAACTTCCTTTTGAGAAGTCACAAGACGAAAGCAAAAACTTTCCACATCATCACAAAGATGGTAGAATCTGTGGGATGGCTTGGACGGCACACCTGTTACCAGAATCAGTAACCACTATTATATTCGACGATATATCAACCGGAATAGAAAACTATTTCGAAGTGATTGATGACATTCTTCTTTTCACTTCATTAGATTGGATGATGAAGAATATCAAGTCTAGAGATATCAAAGTGAACGAAGAAGGAACAGCAATATATCAGTATTGTGATTGGTTTATGGCAACGGACAAACCAGACTTAGATAATAAGATGTATACCGCAGAAATACTTACTGAACTTTTAACAGAAGCAGGTCATGACGATCCAAATGAAATACTAAGTAAGTTAGGAGTAAAAGGAGAGTTAGAAAACGGATTTTATCTAACTACACGACCAGGAGTAAACCCGGAAACGATTGTAAACACAAGAGATGAATCCACAGGAAGAGCAATCGGAATAGATAGCTTATCGATATAAAAATTTAATATATAAACTATGAGATATTTAAAAACATTTGAAGGCTACAACGATAAGAGTTTAGCAAGAGAGATTGCAGAAGATTTACTTCCACAATTACAAAAGATTAGAGATGAAAAAGGAATCTTTACTATAGGTATGTTTGATAACTTTATGGAAGAAAGAAAAGGCGATATGAAATTGACTGACGAAGTTATTTCAGAACTTGTTGAAATGGGATTCCAATTCGACTATGATGATTCAGAAGACGATTATGAAGACGGAGGTAATTTTGAAGGATATCCAGGAATGGAATATAGCTTAAACTAAATAAAAAAGAGACTCAAATGAGTCTCTTTTCTTTTACATATTATTTTAAAACCATGTATTTTACGCCATCAACAATCTTAACGACATATTTACCAGTGTCTTTCTTCTCAACTTTTTTAGTAGCACGTTTAGATGCAGTAGCACCTTTAACACTTTTCTCAGCATCACCAAATTTGTTTTTCAAAACTTCTCTCATTGAATATCTCTCCATAGTTTTTCGTTTTAGATTGTCTCACAAATATAGCTATTTTATTTCTAATCCGTCGGTTCTTCTCTTTTTATTTTAAAGTATTTTTTTGTTTCGGATTCTGCAAATTCCGAATCTATATAAGCTTTTGATGTTGGTCCGTTTTTCTTATTACTTATTATAAGCATAACGGTGCTATCATTTATCCAGACCATTCTTCTTTTAGTTCCATCAGTATAAGTTATTTCAACAATACTATCTTTGACAATAGGAGGTGTTTTTTTAACATTCTTTTGTGAGTGTGTAAAAGAGGTCAATAGTAAAAGCAAGACCAGTGAAATAACTTTTTTCATAAACATATATATAAATATAAATTTAGGTAAACTTTCATAGGTGAATATCATAAAAATAAAAAATGATTGAAAGTATTTTATCTCGTATTTTTGGCCAAAAATATATGAAAAAAAATCGAATTAACCTAAACTTTCATACAAAAATTTAATATAAATAATAACTGAACAAAGTGTTTAGTAAATAAAAACAAATAAAAAGCAAATTATGGCGACAAATGAAAATTTTGATGATTTATTCAACGGAGGATTGGATAGCAAAATGGACTTCTTAAATGAAGTAAAATCAAGTAACAACAATGACGGAATCTACAGAGTAGATCTTAAATTGGCAAAAGACGAAAAGAAAGGATGGAGATCTGTAGTAAGATTTTTACCTAACTTAACACAAGAAGGTAAGATAGGGCAAAGTGCAATCGAGAAAATCTCGCATTACGTGGATATCAAATCTGCGAAAGAATTAAGTGGATGGTTTGACTCTGCAAAAAACTTCAATGAAAAATGTGCATTGACAGATTTGTATTACCAAATGCAAAACTCTAAAAATGCAGTTTTGATTGAAAAATCAAAACAATTAAAGTTTTCTAAAAAATACTACTCTTACGTTTTAGTATTAGAAGACGAGCAACAACCAGAATTAGTTGGTAAGATTATGGTTTTCCAATACGGTAAAACTATTAAAGACAAGATCATGGCTGAGAAAAACGGAGAAATCTCTGGAGTACCTTGTAATGTTTTTGACTTATCAGCTGGTAAAGAATTCGTTCTTGTTGTTAAGAAAATCCAAACTGGTGATGAAACATACCCAGATTACAAAGCAAGTATGTTTAGAGGTGAAACAACTTCTTTACCTATCTTCAAAGGTGGTATTTTCAAAAACGCTCCTTTAGAAGATGGTAAAATTGCACCAAACGTACAAGGTGTTGTTAAAAACTTCTTGTTAGAAAGAACAGTAGAACTTGAAGATTTCTCTCCTAAGAAATTGACTGAAGAGCAACAAGTTAAAATCACTGAAATTACAAATTTCTTAACTGGTAAAGCTAGTTCTTCTTTTTCAAGTGCAAAAGCGGAAGCTAAACCATCATCTGATGACTTCTCTTTCGAAGAAAACTTTTCTGAGAAAACTCCAGCTACTTCTACAGTATCTGCTGAAGAAGATGATTTCTTTGCAGACTTGTAAAGAAATAATAATCAATTAGTTATTAAATTCTCTGATCATTCGTCAGAGAATTTTTTTTTATACTAAACAAAAGGAATGTCAAACTATATAATAGATAGTAAAAAATATAATCATATTATTATGAGCTTTAACAACAGAACATTTAAAGACAACAGAACTGGAGAAGTAGTGAGAGTAATCGATTCGTTCGAAAACATCGCGATACTTGAAAACAAAACAAAAATAGATACAAGGCGTCTTATGGACACAAATCATTTCACCGAGCAGGTAGATCCTGCATCTTTTTTTAATAATCAGAACGCATATGATTCTCTTTTTGAGAAAATAAAAACTATTCCGTCGGAAAACATTCCAGATGAGAATGGTGAGGTTAGACCAAATGTAAGTATCGACACCAATTATAGACCAACAGATGATGATAGTGCTGTGATATATGGTAGTATCGATGATGAAAAAGAAGAGTTGGCTAGAAAATATGGAATAAATCCAGATAACACACAATCAGTTGCTAGACAGAATGAGGCATTTGCAAAGATATTAGAAGATAGTGATGAACTTGATGAACTACCAACTATACCTGAACCAAGACAGATTGTCAATGATGAACCACCGGTTCAAAGAGTTGAAATTGATAGAGATAATGGAAAGGTTGTAGTAAATGGAAAAAATTCAGAACCAGTCTATTCAAAACCAAAAGAAGATCCAATCTATACAATGTTTAGAGGTGTTAAAAGATCTGTTGAATTTAGTTTAGATTTAAAGTTAGAAAATAAAATTCCTAGATTGGATTTCATCGAAATGATGGAAGATTCTTATGAGAAGAGTATAATAGACTTTTTAGCTGACGAGTTTATGAGAGAACTTTTGAAAGATCCAAAGTCTTTAAAAGAAAGTATCAAAGCCAAAATAAAAGATATGGTTTATGGTAAACCAAAAAGAGCAGTTGCTAAAAAACCAGTTGCTAAAACGGTTGCTAAAACTGTTACAAAAAGACCAGTTGTAAAAAAAAATATAACTGAACATACTATTGAAGAATTGGCAAATAATATGCAGGGAAATAGAAACTCACCAATTTCTAAAATTGTTAAAAAAGAAACCGAACAACAATGATAGAAGAAAAATTCCTACTAGCCGCGGTAAATATAAGAAAGACTTATTTAAAATTGACATCTAATTTGGATTTCTATAAAAAGAGAGCTGAACAAACACTGGAAAAGTTACAAACCGCATACTCTAAAATAGAGACTATAGAAAATGAAATCAAAGAACTAAAAAAGAAAAAAGATCAAAATAAAGATACAAACATGACTAATAGAGTATTTTCATTACTCAATGAAATTGAGGAAGAAGGTAACAAAATTGAAAAGTTTGTAGAACCTCTAAATAAAGAGATTGAAAAACTAGCAATAGAAGAACAAGAACTTTATCGTATAATAGTTGAAACACACCCGGATCTATCAGAAGATCAAATAGTCGAAGCAGTAAGAATTCGATTTAGAAAAGAAAACCTTTCATAATTATGAGAGGTTTTCTTTTTTTATATATAACAAAAAAGATTTCAATTCTCAAATGGCTAAAATTTCAAAGTATGTAAAGTTAGATAAAGACATCTTATTAGAGTACATATACAACGATGGTAACATGATTAGTGACCAGTATAAAATACTAGTTGATTCTAGAGACAATAAAAGGTCTTATATAGCTGGTGACCTGAGCTCTACCGGAAATACTAACATAAAAGGCCAAGAGAATCAATTATTTAGATTGGATCAAGTATCTGGTAGATATGGTATAGTAAATCCAGACTACTATTCTTATCTACAATACAAAGAATTTGGTGCAAGTATTCCTGTAAGACATGATACAATAAAGATACATATACCTATAAATTGGACTTTTGGTGAACATTTAGGTTTCTATATAAGAGTATATACATTGGATGAGACGAACACAAATCCGTTCGAGATATCTAACTTCTACTTTGACATGACAAGTGTGTCTCAGCAGTATCTTTTAAATTACTCATCACCACCTCTTATGTTTCAGGAAAAACTTTGGGGTAAGACTATACAGATAGATGTTCCTGCAATAAATGAAGTTGCAGCACAGAAGACAAACGAATCACCAAAAGAGAATAGTATAAACTACAATCTGACAAATGGTATAGGATTGAGTATAACTGCACCTATATTTGTTGATTTCTACTTTATAGATGGAATACAAAAGATAAATGGTATAACATCTTATATATTAGCAGGTAAAGTAACTACCACGGTTCCACAGGCACCTGAGTTTGAAAGACTTGCACTTGTAGTTAAACACTCTACAGATGGAGATTTCTTTGAAATATACGGAACCTATAACGACAATATAGCAGAGTTCAAAAAATTCATAGACGATTCTGTAAAAATGGGACATAGATACTATGTTCAATATAACATAACTACATATGAACAAAATATAAGAGGTAAGATGACAAGCGTGACTGTTCATGATGGATTTAACGAAACAATAGAATATAGACCTATCATAAAATTCTCAACCACAACTGCAATAATAGATGTCGAAATGAGGTTGATAGATTCTGTAGATGATTCTTATATACTTAGAAGGGCATCTTATGGTATGTTACAGGATGAAGTATCTAAATATAGTACAAATATGTTGAAAATAAACTTAGTAAACGCATCCAAACCTAAGATATATAATGTTAAGAATGCAATAGATGCATCTTTATTAGGAGTCACAAATGCAATGGGTAGAACTACAAAACCGAGAGGAAGGATCAACCAAAAGGCATCAAGTGGTGCAGGATTCAATGTTGGGATAGCAGTAAATAAAGGAGATTTTGGAAGTGGAAATGAATTCGGTGCTGGAGTAGGTGCTAACGGAGGTGCAGGATTCGGAGGAAATGGAGGTGCAGGAAATGGAGGTGCAGGAAATGGACAGATTAAGATAGAGACTATAAAAGTTCCTTATCCAGTTCTTATAAATAGTGCGAATATAATAGGTAAATCAGATAATGCGATATTCAACAATAATACTTTCTATGGTAATGCCAAAATGCAGATTAAAATATATCCATATGATAATATTTTAAAATTCATAATAGCAGCAGGTGATGCATTAAAACCAGATTATTTAGATATGACTGGATTAGGAGAAATAAAATTGGCATTTAGAAATGATAAGACAACAGAAGAGTTTTCGCTTCTTGTAGAATCTACGGATATAAATCTAAAATTAGGACAAGTTGTATTCAAAATACCTCAGTCTAAAGTAATATCCGTTAAAAGAATATACGAATCTGGAGTAAATCTATTCTATATAATTGCGAGTAACCAAAATAATGTTTCTGTAGTCTACACAGGACTATTTCAAATATTTGACAATCTTACAAATGTTTCTACTCTTAACAAAGATTCTGCAACAGGTAATTCAAGTATCAACCAGGATCCTAAATTACCTAAAGAAACTGCAGTAGTTACTAAAAAACTTATTACTGGTGAGACAGTACCGACTAAAAAATAATTAAAAAATAATGAGACTTAGCTCGCAGTCCTCCCAATTTATTTTTAATCTACCGCAAGATTTTTTAAAGCCAGAGATTATCAACACCTATCAGCCAATCTTAGAAAAGAATTGGGTGCAGTATGAAAATGTTATAGATTATCTTAATTCGACAATCAAGTCTGTTAATTTCCCAGGAATATCTTTTGAGATGCCTAAGCAGATATTGATGAGAGGTAAAGAGCGTCAATTTAAACCTGCAAAGAAT
>Ga0209596_1001134_pt1 | contig 23447 bp, 5 predicted proteins | sample M_130807_MF_Meta_FD_187314 | JGI IMG/M metagenome (GOLD analysis project Ga0209596, IMG submission 187314) | Freshwater microbial communities from Lake Montjoie, Canada to study carbon cycling - M_130807_MF_MetaG (SPAdes) (version 2) | ecosystem: Environmental > Aquatic > Freshwater > Lake...
TAATCTAAAAACAGATCGTATCTTATATGCAAATGGTACACCGTATGTATTCACAACTAATGCAGCCGGTACTAACACACAAGTACAATTTAATAATAACAACGCATTTAGTGCTAGTGCTAACTTTACATTTAATGCCAACACTAGTACACTAGCAGTATCAAATTTAACACTTACTGGTAATGCTAATTTAGGTAATTTTGCAACAGCTAACTATGTAAATGTGTCATATACACTAAACGGTAATGTTGCTAACTTCAGTGGTAATTTAACAGCCACTAATGCTAATTTAGGTAATCTAGTAACAGCTAACTATATAAACGTAGCCACTCAGTTAAACGGTAATATAGCTAACTTTACTGGTAATTTAACAGCCGCAAATGCTAATTTAGGCAACTTAGTAACAGCTAATTATATAAATGTAGCTACTCAACTAAACGGTAATATAGCCAACTTCAGTGGTAACTTAACAGCGGCAAACGCTAATTTAGGAAACCTAGTTACTGCTAACTATGTAAATGTAGCTACTCAATTAAATGGTAATACAGCTAACTTTACTGGTAATATTACAGCCATTAATGCTAATTTAGGTAATGTAGCAATAGCAAATTATTTCATTGGATCAGGTAATAACTTAAGTAATATCCAAGGTGCTAACGTTACCGGAGAAGTAGCAAACTCCAATTACTCAACCTATGCTGATATTGCTTATTCAGTAGATGTTGGTAATGTAGTTGGTATAGGTAATATTGCTACTATAAATTTAGATGGTAATGTATACAATATTCTTCATGGTGATGGATCATGGGCACCAGAATCAAACAATATTTCTAATGCAAATTATGCAAACTTTGCTGGTCAAGTAACAGATAGTAATCAACCAAATATTACCAGTATTGGTAATCTAACAGATTTAACTGTAGGTGATCTAATATCTAATGTCGTCATAATTGACGGTAACATAAATGCAACTGGCAACATAACTGCTAATAATTTCATGGGCAGGCTTGCTAATGGTAATAGCTATGTAGAAATTCCAGTTGTAGATGGTAACATAATTCTTGTAGCTAATGGTATCACAACACTAACAGTAAGTGAATTTGATTTAACAGTTGTCGGAAATATAGTACCAAGTGCTAATATAACATATAATTTAGGTAGCCCAACACAACGTTGGAAAGATTTATATGTTTCAGGTAATACTATTGATTTAAATGATTCTACTATTACAGCCGGAGCAAATGGAATAACATTAACAAACCCATTAGGCGGTACTTTTACTGTGATTGGTACCGGAAACTCTAATACTGCTAGTATTTTAAATGGTAATAGTAGCATTATAATAGATGAAAATTCAAATGTTAACATAAGTGTAGATACAGTTAGCAATGTAGTTGTAATTTCTACTGATGGTTTGCTAGTAAATGGTAATGCAAATATTACTGCTAACTTAACCTCAGGTAATGCTGATTTAGGTAATCTAGCCATAGCTAATTATGTAAACATCGCATATGATCTTAACGGCAATATAGCTAATTTTAGTGGTAATCTAACTTCTGCTAACGCTGATTTAGGTAATCTAGCAATTGCTAATTATGTAAATATCGCATATGACCTTAATGGTAATATTGCTAATTTCAGCGGTAATTTAACTTCATTAAATGCTGGTTTAGGTAATTTAGCAATTGCTAATTATGTAAATGTAGCATATGAAATCAATGGTAATATTGCTAACTTTAGTGGCAATTTAACAGCCGCCAACGCTAATTTAGGTAATTTAGTAATTGCTAATTTTTATAAAGGTGTATTTGATAACACCAGTTCAAGTCAAGCAAACATTACTAGTGTAGGAACATTGATTTCATTAAATGTATCCGGTGACTCTAATATAGCTAATCTTACTGTAAATGGTAATAGTAGTTTTGGTGCTAATATCAATCTAAATACCAATTGGATCAATAATGTTGGATATCCTAATGTTCCAACAGATGCGGCAACTAAGGCATATGTTGACACAATGGTATCAAGTGGTCTTAGTTATCATCAACCAGTACTGGCAGCAACTACAACTACTTTAGCAAATGCTACAATTGGTAATACATCATATATTGAAATTACTCCGGGAGACGGAGTTGGTGCATACATAAGTACAGATGGTGTATTTGAGTTTATTGACGGAGCAAATGTTCAAACTGTTGGTACACGAATTTTAGTTAAAGATGAAGCTAACGCTACATGGAATGGAGTATACACATATTCCAATACAACTGCTATTGTACGTTCTACTGATGCTGACCAATATGGTCCGGATAGCACAGAGATGTTAAGTGTTAATGATTTCTTCTTTACAACCGGTGGTATTATAAATGAGGGTGTTGGTTTTATTGTTGCTAGTCCACCTGGTGAAATAATATTTGGTACAAGTAATATTACATTTAGTATATTCACTACTTCACAAGTATATGATGCTGGTACTGGATTAACATTAACAGGTACTACGTTTAGTGTTAATACTACTCAACCACAAATAACACAAGTAGGTAATTTAAGTAGTTTAACAGTTACTGGTAATTCTAATTTAGGTATTGTAGGAAACGTACATATCGATGGTGGTGGTGCAGGGTATTTATTGGGTACAGATGGGTCTGGTAACCTATCTTGGATAAGCGGTAGTAATATCTCAGGTGTTATAGGAAATACTATTGTATTAGGAACACCCACTGACGGTGATCTAACAACTAATGTAGCATACAATGGATGGACTACCGGTACATATGTTACTGATGGTTTAGATGATTTAAATCAAGTTAGTTTAAACATTGCTGGAAATACCTTTGTAGGTAATATTTATATTTCAGCTAATACAACATCGGGTCCTAGCCCATTGACAGTAGCGTTTAATGGATACTATATTGGCAATCCTACTAATTATCTTTGGAATTTTGGTGACGGGACAACTAGTACAACTCGTAACCCAACAAAAACATATAGTAATACTTCCGGTGGACAATTTACAGTTACATTTACAGCATATAATGTTAATGGCACCTTTGGTGGCAATGTGGCTAATGGAGCAAAAGGCTCAACTGCTACATCAACTAATACAAATTACATAACATTATATACACCATTACCAATACCATCATTTACAACTACTCCAACTAGTTTAGATACTGGTAGCAATGTAACTATTACAAATACAAGTTTATATGCTACATCATATACAATTAATTATGGCGATGGCAATACTGCTGTTAACCCAGGCAATTCTTGGACAACTAACACCCATAGATATATTAATTCTGCTAACGTTGATGCAATATATGGAATTAATTTAACTGGAACAAATCAGACTGCTGGCAATGCACCACCGTATAGTGTAACGACAGCTAACACTAATGTTAAAGTCTATACTCCACAAAGTCCTGCTTTCTCATCTAATTCTGTTGCAACGATTAACTATTTTGCTACATCAGGTGGTGTAATTAGTTTCAGAAATGATACTCCAGGTAGTCCGGGTAATACTGCTAGTTTTGGCGCACAACAATTATATAACTTCCGTTGGGGAGATGGTACAGCTAATAGTAACATTAATATTCAAACAGGACTTGCTGGAAACCCAGGCGCAGCCAATATTACTCACGCATTTGCTTTGAGTTCAGTACAACAAAATGCTGCCACTACAGTAAGTTATGTAACAAATCTTTCACTATACACAGGATATAGTACTAGCCCATTCGTATCTAGTAACATTACGATTACAGTTGAGCCAGAAGTTAGAGCTAACTTTACAGGAACAGCTAACACACAAACTGATGCTACAGGATATAGTTCTAATGCTCAAGTTGGTTACCTGTATACTGACTATTTGGGTCGTGATAGAAGTTTGTTTAACTTCAGTAATGATACATCACCTAATGTATCATTTACTGGTAACTTGTTTAATTGGACGTGGGGTGATACTACAAGTAACACAGGCTTAACAAGTCGTGCTAATATTACACACTCATATTTAAATGATTATGGATCACCAACTATTGGTGGTAAGACTGTCGCATTACAGGCAAACGGCACTCCGGGAACTACTTTACAAAGTAATACGAATACAAAAACAAATTATATTACTATTCTAGCCAACCCAACAGCTCCTTCTAATCTCAGTAGCTACACTAATGTTACTATAGCTACAGCTAGTCAAGGTACTAGTCCGTTATTGGCTGCAGGAGCCGCTGATAACACTGGTGGAAATATATTAGCTAATGGTACAGCAGTTACCCGTGTTGCTACAACAACACCTGTAGCAACTAGTACACAGGTAACGAATGCTAACACATCACTTACAGGTACATTAACTGCTTACGTAAACAATACTTCAGCCGGTAACACATCATTCAGTACTAGTGGAAATGCTGTTGGTACATACGGTGCATTAGTAGTGTCAGCAGATAGAGATTTACACATAGCAAATGCGGCTGTTCCTACAGGATTCTATAAAGTATTCTCAGCTACAATTAGCAATACATTAGCTAGTTTGGGTAATGGTTATAATGATTTCCAATTACGTCATTCAACCTCAGGTAATACTAATACTATTGGAATGGTAAAAGATAACTTAAATTCTGCCCCAACACTAGTTACTACGAATACAGTAATGGTTACTGCCACAGCAGGCACATATAGATATATTTCCGGTATCCCTTACTATAGTGCTACTGGATCACCGGCTATTACTGTAGCTAATTTAGAATTACAAAACTTTACAGGACAAACTTTCCGTAGTGCTGATCCATTCACAGTAGCATCTGGTACATCATATGAAGGTTCCGGATCAGTTATATCTACACAAACTAAAACATTAGCACAAATTGATAACAGTGGAAACTCTATGTTGACTGGATCTAATGTTAAAGCTAATATTGGTATTTCAACTAACTATTCAATGGGTAATCTTAATATATTACTCAATGGTGCTGTTAATGGTGTATCAACTATAGCGGCAAACATATTCAATGTTGTTGGTACTAGTACAACAATTCAATTGCCTACAAAAATACAAATGTATGCTGGTGCAAACTCTGGATTTAATGAACAATCTATTGCGGCTAATGTAGCAAGTAATACACAAGCTGCCATTCGTGTAGTGTTAAGTACCGCAGGCAATACTCCAGCGTTTAATGGAGCTACAAATTATTATACCAGCAATGCTTGGACAGGTGCTCAAACTATTGCAGGTACACCAGAAGCAGTTGTTAGATATGGTGTATTAAAACATTATGCTGTAGATTTATCTACTGGGTATTTACCAATTGGACCTAACTTAGCTACAGGACGATCAGGATTACAGTATTTCACGTTTGCCTTTGCTAGACTTGCTATGAATAACTTTGATGTTATATTAACTACCGGAGCAACTGGTTTATCAGGTTTATGGATGGCTGCACCGGGAACAACAATTGATTCGACCGGTAACGTCACTCAACCGGGTTATCCTGGACCATGGAGTACAATTAACGGATGGTTAACTGGATTCCAACAATATAATGGTGCGGGTGTTCCGGGCGCAAAAAATGGCGGTACTAATACTAATGGATGTGCGTTAACCGGAGCTGATGTGATTCCATTGAACACACAGATTTCAAACGTAAGATATACCATGACACTTGGTGAACAGAGTTCAACTTTCAGTACAGGTCAGAATATTTTAATTAGAATTGCGTTGGCTTCTGGCCAAACTATAACTGATGTACAGATCGGAGTACAAACCTAATGGCCGCAACGTTTAACGAATCACAAAAGATCGACTATTTGTGGAAAAAGGTTGGTTACGGAGTAACTAAAACCGCTGAGGAAACAACCAAACAAGCCTTTAACGAGAGTATTCCTAGTCCGTTATTATATCGCGGCGATCTTATTTGGATGGAAAGTAATCAGATTCCATCAACTTCTCCGGCTGCTACAAGTAGTATTGTACAAGTTTATCAAGATGGTGTAGGAAGCTTTAGTCCTAGTGTAGAATGTACAGAAGACTTAACCTCTCCTGATAATCAAACATGGAAAACAAATTTAACAAATTGGGTACCAACTCAATTTGGTTCTAGTTATCTAGTACAAGTATATGTAGCTAATACCGGAGTAACTAACCCACAAACATCAGGTACTAAATTATTCCAAGCTGGTTCCGGAACAGATGATACTTGGTTCTTTGACTACCAATCTGGTGTATTGAATTTTAATGGTACAAATATACCAGCACAAATTACAGGTGGTGTTACAGGCAAAAGCATTTATATTGTTGGTTACCGTTATGTAGGATTAATTGGTGTAACAAATCAACCTAGTGGTAACATTAGTGGTAATACTAATATTGGTAATCTAAACTTTACTAATACTACTATTAGTACTATAACTACAAACAGTAACATATATCTTACTCCAAATGGTACTGGAAATTTACATGTAACAACTTCACTAACAGCTAGTGGAAATATTGTTGCTAATACGGGTGCTTTTTATATTGGTGACGGTGGATTTTTAGGAAATTTAAACACATCAGGTGTATCAAATGGTAATAGTAATGTAAGCATTCCATCATCTAATGGTAATGTTAATATTAGTGCTGTAGGTAACACTACATTAGTAGTTGCCGGAAATGGAGTAAATGTCTTTGGATATTTAACTGTAACCGGTACGTTAATAGCTGGTAATATTAATTCCAATGTATCATCTAATACAGTTACTGCAAATTCTGCAAATATATCGGGTAATCTTTATGTAGCAGATACCGCAACTATTGGTAATGTACGTACGGATCACATCTTATACGCAAATGGTCAACCATGGGACTTACAAGAAGCCGCCGGAGCTAACACTCAGATTCAATATAATGACGGCAATACTAACTTTGGTGCTAGTGCTAACTTTACTTTTGACCAAACAACTAACTTATTAACTGTCATTGGTAATATTAATACTACTAATGCTAATTTAGGTAATCTTGTAACTGCTAATTATGTAAATGTATCATCTATTCTAAATGGAAATGTTGGTAACTTCAGTGGAAACTTAACTTCATTAAACGCTAACTTAGGCAATTTAGTAATTGCTAATTTTTATAAAGGTGCATTTGATAACACTAGTTCTAATCAATCAAATATTACAACAGTTGGTAATCTAACTTTCTTAAACGTTGATGGTGTTGCTAATCTAGCTAATGCCTTAAATGTTCAAGGGGTCGCTAATTTAGCTAATACGTTAAGTGTTCAGGGTGTTGCTAACTTAGCAAATGTATTAAATGTTAATGGTAATATTAACGCAAATTCTAATATTATCGCAAATGCTAATATTACAGGTGCAAATTTAAACACACTTGGTTTAGCAAATATAGGTAACTTAGAAATTTCAGGAAAAGTAACCGGTAATTTAATCCCAACAATTGACGCAGATGGTTTAGGAAATGGATACAATTTAGGTACAGCAACATATCGTTGGAAAGATTTATTTCTAAGTGGAAATAGCGTTTACCTCGGTGAACAATCTATAACATCCAATGCTAGTGGAATTACACTAGCAAATACTACTTTTGTTACTGACCTTCAAGTAAGTAATAATGCTACAATTAACTTAGCACTTACAGGTAATACTGCTAACTTCAGTGGCAATGTAATAATGCCAAATGCTACAGTTAATTTAGAATTAACTGGTAACACAGCTAACTTTAGCGGCAATATTGTAGCATTGAATACAAATGCAGGTAACTTATTACTTGCTAACGTTGCTAATTTTGCTGTTAATTTAGTAACTAATAACGCTACTGTTAATTTAGAATTAACTGGTAACACAGCTAACTTTAGTGGTAATGTTGTAGCATTGAATACAAATGCAGGTAACTTGTTACTTGCAAACGTTGCAAATATAAGTGGTAATTTAATTACAAACAATTCAACCATCAATTTACAGTTACAAGCAAATACTGCTAACTTTAGTGGCAACGTTCAAATGGATAAGTGGTTAACTGTTGCTGATACTGCAAATGTGGGTAACTTACGTACCGATCATATCTTATATGCAAATGGTGTGCCATGGGACTTACAAGAAGCAGCCGGTGCAAACACAGAGATTCAATATAATGATGGTGTTGGTAACTTTGGTGCTAGTGCTAATTTCACATTTAACTACGCTACAAATCTACTAACAGTAACCGGTAACGCTAACATAGCAAGCAATCTTTATGTTGCGGATACCGCACTTATAGGTAACGTAAGAACAGACCATATCTTATATGCAAATGGTCAACCATGGGACTTACAAGAAGCCGCCGGATCTAACACACAGATTCAATTTAATGATGGCAATACTAACTTTGGTGCAAGTGCCAACTTTACTTTTAATCAAGCTACTAATCTATTGGATGTAGTCGGTAATGCTAACATAGCAAGCAACCTTTACGTTGCTGATACGGCACTTCTTGGTAATATGAGAACAGACCACCTGTTGTATGCAAATGGAAGTCCATGGGATTTACAAGAAGCAGCCGGACTTGTTACATACATTCAATATAATGCTGATAACGGTGACTTTGGCGCTAGTGCTAACTTTACTTATAATGACACTACTCAATTATTTACAATTGCTGGTAATATTAGTGCTAGTAATGCTAGTTTGGGTAATTTGGCAAGTGCTAATTACATAAACGTATTAGCTAACTTGTCTGTTGCAGATACAGCAAATGTAGGTGTTTTACGCACAAATTATTTATTATACGCAAATGGTCAACCATGGGACTTACAAGAAGCCGCCGGATCTAATACTCAGATTCAATACAATGATGGCAATACTAACTTTGGCGCAAGTGCTAACTTTACTTTTAACCCAGCTACAAATTTATTAAATGTAATTGGTAATGCCAACGTAACTAATTTTAATGCTTCCGGTACTATTAATGCTATCGGTAATATATCAGCAGGTAATGCTAATTTAGGTAACTTAACTACAAGTAATTATTTTCATGGTATATTTGACAACACCAGTTCAAGTCAACCAAACATTACTAGTGTAGGTAATTTAACTAATCTAACTATAGGCAATGCTACATCTAACGTAGTTATAGTTAACGGTAATATTACCGCTACTGGAAATATTAATGCCAATAACATGAATGGTAATTTTACTGGAACGTTTACTGGTAACGTTATTGGTAATATTACAGGTATTGGTTCTAACACACAAGTGTTATTCAATTATGACGGGGATGTTAACGGTAGTAATGCCTTTGTATTTGACTATGCGGCAAATATATTAATACTAACAGGTACAGGAAACATTACCGGTAATCTTAATGTTTCTAGTAATGTTACTGCCGCTAACGGCGTATTTGGTAATATATCTACTACCGGGGTGGCCGGCGACATTACTGGGGCTAATTTAATATCTACGGTAACACTTACTGCATCCGGTAACATTACGTCGGCTAATGCTAATTTGGGCAATACCGCAATTGCTAATAATGTTATAGCAAATACATTCCAAATGGGTGTCGGGGTTAATGAATTCTACCATTCAACGGTCTATTTTGCTACTACAATAGCTACTACACCTAATCAAGTTTTGTGGTCTACCTCAATAGCTAATTTATCAGCAATAGATTTTACCATTATTTCAACAGATGAAACAAGTAATACAAGACAAACAGCAAAAATAGCTGCCGCAGTTTTAGGAACTGAGGTGGTATTTAATGAGTATTCTGGACTCTACATCAATGGGGGTGTGGGGAGTTTTTCAGTAAATTACCAGGCGGGATCGCCTGATACAGTTAAATTAGTAGTGACTCCGGACTCTAGTAATTTGACCAAATATAATATGATGATAATTCAATATGCGAAATGATCATTATTTAGAGATAGCATAAATACACTTATAAAAGGAAATTACCATGGCAATCAAAGCATTTAACTCAATCGGCGGCTTCTCAGTAGGAGAAACTCCCGCTAATATTATACTAGCAAACGGTGAAATTACCACAAGTAATGCAAACTTATCAGCTAATTTGTATGTTGTTGACACCGCAAATGTCGGAAATTTACGTACAGACCATTTGTTATATGCTAATGGTGTTCCTTGGGATACAGCTAATCCAGCTGGAGCTAATACTCAGGTTCAATTTAATGATGGTAACGGTGATTTTGGAGCAAGTGCAAACTTTACCTTTAACACTAGCACTAATTTATTAACTATTACTGGTAATATTAATTCGACTAATGCTAATTTAGGTAATTTAGTAACTGCTAATTTCTTTCATGGTGTATTTGATTCTACTAGTTCTAACCAAGCAAATATTACGACAGTTGGTAATCTAACTTTATTAAATGTTGATGGTGTTGCTAATCTAGCTAACGTATTAAATGTCACTGGTAATATTAATGCAAATGCTAACATTACTGCAAATGCTAATATTACAGGTGCTAACTTAAAAACGCTTGGTTTAGCTAATATTGGTAACTTAGAAATTTCTGGTACAACAACTGGAAACTTAATTCCTTCAGCTAACGTAACATATAATTTAGGTAATGCTACAAATCGTTGGAAAGATTTATTTCTAAGTGGTAGTAGTATTCTTATTGGTGATCAGAATATATCAGCAAATGCTACTGGTATAGCACTTTCAAACACAACATTCTTAACTGATGTTTTTGTAAGTGGTAACGCAAACGTTGGTCTTAATATACAAGGTAACACAGCTAACTTTATCGGCAATGTAATAGCTCCAAATGTTACAGTTAACTTAGAACTATCAGGTAATACAGCAAACTTTATAGGTAATGTAATTGCTAACAGCCTACGTTCTAACTCATTATCAAATACTAGAGTAACATTTGCCGGAACAAACGGTGTATTAACTGATTCTACTAACTTGACATATGATAATCCAAATCAAGTATTAAATATTGGCGCAGGTGGAACACAACTTGGTGGTGATGCTGGTTATGGCTATATTCAAACAGTAACAGGTAATTTCAGTGGTAATATTAATTCGTTAAATGCTAATTTAGGTAATCTAGCTACAGCAAACTTTGTAAATGTATCAAGCAATTTGTTTGTAACTAATACCGCAAATGTTGGTAACTTACGCACAGATCATTTATTATACGCAAATGGTAGTCCATGGGACTTACAAGAAGCAGCCGGCTCAAATACTGAAATTCAGTATAACATAGGTGACAATTTTGCGGCAAGTGCTAATTTCACATATGATGATTCCGTACAATTATTTACAGTAACAGGTAATGCAAACGTTACTGGTAATATGAGAGCCGCTTACTTCTTAGGTAACGGTAGTCAATTAACAGGTGTCGTTGCTACAGGAGCTGATAAACTTGCTAATGGTAACACAAGTGTAACTACAACTACAAGTAGTGTATCGTTTAACATTGCTGATCCTGCTAATGGTAATATAGCAGTACCTAACGTAATTCTTGTTACCTCAAATCTAGTAACTATTAATGCAAATATTACTACTAGTGGTACAATAACTGCTAATAACTTTGCAGGTAACTTTGCAGGTAATATCTCTGGTAATATTACAATACCAGGAGCAAATACAGGTATTGTATTCAATGATGCTACTTATGCTAATTCATCTGCTAACTTTACATTTGACAAAACAACTAACACTGCTAACTTATTAGGTAACTTGAATACTACCGGTAATGTAAAATTAGGCGTCCTTGCCCAAAATGAATTAAATTCGTCAGGCGGTCAATTAACAGTTACTGGCGGAGCTGGTAATACAGCAGGTCAATTAAGTTTATTTGCAGGTGTATCCGGTGATAGCGCAAAAATCTCACTTTTAGCATCATCTAATACTATATCTACAGAATCAGATTCAGTCGTATTCAATAACCGCGCAAACAATCAAGTATTAGTAACAATTAGTAATACAGCAGTATCTGCTACTAATTTCTCAACCGGCACTCTAGTTGCTAATGGTGGAATTGGAATTAATGGTAATATTTATGCAAATGGATTGATAAATGCTGTGGGAAATGTTACAGCATCAGCATTAATATCACCTACATTAACTTCTAACAGTACCACTTTAACATTAACTGCCGCAGCTGGAAATAATGATGTTATACTAGTTCCAACTGGTACTGGTACTGTTAGTGTTTCTAGTAAGAAAATTACAAATCTTGCTACACCAACACTAGATACTGATGCTACTACTAAAGCATATGTTGATAGTATTGCTCAAGGTCTAGATCCTAAGGCATCTGTTTCATATGCAACTACGACAAGTATCTATGGCGCTGGCTATACTTACAATAACGGAACAAGTGGAGTTGGAGCAACAATTACCAGTGACACTAATGTTGCATTAAGTATTGACGGATCAACTCCAACTGTTGGTATGCGTGTTTTAATTAAAAATGAAGTTGGTGCATTTGTTAATAACACAACTCAATCAGCCGCGTTCAATGGTATATATATTGTAACACAAGTTGGTTCAGGTGCGGCACCGTATATATTAACACGTTCTAGTGATTATGATCAACCAAGTGACGTATCAGGTGCATTTACCTTTGTTGAAGCAGGTACATATAATGCAGATACAGGATGGGTAAGCACAGCAGACGCCCCAATTACTATTGGTACAACATCAATAACTTGGGTACAATTCTCTGGTGCAGGTTCATACACCGCTAACACTAATGCTGGCTTAATATTAAACGGTACTGTATTCAGTGCTAAAGTTGACGGTAACGTTAATCCAACAACTGCGTTTGACGGTCAAGGTAACATTTATGTTCCGGCAGGTGCAGCGTTTACTACTCCAAATATTGGTGTGGCATCAGGTACATCAGTAGTAGTAACAGCAGGTGTTACTGCAAATACATTAACAGCTAACTTAACATTAGATGTTACTGGTAATGCTAACGTTGGTAACTTGGGTACAGCTGGGCTTATCATTGCTACAGGTAATATTTCCGGTGGAAATATTACTACAGCAGGACAAGTTGTTGCAACTGGCAATGGTACATTTGGTAATATCAGTACTACTGGATCTGGTGGTAATATTTCTGGTGCCAATGTAATATCTGCAAACACATTAACAGCAACAGCTAACGTTAACGCTAATAATTTTGTAGGAAATACAGCACAACTATCAACTGGAACTATAACAGCAAGTAAATCAGCAGTCAATGTAACTCAGACTTGGAACAACGTATCAGCTACATTCACTGGTATACTAGAAAATATAACTGATACAAATTCAGGTGCAAATTCATTGTTGATGGACTTGCAAGTTGGTGGTGTAAGTAAATTCAGTGTATCTAAGATAGGTAACGTAAGTGTTGGTAATCTTTCAACTAGTTCATTAAGTGCAAATTCATTTGATGTTACTACATTAGATATTGGTAATACAGCAATTACAGCAAATACAGTAACTACTACTGCTACTACTGCTAATCAAACAATTGCAACATATCTGTTAACTGGTTCTGCTGTAACAGGTGTTGAATTCTTAGTTAAAGGTCATGATACACCGGGCGACAAATATAGTGTAGCAACTGTATTAGCTGTTACCGATGGAAATGTATCTGCTAACAATGTTGATTACACAATTTACGGTACAGTTCGTATTGGTTCTAGTACAGGTTCATTAGCTGTTAATATTGATTCAGGTAATATAGCACTACAAGTTACACCAACAAGCAGTAACAGTACGACTTGGACTACACAGATTAGGACAATTTAAGTATTGCTGAATACCATATATGGCAACAATTAAATGGTTTAATTCTATAAACGGATTCTCGGTGGGCGACCAGCTCACCGAGGTTATAGATACCTCAGGTAACGTTTACACATCTAAGGTTACTTCATATATAGATGTTGATATTGTTTCTGATAATGGTAGTAAAGTTTGGACATTTGACAGTTACGGAAATATTGTATTTCCGGATACCACTACTCAAACTACAGCTTATCCAGGTACTGCCACAACATTAAGCCTCACTGGTAATATATCAACTGGTAATGCTAATTTAGGTAATCTAACTACAAGTAATTATTTTCATGGTGTATTTGATAATACAAGTTCAAGCCAACCAAACATTACCAGTGTAGGTAATTTAAGTAATCTAACCGTAGGTAATGCTACATCTAATGTAATTATACTTGGTGGCAATATTACTGCTACGGGTACAGTATCTGCTAATAATTTTAGTGGTAACTTCAGCGGTAATATTAGTGTAGGTGGTTCCAATACGCAAGTGTTATTTAACGGTAATGGTACTATTCAAGGTAGTAATGCCTACGTATTTGATTATTCATCAAATGTATTAACACTAGCCGGTAATCTAATAGCAAATGTTGGTGTACTTTATGGTAATATCATAAATGGTAAAAATGCATTACAAGTAGGTAACACAAGTTTTACTTCTGTGCCAAACACAATAGCACAATTTACTGGTAATTTAAATAGTGCGGCACAAATAAACTTTCAAAATATCAATACCGGAGCAACATCTAGTACTGACATAGTATTGACTTCAGATAATGGTAATAGCGTAAACAACTATATCAATATGGGTATTACTGGTAGTGCATGGGACGGTACTCAAACAAATAGTTTAGGTAATGCACTAACACCCGATGACGGATATTTATATGTACGGGGTGGTAATTTAGTTATAGGAACTAGTAAAGTCCCCACGTCAGTGAAATTTGTAGTTGGAGGTTCAGGTAATGGTAACGTAGTAGCAACTATTAACAAAACCAACGTTGATGTAACGGGTGATTTAATTGCTAGTGGTAATGCTAACATTACCGGAAATATAACTTCAACTGCAGGGTTGTTAACACTAAGTACCGGCATACTAGCGGTTAGTGGTGGAGATGCTGGTATTTTTGCCGCATCAATCAATAACATTAATTTAGGGTTAGTAGCTAATATTGCAATGGGTAGTACTACAGGAAATGTGACTGCCCGAGGTAATTTGATTGTCAATGATACGGCAACAATAACGAATTTAAAAGTTAGCGATGTTTATAGTAACAGAACCCCAATAGTTGTTACTACAAGCACCGTAATTGACAGCTTTCCGGTCATTAAGTACAGGTCAGCTAAATACACAATGAGAGTCAACAGTGATGACGGATACCAAGCTGTTGAAGTATTATTGATACATGATAATGCTAATAGTTATGTCACCATATACGGTAGTTTATCTACAGTAGGGTTTGATATTATAGCATTATCAACGAATATACTTTCCGGAAATGTTAGAATGTTAGCCAGTACTGGCTCAGCGAACACAACGGTTAATTTATTGGGCGTTTACGTAGCAGATTAAAAGGATTAAAAATGACTACAAAATATTTTAATGTAAAACAAGGTATAACAACTGGTAATATATTACTAGATGGTATATCCGGTAATATTACAGCAAACAATGCTAACTTGGGTAATGTTGTTTCTGCTAATTTCTTCATAGGCGCTGGCAATAACTTAAGCAATATACAAGGTGCTAACGTTACCGGTAATGTAGCTAACGCTAACTTTGCTGGTTTTGTAACAGGGAACGCACAAGGTAATATTACTTCAGTTGGTACACTAGCTAATTTAAGTGTAACAGGTACTGTAAGTGGTGGTAATTTTACTACTTCAGGTTATTCTAACACAGGTAGTCTAAATGTAACAGGATTGAGTAATTTAGGTAATGTAGGTAATGTTACAATTACCGGTGGTAGTACAAATCAATATCTAAAAACAGACGGATTGGGTAATTTAACTTGGTCAGGGATTGCAGCAGGATCTAATATTACTAATGGTAATACTAGTGTTGATATTCCAACTAGTAATGGAAATATTAACCTTACATCAAATGGAAATCTATCATTAACAGTAACTGAAACTGGCGTTAACGTTGCCGGAACATTGAATGCTACTGGTAATGCTAACACAGGTAATTTAGGTACTGGGTTTATATTTGCAACAGGCAATATTACTACAACCACTATTACTGCTAATGTAGCAAATGGTACTGCACCGTTTACTGTTAATTCAACTACGCAAGTTGCTAACTTAAATGTAGCAACAGCAGGTTTGTCAACAGCAGTAACAGGTGCCGCACAAGGTAATATTACTAGTGTTGGTACATTAACCGGTTTAAATGTCAGTTCAACTGTAACGGCGGTGGCATTTACCGCTAATACTGGATTATTTACAGGTGATGGTTTTGGTTTATCAAATATAGCAGCTGGCAATATAATTGGAACTGTAGCAAATGCTAATTATTCAGCATATTCAGGTAATGCTAACTTTGCCAATATCGTAACAGGTGCCGCACAAGGTAATATTACTAGTGTTGGTTCATTAACCGGTTTAACTGTCAGTGGTAACGCTAACGTCGGTAACTTAGGTACAACTGCATTGGTAGCAACCGGAACAGGTAGTTTTGGTGGTAATGTTAATATGAATAATTATAACATTACAAGTCTTGCTACACCAGTTAATGATACTGATGCGGCCACAAAAGCTTATGTTGATTCAACGGCACAAGGACTTGACCCTAAAGCATCTGTAGCATATGCAACTACAACAAGTATTTTTGGTAGTGGTTATACTTATAATAATGGAACAAGTGGCGTTGGAGCAACAATTACTGCTAATAGTAACGGAGCATTGAGTATTGATGGGTCTACCCCGAGTATTGGGATGCGAGTATTGATAAAGAATGAAGTTGGTGCATTTGTTAATAATACAACAGAATCAGCCGCGTTCAACGGTATATATCTTGTAACAGTAGTTGGTTCAGGAGCAGCCGCTTTTGTATTAACACGTACAACTGATTTTGATATTGGTACTGAAATGGCAGGTGCATTTACCTTTGTTGAACAAGGTACGTATAACGCAGATACAGGTTGGGTTTGTACTGCAAATCCTCCAGTAACAGTTGGTACAACGCAAATTACATGGACACAATTCTCTAGCGCAGGCGCATACACGGCTGGTACAGGATTGTATTTAAACGGTAATCAATTTAATATTGCGAATACAGCAGTTACCCCTGCTCCATACGGTGGCGGAGATAGTGTAGCTACATTTACAGTTAATCAACAAGGCCAATTAACAGCCGCAAGCAATGTATCAATTACTGCTAATGCCGCTAACTTAACTGGCACTACTTTAAATGCAACCATTATTAATTCTAGTTTAACAAGTGTCGGTACGTTGGGTAATCTATCAGTGTCATATGATATTACTAGTGGTAATGTTTATGCTAATAGTGGCACGGTAAAGGCTACATCATTAACTGGTACATTAACAACTAATGCTCAACCAAACGTTACTTCAGTTGGTACACTAACAAGCTTAGAGGTAACAGGTACAGCAAATGTAGGTAACGTAGTTACTACTGGTGTAGCTAATATAGGAAACCTTGCAGTAACAGGACTAAGTAATTTAGGTAATGTAGGTAACGTTATAATTACTGGTGGTACTGCTAATTATGTATTACAAACTAATGGTTCAGGTAATTTAAGTTGGGTAGTACAAGCAGGTTCATCTGCAGCCAGCAACATTGCTAATGGAAATAGTAATGTTAATATCCCGGCTGCTAATGGTAATATTAATCTTACCGCTAATAATAATACTTCAATGGTGGTTACACCAACTGGTGCTAACGTATCTGGTACTTTTAATGTTACTGGTAATTTAATTGCAGGTAACATCACCGGTGTTAATAATGTTAGTGCTAACACATTCACTGGTTCATTAACAACTGCGACACAAGGTAATATTACTAGCGTTGGTAGTTTAACTGGATTAACAGTTAGTAATGCATCAGGTACAGTTAATTTTACAACTACTGCTAACGTCACATTAGGCGCAGTAGGTAATTTACATATTTCAGGTGGTAATACAAGCGAATATCTAAAAACTGATGGATCAGGTAATCTTTCTTGGGCTCCAATTGAAGAAACAAGTATAACTAACGGTAATAGTAATGTAAGTATTCCAACAGCTAACGGTAATGTAAATATTACTGCGGTAGGCAATACAACAATGGTTGTTACTGGTACAGGTGCTAATATCTTTGGTTATGCTAATATTACCGGCAACGTAGATGCGGCATATTTTATTGGTAATGGTATTGCTATAAGCAACATTGCTGGTGGTAATGTTTCTGGTACTGTTGCTAACGCAACATATGCGGTTAGTGCAGGTAGTGCTCAAACAGCAGTAGCAGTAACAGGTGCTTCACAAGGTAATATTACAAGTCTTGGTAATTTAACAAGTTTAAATGTACTTGGTAATATATCTGGTGGAAACATATACACTGCTGGTACTGCTAATGTAGGTAATTTAATAGTAACCGGTACAACAGCTTTTGGTAATTTAACTACTAACTATATTGCTCTTAATGGTGGTTTAACAAGCAATCGTTCAAATGTATCAGTAACTACTAATACCCCAATTGACTTATTTCAATCAAGTACATTCAGAACAGCAAAATATATTATTAGTGCATCAGGTGATGATGGATATCAATCAGTTGAAACATTGTTAATACATGATGGTACTACAGCTTATATCACAATTTATGGTAGCATTTGCAGTAATAATACAGCAGATATTATTGAACTATCAGGTAATGTTAATAATATATCTGGAAATGTTGGTTTATTTGCAACTGGAACTAGTGCAAACTTAAAAGTCAATATAGTCGGCACATACATTAACACTTAATCAAATTTGTCCCCCTTAATAAGGGGATAAATATATTATAATTCGTAAACAGGGAATATGGAACTGTGTCATTTAAATATTTTAACGTAAAGAACGGCCTAACGACTGGAAATATAGTATTGCATTCAGCAAATGCACATGTACAGGCAAATTACTTTCTTGGAAATATTAGTGTCACAAGCTCTGCAAATTTAGGTAATGTTAGTAATGTAAAAATTACAGGCGGAACCGCCGGCTATGTATTAAAAACAGACGGTACAGGTAATCTGTCATGGACTGCTCAAGCAGGCGGTGGCGGAGCAGTTTACTTTCAAAGTAATGTAGATAATGTTGTTGCCGGCTCTACACTTGCAGTAAATGTAGATTATGCCAATGCTAGTTATCCTGGTGGACTATTTACATTAGAACAATTGGGCCCGGTTGAATTTACCACTACTGATATTTGGGCCGTTACTAGTACCACTAGTAAAAATGCATATGCAAATCTCATTGCAAATACAGCAAATGTGTCTAATATTAGATTGATACTATCTTTAGCTAATGCTACATTTAATGTACAATCAACAGATACAATTACTATAGGATCTTCTACTATAACAGGAGCCAATCTAACAGGTTTGGGCATTTCTGGTACAGGTGGAACATACACTATTGTAAATACATTGGTAGGCGACGCAATACAAACAAATTCTTCTACCGCTGTTAGTGCAAATTTAACCACATCCCGTGGCGTAAAAACGACAAATGGAACAACACTAACAACTATTGCGGCAGTGCCATTCAATGTAACATCATTGACTGGATCTTTTTCTTCAAGCTCAGTTCCTTTTTGGACACCATCACAAACATTTAATTGGAGTGCGGCATTAACATCAGGCGCAACTGTTAATAGCGGTAACGTAACATATAGTAATGTTTCAAATAGTGTAAGCGGGTCATTAACCTCTGTCGGAGCTACTAGTGGAACTAGTGCATCATTAGATAGCACATTAACATATACAATTAGTTCAAGTGATTATACAGGTGCCGGTGGTTTTGGCGCAGGTACACGAACTATTCCTAGTACTGTTACAGGTACTGTTAGTCCTGCAACATTATATTATCCGTTATTCTATACAACTACAGGTAGTAGTGCTAATCCAAACTTCACTACTAGTAGTACTAGAAATTCAAATAACTATGCTACAGGCCAAGGAGCAAATACAACGGCAACAACTACTAACTATTTGTGGATAGGAACACCTACTTCAACTGCTAGGTCATTTGGATTTACCTTTTTAGGCTCATTTGTAAGTGTTACACCGGACGTTACTTACAATAGTCAAACTATATCAGGGCAGACATATAATGTATATGGATTCACAAATTATTCTGCAATAACATTCATTTATACGGTATAACATGGCAGCACTAACATTCCCAACCCCCACACAACTTAAAAATATAGGTGAGCCAACTGCCAATTCCGATGCGGCAACTAAATATTATGTTGATATACAAGCAAGTGGTGGCAATGCAAATTATGCTAACTTTGCAGGAACTGTAACTACTAATGCTCAGCCAAACATTACTTCAGTTGGCACATTAGTAAATTTAAATGTTAGTGGTACTGTTACTGCTGTAGCATTTACTGCTAACACCGGTATCTTTACTGGTAATGGATCTGGACTATCAAACATTGCTGGTGCTAACGTTACAGGTACTGTAGCTAATGCAACATATGCTGTATCGGCAGGTAGTGCAACAACAGCAGTTACCGTAACAGGTGCAGCGCAAGGCAACATTACAAGTGTAGGTACGTTAACAGATTTATCAGTATCTGGTAATGGTGTTATTGGTGGCAACTTAACAGTTAACGGCACACTAACGTACATTAATTCTACTACATTATCAATTAGTGATCCAATCATTAATTTACAAACAGGACCAAATGGTGCGGCACCAGTTGCTAACAGTGGCAAAGATGTAGGTACAGCATTAAATTATTACGATACAAGCGCAAAGATTGCTTGGATGGGCTGGGATGTAAGTAATGCAGAAATAGCTTTTGGATCTAATGTTGGTATATCATCAGAAGTAGTAACATTTACTTCATTGGCCAACATTCGTTCTGGCAATGCACAATTAGGTAACAATGTATCAGCTAATTTCTTTACTGGTAACGGTTCGTTATTAACAGGTGTTACTACAGCTAGTATATCAAACGGAAATAGTAATGTAAATATTCCATTAGCTAACGGTAATATAAACTTTAGTGCTGAAGGCAATGCCAATATATTAGTTGTTACCGGCACTGGCGCTAATATTACAGGTAATCTTACTACAACTAACATCATTACAGGTAATGGTTCTGGCGGCAATATTATTAACGCTAACGTCATCTCAGCTAATACATTTATTGCTAGTGGTAATGTCACTGCCGGTAATGCTAATTTAGGTAATTTAGCTATAGCTAATTTCTTTAGTGGAGCTGGTAATAACTTAAGTAATATAACAGCTAGTAATATTACTGGTCAAGTAGGTAATAGTTTAGTTTCTGGCACCGTGTATACAAACGCACAACCAAACATTACAAGTCTTGGTAATTTAACAGGGTTAACTGTAAGTAATGTATCCGGTATAGTTAACTTTACAACTACTGCTAATGTGACATTGGGCGCGGTAGCTAACGTACATATCACTGGTGGTACTAGTGGTTATGTATTAAAAACAGATGGTACAGGTAATCTAAGTTGGATTGCTCCAGGTAGCGGAAGTAATAGTATCAGTAATGGTAATAGTAATGTCAGTATCCCCACAGCTAATGGCAATGTTAATATTAGTGCAGTTGGCAATGCTAATGTAGTAGTCATAACCGGCACAGGCGCTAATATATCCGGCACAGCAAACATAACGGGTAATGTTAATGCCCCGTACTTCATTGGTAACGGATATTACTTAACCGGGGTAGACACAAGTCCAGCAAATATATCAAATGGTAATAGTCAAGTAAACGTACCTGCCGCAAATGGCAACATAACTGTAACTGTTTCAGGAGTAGCTAACACAGTTGTGTTCAGTAATGTCGGTGTTGATGTAGCCGGCAATATAACTACGGGTAATATTCAAATTACAGGAAATGCTAATGCTACATATTTTGTAGGTAATGGTGCATTCTTAACAGGTGTCGCTACAAACCCAGCAAACATATCAAATGGAACCAGTAATGTAGAAGTTTCATTAAATGGTAATGTAACCACAAGTGTTAACGGCAATGCTAATATACTAACCGTTACTGCCACAGGTATAGTTGTCACAGGTAATGCTACAATTGGTACTGGAACAGGTGGTAATCTTTCTGGTGCTAATATAGTAACTGCAAATTTAATTGATGCAGGCAATGTTAATTCTTCAGGTAATGTTAATGCTACATATTTTGTAGGTAATGGTGCATTCTTAACTGGTGTAGCTACAAACCCAGCAAATATATCAAATGGAACTAGTAATGTAGAAGTTTCATTAAATGGTAATGTAACCACAAGTGTTAATGGTAATGCCAACATTTTAGTTGTTACTGGCACAGGTATAGTTGTAACCGGAAATGCTACAATTGGTACTGGTACAGGCGGTAATCTTTCCGGTGTTAATATAGTAACGTCAAATCTAATTGATGCAGGTAATGTTAATTCAGCAGGTAATGTTAATGCTACATATTTTGTAGGTAATGGTTTTTACTTAACTGGTGTAGATACAAGCCCATCAAATATTACAAATGGAAATAGTAATGTAGAAGTAACATTGAATAGTAATATTGTAATGTCGGTTGCGGGCAATGCTAACATATTAACTGTAACAGGTACAGGTATAAATGTTACAGGCAATGCTATTATTGGTGCTGGTACAGGTGGTAACATATCTGGTGCTAATATCATAACTGCTAATACATTTACAGCACTAACTTCCGTAGACTTCACATCTACTTCTAATGCAAGTTTGGGAGCAGTTGGAAATGTAAAAATTACCGGCGGTACTAGTGGTTATGTATTACGCACAGACGGTGCAGGTAATTTATCTTGGATTGCTCCAGGTAGCGGAAGCACTGGTATTAGTAATGGTAATAGTAATATAAATATACCGGCAGCTAATGGCAATGTTAATATTAGTGCAGTTGGCAATGCTAATGTAATTGTAGTAACTGGCACAGGCGCTAATATATCCGGCACTGCAAATATAACAGGTAATGTTAGTGCTCCCTACTTTATTGGTAATGGTTTTTACTTAACCGGGGTAGATACAAGCCCTGCAAATATATCAAATGGCAATAGTCAAATAAATGTACCTACTGCAAACGGTAATATCGCTGTAACTGTTGCGGGAGTAGGCAACACTGTTGTGTTTAGTAATGTTGGTGTTAATGTAGCTGGTTATCTTACTTCAACTGGTAACGTAACTGCAGGTAACATTATAGGTATAATTGCTGCCGGATCTAATACAATTACTACTACCGGTAATGCTAACGTTGGTAATTTAGGTTTTGGTACTGGTGTTATAACTGGTACAGGTAATATAACTGCCGGTAGTTTTATTGGTGCACTGGCAAATGGTAATAGTAATGTAAATATTCCAAGTAGTAATGGCAATGTTAATATTACAGCAGTAGGCAATACTACTGCGGTGATTACTGGAACTGGTGCAAATATCTTTGGATATGCTAATG
>Ga0209596_1001137_pt1 | contig 23421 bp, 20 predicted proteins | sample M_130807_MF_Meta_FD_187314 | JGI IMG/M metagenome (GOLD analysis project Ga0209596, IMG submission 187314) | Freshwater microbial communities from Lake Montjoie, Canada to study carbon cycling - M_130807_MF_MetaG (SPAdes) (version 2) | ecosystem: Environmental > Aquatic > Freshwater > Lake...
AAGGATCCACAAACAGAACGTGAAGTAATTGTTAAAGATGGCAGATTTGGTATTTATGTTACCGATGGTGAAACAAATGCAACACTGCGCCGAGGAGATACGGTTGAGCTATTAACCTTAGAGCGAGCACTTGAATTATTAGCAGGCCGTCGTGCTTGGGAGATTGAAAATCCTGGTGGTTCAAAGAAGAAAGGTAAGAGGACTAAGAAAAGTGCACCCACCTTGACTGAGAAAACAGTTAAAGGAGCTGGTGCTAAAAAGAAGGCTAAAAAGGCCGCTACTGGTGTTGGTAAGGCTACTTAGTGTTGGTTAATAAAGAGTACAACCAAATAATTATTGGTGCCGGCATTGTTGGAATCTCGCTCGGTTTAGCCCTACTTGAACGAGATCCAAGTAGGAAAGTCCTAATAATTGATAAAGAGGGAAAACCTGGGATTCACGCTAGCGGGCGAAACTCTGGAGTATTACACGCTGGTTTTTACTACTCACCTGATTCATTAAAGGCGAAGTTTTGTAGATTAGGAAACTTAGAACTTAGAAAGTTTTGCAAGGAAAATAATTTGCAAATTTTAGAAACCGGCAAAGTTGTCGTTTGCCAAGATAAGAAAGATGTTGCCCGCCTTGAAGAGTTATATCGAAGAGGTGTGGCTAACGAGGTAAATATTGAAATTTTAGATTCTAAAGATTTAGAAAAAATAGAGCCAGCGGCCCAAACGGTTGATAAATTCATATGGTCACCTACTACAGCAGTGGGTAATCCAAAGGATGTAATAAAAAAACTGGCTGACAAATTTACTAAATCAGGCGGTATTTTTTCGTTTAATACCCAAGTTCAGTTGATTGAAAAAGATAATGAAGTTTTAGTCAAGTCCAAAACTGGAATTTATAGCGCAAAGTCCATTATCAATTCAGCCGGGGCGTATGCGGCTGATCTAGCAAAACAGGTAAACGTAGGAACAGAGTATGTGTGCTTGCCATTTTTAGGTGCGTATAGGAAATCAAAATTGCTGTCAGTAAATCCCAAGAGACTTGTTTACCCAGTGCCCAATCCCGTTAATCCATTTTTAGGAGTACATACAACTATAACTTTAAATAACGAGATAAAAATTGGGCCAACAGCTTTTCCAGTAATAGGTAAAGAACAATACAAATTAACTGATGGCTTTAACCTCAAGGAGCTTGCTGAGTTTTTTATTTCAACTACTGCGCTCTTAAAATCTGATTCGGTTGGCTTGTTAAGTTTGGCAAAAGAAGAGGCTTTAAAACTATTCACAAAACCACTATTAAAGCGAACCAGAAAACTTTCTAATTCTTTAAATTCAAATGCTAACTGGGTTAAATATCCATCTGGAATAAGAGCCCAAATTATTAATACTAAAACTAAAGCGATTGAGATGGATTACATAGTTAAAACAGAAAAAAATGCAATTCACATCCTAAATGCTGTCTCACCTGGGTGGACAAGTGCAATTCCATTCACACGGTGGGTTATTGAACAGAATAAAACAAAATTTTAAGTGATATCTGATAGATTTAATATATGGATAGAAAAACCTTTGGGTTCTCACTAAAAAACGGCTTTATTTTATGAAAAATTATAACGATACACTCAGAAATTATTATTCCAACCCTTTAAATATAGAAAAAGCGGTCGAATTAATAATTAAAACAATTATAAGTGAAAAATCAATATGGGTAATTGGAAATGGCGGGAGTGCGTCCACAGCTGAGCATTTTGAGATTGATATGATGTACATTAAACAAGATTTGCAAGAAAAAAAAGTCAAAGTTACAGCACTAACATCTAATTCTGCAGTTATTACTGCAATTGCAAATGACAAAGGCTATGAGTATATTTTTAGCACACAATTAGAAAGAAAAGCTCAAAAAGGCGATCTTTGTATAATAATATCTGCTTCAGGCAGTTCTACGAATCTAGTTCAAGCAAGCAAATACTGCAGAGCAACTGGTATTCATACGCTTGCAATTTTAGGGTTTGATGGTGGCGAGTTACTTAAAACGTCTGATTTAACTTTACATTTTAAGACAGAATACGGTCAATATGGCGTGGTCGAAGACGTACATCTTTCGTTATGCCATCAAATTTCGCAATTAGTACTTGTAGAACTCAAAAATAAAATATGAAAACTCTAGTTACTGGAAGCCAAGGATTCATTGGTACATTTTTAACTAAGTTCTTGAGTGAAAATGGTATACAAGTATCTGGTACAGATATTGGATATTACAAGGACTGTAATTTAACTCCAGTCGATGATTTAATTAGCACTAAAAGTGTCGATGTAAGAGATATTCGTATAGATGATGTTTTTGGGTTTGATTCAATTGTTCACCTTGCGGCACTATCTAATGACCCAGTTGGAGAATTAGATGAAAAATTAACCTATGAAATTAATTACAGAGCAACAATTAATCTTGCAGTATTAGCGAAGAAAGCTGGCGTAAAAAGGTTTATTTTTGTATCCACACAAAGTATTTACGGTATTTCAAATACCGAAGATGAACTAGACGAATACAGTTCAGTAAAAAATCCACAAACAGCATACGCGAAAACTAAATGGCTTGCTGAGCAGGAATTAAAAACTCTAGAAGATAATGATTTTTATATTACTTATGTGAGACCCTCCACAGTTTTTGGTTGGAGTCCTAGGCTTCGCACAGATATAGTTTTTAACAATCTTTTACTTAACGGTTTCACATATGGGAAAATAGAAGTTCATTCCGATGGAACTCCTTGGAGACCGATAGTCCACATTAGAGATCTTTCAAGATTTATTCTAAAAGTTTTAGAAGCACCAAAAGATAAGATAGCTGGTAAAGCATTCAATGTGGGGGTATTAAACGGTAATTACACTGTCAAGCAAATTGCTGAAGCAGCTCAATCTTGCCTACCTAGCAGTACAACAATCACTTACAACACAGAAAATTTAGTTGATCCCAGAAGTTACAAAGTATCTTTTAAGAGAGCAAAAGATGAATTAGGTTTTAATGCAGAAATCGATTTAATTAGCGGCGGAGATGATTTATTAAATAATATTAGTAGTATGAGAGAAAGTAAAGATATTTTAGGAAGAAACACAAATCGTTTATCTCAATTAAAACACCTAATTGAATTAAATATCTTAGATAAGGAGTTGCGATTTGCGAAGAAGCTATAAATTAATTACAAATTGTCGCATTTGTGATTCGTCTAAAATTGATTCAATTTTAAATCTGGGTAATCAACCACTCGCAAATGCGTTAAGGGAAATTAATGATTTGACTGAAGAAATCTATATCCCTCTTGAAATTATCAGATGCAATAATTGCACAACAGTACAACTTTCAGTCAATGTCGATCCAGATATTATGTTCAAAGAATATTTCTGGGTAACCGGAACCACTAAAACTGCGACAGATCATCTAGAAAAACTTTCAACATTTATATCAAAACGGTGTGTTAAAAGAAACCCTTCACTTCTTGAAGTTGGATCTAACGACGGATCTTTATTGAAAATACTAAAAAGACGTGACTTTGGGCAACTTTATGGTGTAGATCCAGCTAAAAATATCGTAGATTCAATTAACGAATCCGAAATTATCTTTTATACAGACTTTTTTGATTATAACTTTACTAATAGTTTTACGGAATCGAACGGCAATGTTGATATAGTTGTTGCACGAAATGTTTTTTCCCATGTCCCAGATTTAGTTAGTTGTTTAAAGGGAGTTGCCAATCTCTTAGTTGAAGACGGTTTATTTATTATGGAATTTCATGAAGCAACTAAAATTTTAACTGAAATTCACTATGATTCGATCTATCACGAACATACTTTTTATCATTCGATTAAAAGTATTTCTGAGGCTGCTAAAATCGCTGGATTAAACCCATTTGATATAGAGGTTAGTCCTATAAGCGGTGGCTCATTTATTTTATTTTTCTCTAAAACATTTAAAGAAAAAACAATTAATTTAATTGAACATGAGATCAGTGAAAACAATTCAGGAGTTTTAACATTTCAAAAATGGGAGGAATTTGCGGAGAGATCTTTAAAGAATCTTGAAGATATCCGCGAATACCTAAGTAAAAATACAGACAGGAGAGTTTGTGGTTTTGGAGCCTCAGCTCGTAGCTCTACTTTAACTAATGCCATTGGGAGTGGGTGCCAAAATATAATTGGTATAGCTGATAATAATCCATTAAAGCAAGGAAAAGTGTCCCCCGGCTTACATTTACAAATTGAAAGCGCTAAAAAAATAATTACTAGCAACATTGATATTGTTGTTGTTTTTCCATTTAATTTCGAAGAAGAGATCATTAGTTTTTTAAAGGAAACACTAAATTGGAGCGGAGAAGTATATTTACCGCTTCCTAATACACCAAGAGTAAAACAAATTTAGTGAGTAATAACATGAACATAAATGGCCTGAAGAGTCAAAAAATAAGAACAAATATAGATACGCGGGGATCTTTTACAAGGTTATACGATACTGATTCTTTTTCTGAAAATTTTAGTATTAAACAAATTAATTTATCAGATAATCCAAAGCAGGGCACGCTTCGAGGCATGCACTTTCAAATTAGCGGGCCACCAGAAAATAAATATATAAATATAATCTCTGGATTAATATATTTAGCTATAGTAGACTTACGAATAAATGAGAGCACTTACTTAAACGTAAATCAAGCATTATTTTCTGCAGAAGAGAATAACGCACTATATATTCCTGCTGGTTGTGCTACAGGGTGGCTCTCACTGACAGAAGGTACGAAGATAATATATTCAATGTCTGCGCGGTATGAAGAGTGCACATATGGTGGGTTTAGATATAACGATCCAAAATTTTCAATTAACTGGCCATCAATTCCAATTATTATCTCAGACAAAGACTTATCCTGGCCAGATATCGATCTTAGTTAATACAAAATGAAAATATTACTTACAGGCGCAGATGGCTTCATAGGGAAAAATTTTTTAGACAATACTTCTTTTAATAGTGTTTTTGCAGTTTCAAGGTCATCCATTGAGTCCGATAAAATCTATCAAAAATACACCGGAGATTTAACAGATAAAAACTTCATAAAAGAAATAGCACTCGAGAAGTTTGACGTAATTATTCATGCTGCTTGGTCAGGTTTACCAAACCGTACGGAAGATGTAAATTTATTTAATTTTAATATGTATAGAAATATGATAGACATACTAAGTAAAAATCCAGACACAAAACACATTTTTTTAGGATCCTGTTTAGAGTACGGTAACAATAAAAGAAAAGTAAATGAAGACACTCAAGGTATAAAAATTGACGATTTTGGTCAGACTAAACTTAAATTGTTAAAATATATTGAGTCATCCAGAATTAATTATAATTGGCTTCGAATATTTTATGTATTTGGTCCATACCAACATACAAATTCACTTGTCAGAACTATGCAAAGGGATATTAACTATGGTCGAAAAATAGTTATTAGTAATCCAAATAAAGCACATGATTTTATTTATATAAAAGATGTTATTTCTCTAATTGACAAGATGTTAAATACGAACTTGAATAAAGGTCTATATAACTGTGGGAGCGGTATTCCAGTATCCATTGGCAAAATAGCGAACACTATTTTAACTATAATGTTAAAAAATTCGAAGTTCGAGGAAGAACCAGATCTAGCGCTTTTTGCTGATATAAATAAAGCAAAAAGAGACTTAAATTGGTCACCAAACTATTCCTTAGAGTCTGGACTTATTGATACCTTAAAAATGATAAAAAATGATTGAAACAGCAGTAATTCTCGCTGGGGGTAAAGGTGAACGGATGATGCAATTAACTAGTTTACAACCAAAAGCACTTGTGCCGATACACGGTGTACCAGTTTTGAAACTACAAATTGATCAGCTAATTAGAAATAATGTTACTAAAATAATTGTGCTAACAGGACATCTTGGTGAGCAAGTGCATCAATATATTGCTAGCTTGAATTTAGGACCAATAGTGATTTGCATTCAGTCTGAGCCAGAATTAAATCCTGCAGAAAGACTAACTCAAGCATATAAATCATTCTCAGGACCTTATATTCTTTTGTATTGTGATAATTATATTCCACACGACAATATTATTAGGCAACAACTTAATACTAAAAGCGGCATGTCACTTGTTTTGCAAAAACGACAAGAAGGAAATATTTCTATAAATAAGAACTTATCGGCAGTGTATGTTAGCAAAGAAAGAAATAGTTTGCATCCGTATGTTGAACTGGGTTACATAGCAGTTAACGATAAACAATTTAATAATCTGATAGTTACTTACAGAGATATCAACCTAGCACTGCAAGATTTTTCTAATAAAAATCAGGTTAAATTCACTGATTTAATTGATGATTACCAAAGCTTGTCTAATTTTGCACGATATGTCAGCCAGAAATTGTATGGCAAAATTATTATTTTAGATAGAGATGGAATTTTAAATAAGAAAATGGCTAAAAGAAAGTATTTGAATTCACTTGAAATGTTGGATTTCATTGAAGAAAATCTAGAAGTATTTTCTAAGTTAGGTAAGAAAGGATACAGTTTTATTGTAGCAACTAATCAACCCGGAGTTGCGACTGGTGACCTTTCAGAAACGTTTTTAGATTTACTACATAAAAGAATGACTAGCTATTTACGATTAAAAAATATAAATATTTTAGCTTTCTATGTTTGTAAACATCACTGGGATGATTTATGTACATGCAGAAAACCGATGCCTGGTTTACTGAATATGTGTATTTCTGATTTTGAATTGAATACAGAAAGTACAGTTTTTATTGGTGATGAGGAAAAAGACATTCAAGCGGCTTTGAATGCAAATATTAGGGGATTAATGTCACCTTCAGAGGAATTAGAGATTTATTTTCAAGAACTATTGAATTAGTCAATAAAAACTGCATAAGTCAAGCATTATTTTTGCAATAAGAATAAGATCAACACATGAAATACCAAAGTGCTTTGACTTTAGCCCCACTTAGAATTAGTTTTATAGGCGGTGGCACTGATATAAAAAGTTTTTATTCAGTGCATCCCGGCAAAGTTATTTCAGCGGCAATAAATAAATATGTATATGTCCACATAAAAAGACATGACCCACTTTTTCAAGAGCGATTTAGAATTTCTTATTCACAAGTTGAACAGACCGAATCAAGAGATCAAATAAAAAACGGAATTGTTAAATCATGTCTTGAGTTGCTTGGGGTGGATGAGCCTTTACAAATATCCACATCTGCTGATTTACCAGCAAGTTCTGGCCTAGGCTCGAGTAGTACTTTTGCTACTGCACTTCTACAGGGTTTACATAGCCTAAACGGGAGAAAAGTAACTGCCAAGCAGTTAGCAGAAGAAGCTTCATATGTCGAAATAGAAATGTTGAAAGAACCAATTGGGAAGCAAGACCAATACGCTGCCGCCTTTGGGGGCTTAAATTATTGCGAATTTAACGCAAACGGCAAAGTAAAAATTGAACATCTTGAAAACTCTCTTAAATTCATTGAAAAACTTTTTAAGAGTTCATGTTTAATATGGACTGGCGAAACTCGGTCAGCGTCTATAATTCTAAAAAAACAAGAACAAAACGCGAAAAATAATTTTGATAATTTAAAAAACTTGGCAGATTTAACTATGCAATTTAAAAAAGAATTAAATAGTAAATCACCAAATTTAAAAGTTCTAGGAAGCATAATCAGGAACGGATGGGAAATAAAGCAGTTATTAAGCACTTATGTAAATACCTTGGAGTCACAAAAAATTATGGACGAATTAGAAAATTTGAACTGTGTCGGCTATAAATTATTAGGAGCCGGTGGCGGCGGGTTTGTATATGCAATTTTTAATAGCTCGAGTAGTAGTTATAGTAAAAAGTTTCCAACTCGTAGAGTTCTATATCCTAAACTGGACACTGCTGGAGCAAGAACTCTTTCACTTATATAAGTTTTAGGCATAGTAAACTTGTAGTAATTTAGAGTATAATTGATATCTTATGTCTATTGAGTATTTAAAACAACCTTCGCGACCCGAATCACAAAGCGTACTTTCAATTCCGGCATTTAGAAAACTTTGGCAAGCAATGGCGTTCTCATCATTTGGTGATTGGTTAGGGCTACTAGCATCAACTGCACTTGCCCAGCAATTAGCTGGCGATGATTATTCAAAGGCAAACTTTGCAATCGCTGGCGTATTTATTGTTAGATTACTTCCAGCGGTAATTCTTGGGCCATTTGCCGGGGTAATTGCCGATCGATTTGACCGTAGAAAATTAATGATTACCTGTGATATTTTAAGGTTTTTTCTTTATCTTTCAATTCCAATTGTTGGTAATTACTTTTGGTTATATACCGCATCAATTCTTGCTGAGGTTGTCACCTTATTTTGGTCACCTGCCAAAGAGGCATCTGTTCCAAACTTAGTTCCGAAATTAAAGTTGGAAAGTGCTAACCAGGTTTCTCTGCTTGCTGCCTATGGCACAGCACCAATTGCGGCAATTATCTTCTCATTTCTCGCACTTTTTACTGGGGCAATCAACTCCGTAATTGGTAATACAACCCCGGCCTCTGCTGCTGACTTAGCCTTGTATGTAAATGCATTCAGCTTTGCTTTTTGTGCCTACACAGTTTGGCGTTTAAAAGAGATTCCAGCAGGTCCAAGCAAAACACTACAACAACTCTCTCTTGGAAAATCTCTACTGGACGGCATTTCATTTATTAAAGAATCTAAAGTTATTAGGGGCTTAATTTTTGGAATGCTGGGTGCTTTTTTTGCAGCAGGTGCGGTAATTGGTTTAGCAAGAACCTTTGTAAGCGATTTACAAGCTGGTGAAGCTGCATACGGTATTTTATTCGGTGCAGTATTTTTTGGTCTTGCTTTAGGAATTTCATTTGGGCCAAAGGTGTTTGCACAATTTTCTAGAAGAAGATTATTTGGAATTTCACTTACAGTTTCTGGTCTATTTTTGGTAACTCTCTCTTTGGTTTTAAACCTTGTACTGGCAATTTTTATCACCATTATCTTGGGTATTTTTGCCGGAATCTCCTGGGTTACTGGATTCACCATGCTTGGAATGGAGGTTGAGGATGAGGTGCGCGGGCGCACATTTGCTTTCGTTCAATCACTTATCCGAGTTTCACTTGTCCTTGTTCTTGCAGTTGCACCATTAATTGCAGCAGCGATTGGCCGCCATACATTTACATATAAATCAACAACTCTTACCTATAACGGTGCGGCATTTACAATGTTTTTTGCAGGTCTAATTGCAGTAACTGTTGGTGTTGCCTCGTATCTTCAAATGAGAGATCGGCCAAACGTTTCATTGTTGAGTGATATTAAGTCAGCATTTCGTGGTGAGTTAGGTGCAATAACTGGTCAGGTTACTAGTGGCGTATTTATTTCATTTGAGGGTGGCGAAGGCTCAGGTAAATCAACTCAAACCAAATTATTAAAGGAGTGGCTAGAAAAAAATGGCGAAACTGTTTTATTAACCCGCGAACCTGGTGGTACACCACTTGGTAATCAATTACGAGATATTTTGCTAGATAATAAAACTGGCGCGATTTCACCACGGGCAGAAGCGCTTATGTATGCAGCAGATAGAGCACACCATGTTTTTTCGACTATTAGGCCTGCACTACAAAGAGGTGAAGTTGTAATCTCTGATCGTTACTCTGACTCCTCAATTGCATATCAAGGCGCTGGCAGAGTTTTACTACCAGCAGAAGTCGCACGAATTTCACGGTGGGCAACAGAATCTTTAACTCCAACACTTACCGTGATTATGGATTTACCAGCTGAAATCGGCTTAGGAAGGCTGCAATCAACTGATCGGCTGGAAAGTGAACCCTTAGCTTTTCATGAAAGAGTTCGCCAAGAGTATTTAAATCTTGCCTATCAAGATCCAGAGAGATTTTTAGTAGTTGACGCCTCTTTAAGTATTGAGCAAATACACCAAGTAATTATTGAGAGAGTTTCGACAGTTAAATTACTTAAAAGAAATCAGAAATAGTAATGAGTGTCTTCGACCAATTAATTGACCAAGATCAGGTTACAAAGGTGCTTAAAGAGGCTGTTTTGGCCTCTCGGAGCCAAGCTAATAAGGGCCAACAAATGACTCATGCCTGGCTTTTTACCGGCCCGGCCGGCTCTGGCAGATCAAATGCAGCGATTGCATTTGCAGCCGCTTTAGTTTGCCCAACAGGTGGGTGCAATAACTGCGCAGAGTGTTTATCTGTAACAGCAGGGTCACATGCTGATGTTGAATTAATTCGAACTGAAGGTTTATCAATAAAGGTGGATGAGATTAGAGATTTAATCAGTAGAGCCTCCTGGGCACCATCGGTTTCTAATTATCGAGTAGTAGTTATTGAAGATGCTGATCGTTTAACTGAATCAGCAGCGAATGCGTTACTTAAAGTAATTGAAGAACCAGGGCTTAGAACAGTCTGGTTACTATGCGCACCAACCCTCACAGATGTATTACCAACAATTAGATCGCGTTGTCGCAACTTAACACTTAATACGCCATCAATAAAAGCAATTACAAAATTACTTATTGAAAGAGAAAACATAAGTAAAGAGCTTGCCGAATTTGCGGCTCGTACCTCCCAGGGGCATATTGGTATTGCCAGACATCTTGCAACTAATCAGGAATCAAGAGATAATAGGCTGGAGACGTTAAAACTCCCACTTATCGTTAAAGATATTTCTACAGCTTATAAGGCGGCGGAAATACTTGTTAACTCTGCCAAAGTACAAGCAGAATCTGATTCCGAAAACCGTAATGAATTAGAGTTGGCAAACTTAAAACAAGCTTGGGGATCCACTGGATCAAAGCTTGTAACCGGAGGTGCTAAGGTAATTAAAGAATTAGAGAAAGAGCAAAAAATAAGGAGTACTCGGCTGGTAAGGGATTATTTAGACAGGGCATTATTAGATATCGCCGCATTTTACCGAGATGTATTGCTGTTTCAATCCAGCTTAAAAACCACATTAATAAATATTGATAACTTAGATACAATTACAAAGTGTGCAAATTCGAGCACCATGAGTAAAACTTTGAACAATATTCAATCAATATTTGTCACTAGAGATAATCTAGCCAGAAATGCAGCTCCATTGCTGGCATTAGAAGCACTCATGTGTGAGATAAAATGAATCTCATGTCCAATAAGATATCAAGGCTTGTTAATTATGAATTCATCTTATTTATGCTTATTTCTTGCATACCACTCTTAGTAATTTCTCAATTAAGTGACTTACCAACAAGTTTAGGAAATTGGGCGGCAAAAACGCACGAAATTTTAAATTTAGAAATTCCTAGTTCAAATTTTTATCCAGCCGGCTCTGCAATCATGTTACTTCCTTTTATATGGAATGGCCCTAATTATTTAATTGCAATTTTATTCTACTATCTTGGGGGATCTTTTTTTTATTGGAAAATATGCTCCAGCATAAAATCAAAAAAAGTAAGGTATTTATCTCTAGCAGCATTACCTATTAATCCATACCTAATTTGGCTATGTTACTCAAGTCAAGATACTGTATTTGAATTTTTTCTACTCACAGTAACCATATATTCTGCTTTAAAATACCGATCTTTATCATTCATAATTTTAGGTTTTATTTTATGCTTAACGCGCCCTTCCTATTGGATTTTATACATAACTCTTGGCGTATTTCTTCAGTTAACAAATAAAACAAAAGTCAGGCTTAGGTATGTATTTCTACTTCCATTAATTATGCTACCCATAAACATCTCTTATAATATTTTAAATTATAAAACAACTTCAATAGCTAACGAAGCAGGCCTAACTGCTTATTTTTCATATAACAAATATTATTACTTAGCTCATCCTAAATTTGATATGGATGTATTTTTATCACACGAAGGTCACATGTCGATAGATTCATCAAGTAATTTAAATGAGTCAGAGTTAAACAAGCTTTATTTGAACAAGGCTATAAGTTCAATTAAAGATAACCCGAAAGAAACTTTGTTAGGAACGATTCAAAAATTAGATTCATATATTTTTGATATTCAAAAAATACCGCATTTGCCCGGAGAGTATTATTTAAGTGCTGACGCCAAATCTATTGTAATAAGTGATCAACGGCTGGATTGGAAATTTGTAATAGGTAATTTAATATATGCATTAGAAAGAATGTTCTTGTTAATTTTCTTAATTCCAGCAATATTTATTGCCATAATGGGATCTCGTAAAAAATATTTTATAAAAAAGAATATTAATTACATTGTCTTAGCTTTTCCATGGTTATTAGGCATTGTTCCAGGCGTAATTTTCTATACTGAGACTCGATTTAAAATAGTTTCAGAACTTTTACTTGTCCCATTCATGGCATTTATATTTACAAGTGTTAAATTTAAGCAGCAAATAGTTGAAAATCCTGAGATTTTTGTTTCAGACGAAGATAGGGCATGATTATCCAATGCGCTTAGACCATGTGTCATATGCAACTTCTCATGAGCAGATTTCTGATGTTGTTAACCGTATAGGTTCTCAAATCGGTACATCTTTTGTCGATGGCGGAATTCATCCGAGATTTGGAACAAGAAACTTCACAGCCCCACTTCTAAACGGACAATACATCGAAGTTGTCTGCCCGATGGATCACCCAGCAACAGACTCAACACCATTTGGTAAAGCTGTAAAAAAGAAAGTTGAAGCAGGTGGTGGATGGCTAACCTGGGTAATTTCAACAGACAATATTGAAGAAATTGAAAACGCTTTGGGGCGTAAATCAGTTATTGGAAATAGAAAAAGACCAGATGGATTAGAATTGGAGTGGAAACAAATTGGCGTTCTTGACACGTTAGAAGATTTCCAAAAACCATTTTTTGTTCAGTGGCTGACTAAATTGCATCCTTCAAAAGATGGAAGTGCAGTTTCTGGAATTTCAAATATTGAAATTTCTGGTGATCACAATAATATGGCTACGTTTACCAAAGATAAACTTAATCTTGAAAAAATTAAAATAGAATGGGTTAATCCTGAATCTAACGAGATGGATACTGGAATAATTAGTGTTAGTTTTAATCATGAAGACTCACTAATTACAATCGAATAAATTTTATAAGCGCATAAAATCCTTAAATACCTAATCTGTAACTATTTTTAATATAAGGTTTACTTGTGGATGATAAAGATATTTTAAATTCTTTACGGCGCGACATATTAGACGCCGGATATACTTCAAAAGAAGGTCATATCCCTAGCGCGTTGTAAGTCGCTTGAAATTTTTTATCATCCATAAATGCACTTGAATTACTAACTGCTACCCTATTGTAATGAATAACCCCCCCATATTGTTGCTTGGATATAATAGGCATGATTTATTGGAAAAAAGAGTTAATGAAGTTAGTAAAATGGAAGTAGAAAAAATTTACATTTCAATTGATGGTGGCATAGAATCACATAAACCAGAAATGAATGATCTAATTTTAAAGATTCCAAATTTGTTTTCATCATATGTTAAAGTAGAAATCACTCATCACGAAAAAAATCTTGGCCTGACAAAACATTTTACGAGTGCAATAACTAAAATTTTAGAAGAAAATGAAAATATAATCGTAGTTGAAGATGATATCGTGCTTAATTCAAATTTTTACAAAAATATTACAAACGGAATTAATTTACTCGAAAAAATAGGTGCCAACGGACTAGTATCTGCTTTTTCACCAGTTAATTATTCTGGTAATTATTTCCTACGAAATAGGTGGCGCAAGAGTATTTATTTTGCTTGCTGGGGATGGGGGTGTAGTCGAGAAACATGGAGAAAATATAATCCAGATTTAAGTAGTTTAGATATTAATAATACTCTTAGAAATTCTCGTTCATGGAATAGTTTATCAGATTGGCAAAAAAATATTTGGCGTTCAAGGTTTAAAAGAGTGCAATTAGATATATCTTATACTTGGGATATACAAATGCAGTTCGCCTCTTTCTTAAATGACTTTACAAACATAGCTCCACTTTATAAATTTGCAAGTAATGAGGGATTTAATGATAAAAGAGCCACGCACACAAAAGAGTCAAAGCCCAGGTGGGTTGGTAATAACTCAAAAAATAAACAATTAATAAATTATATTTCAGGGAAACCTTTAGGTAATTTAATGCAAAAAATTGACCAACTTACGGTAGCTGGCGACTCAAAATACTTGGCAATATATAAGAAAATGAATAATCACCTTAATCAAAGTACAATTTAATATGGAAACATCAGGTTTTTTACCTAAAATTAAAGTACACACATGGGGCGGTTTAGGTTCTCAGCTGTACGCTATTGCTCTGGCAATTGACCTCCAAGACCGATTTTTGAATCGAAGATTTGAGTACGTCTGTCATTCTGGGGGCGTGACAAAAAGAGAGCCAGCAATTCAATTTTATAGCAAAAAAATTAGAGTAATAAATGATTTTAATAAAATAACAATATATGCGAAAGATGAGAAAAAAAATACAGTATTAATCTTTAGCAAAAAATTGTTATATTTAAGCGGAATATTAGCAAAATGTAACGACGATATAGATACATCTAAATTAAAACCATGGGTATTATTTATTCGTGGACATTATTCAAGTCGTAAAATATCGCTTACTTCAGCCAAAAATATTTTTGAGAAAATAAATAATGAGTGTCAAAGCGAAGATGGTATTAACATCTATAGAGAAATTACATGTCATTACAGATTAGGAGACTTAGAGCAATTATCAGAAAAATCATCAATTAGTTCTAGGGTACTAGGGAATACAATCGAAACTGTTTCAGAATCCATCAGTGCAAAGACTATTTATCTGTATTCTGACTCAACAGATTTAGCTAAAAGCAAATTATTGAAAGAAAGTGCCAAACTTGATATAGTAATAAATGAAGTTTCACCCCTGAAAACAATTCATGAATGTTTACACAGCGACATCTTCGTTGGAACAAATTCAAAAATATCTATCTGGATAGCTATTCTTAGGGCAACAAAAAATGAAAAATACACTTCCCATTTACCTATAGAGATTAAAAAAATGATTATAGGCTTTGAAGGCTCATTCATGAGCAAATCAATCAAATTTTATTAGGTATATGACTATTATAAATATATAGCATTTTTTCTTGCATTAATTTAGGTTCGAACTTCATTAAATTATTTTCATAGATAGCAGGTAGATTTAACTTCAATGAAGTATTAGAAAACAAAGACATTTTTTTTAACAAGTCATCTGAATTTCCCGTTTCGAAAAGACCCACATAATCAATTCCTAGCACCTCCGGAATGGCAGAATTATTTGCGGCAATTATTGGTACATTAGTTTGCATCGCTTCCAGTAACACTAAACCAAACCCCTCATAGCTACTTGGAAGTACAAATAGGTCCATTTGGTATAATAAACTATAGGAATCATAAGTTTTATCAATCCAAATAACATTATCATCTATACCTAATTCTTTGGAGACTCTAGCTAAAAAATTCTTTAGAACACCGTAACCAATTAACATTAACTTTGAATCAGGGTAGATTCTCAAAAATTTCGAAAAAGCTATCAGCAAAGTTTTATGATCTTTTTGGGGTACAAGCCTGCCGATAGTTCCAATAACATAGCCCTTATTCTTCTTGACTAAATCATACTGAAAAATAAAATCATCATTATATGCATAATTGACTACTGATATTTTATTTGGGTTAGAAATTTCTTTTTTAGACAAAATATAATTTTTAACAGCATCAGAAATAGCTATACAAGCATCAATTCTTCTGGAAACAAACAAAGACAAAAACTGCGAAATAAAATTTGGAGATTTAGGAAAAAATTTTTCAGCGTTATGGCGAGAAATAATGAAAGTATTATCACCTCTTGCGAAGGAAGATACTAATTCTGCTCTTGGTAAGTGCGCATGGAGAATGGTTCTTTTATTTTTTAGGAATTTTTTTAAAAGTAAAATTTGTAATATTAAATTTCTATTGTGTAATATATCCAACACTTCTACACCAACCGAAGCTAATTTATCTTTTAATTCTGGCTCTCCTTTAAGATATATAATAGATACTTTCATACCTACTTTTAATTGTTCTTTTACTAAAATGTATAACTGATTTTCTGCACCGCCGCGTTCTATTGTTGTAATACAGTGAGTAATATTTTTCAATTAGATTTTCTTTCTAAAATAATCAATCGATAAGTTAATTCCTTCATTAATATCTATTTTAGGCGACCAGTTTAGAATTTTATTTGCCAAGGAAATATCTGGTCTTCGACTTCTTGGATCATCCATCGGCAGTCCTTCATAAACAATTTCTGATTTAGAATTAGTTAGTTCGATAACTTTTTTTGCAAGCTCAATCATTGTAAATTCATTTGGATTACCCAAATTTATTGGGCTTTCAATTTGGTGATTCAGCACCAATAATTTATAAATTCCATCCACTAGATCAGAAACATAACAAAATGATCTAGTTTGCTTTCCGTCTCCATAGATAGTTATAGGCTCACCGCGAATTGCTTGAACTATAAAATTCGAAACAACCCTCCCATCATCAATTGACATGTTTGGTCCATATGTATTAAATATTCTAATTACTCGTGAATCAATGTTAAATTGTCTTCCATAGTCAAAACATAAAGTTTCAGCGGCTCTCTTACCCTCGTCGTAGCATGACCTAATTCCAATTGGATTAACGTTTCCCCAATAAGTTTCTTTTTGTGGAGACTCCATCGGGTCTCCATAGATCTCGCTTGTCGAAGCTTGAATAATTAATGCCCCTGTATCTCGAGCCAATCGCAATAAATTTATTATTCCCAAAAAATTTGTTTCAATTGTACGAACAGGATCTGACTGATAATGCTTTGGTGAAGCAGGGCAAGCAAAATTTAAAATCGCATCAACATTTGAATTGTATGGAATACGAATATCATGTTCTACAAACTTAAAATTAGGATTACTAAGGGCTGTAATTAAATTAGATTTATCGCCAGTAGAAAAATCATCAAGACCAACTACAGAATGGCCTTCACTTAAAAGTTTAGTTGTTATATGCGAACCAAGAAATCCGGCAGCTCCAGTAAGTAGAATTTTCATAAGTATATTATACTTCAAAATATCTAAAAAAAGCTGTTATAAATGAAGTAGAAACTTCATCTCAAATCAAAATTATTTTAAATCCCAGATTTCGATATCGTGACATAAATAGAATCCCGAACTATCCAATTTTGCGATTATTTAAAAATATTATTCGAATGACTAATGAGTTTATCATGTACCGAATCTAATTTCCATTACAATGTGATACATTACTCGAACAAATTGGAGTTATAAATGCTGAAAACTTTTATACATGAGCATGATAAAGAGTCTAGTTCTGTTTTCTTTATTTCAGCTCGAGCATTCGATTTGTTAACTAAACGAGAAAAAGCGAAGACTTCACTTGTAATTTTAATTCAAATTTTTCTTTCACTTTTAGATTTATTAGGTGTAGTGCTTTTTGGAATTCTCGGATCACTGACCATAAATGGATTAACATCCAATAGTTCTGGCAATAAAACTAAATTTGTTTTGGAGCAATTAAGTATTTCTGATAAGCCTTTGCAGCAACAGGTTATGTATATAGCAATTTCGGGAACAGTTTTGCTGACTGTTAAAACAATTATATCGTTATACTTTACAAAACGTACACTACATTTTTTAAGTAGAAGAGCTGCAGAAATTTCATCATTACTAATATCAAAACTTTTGTCTAAGTCATTAATTTATATTCAAGAAAAATCTACGCAAAAAACTATATATATGGCAACAGAAGGAGTTACTTCAATTACTGTTGGGATAATAGGTTCGCTAGTCTATCTAGTTTCTGATATTTCACTCCTTATTGTATTAACGCTTGGTCTATTTTATGTAGATCCATTAATAGCTTTCTCCACAATTTGTATTTTTGGAGCTGTAGCATTTTTTCTCTATAAATTTATGCACAAAAACATGTTCAAATACGGCAAAGTTCAATTCGAACTCGAAATTAAAAGTGCTGAAAAAATCGGTGAAATTATAAGCTCGTATCGAGAGCTATTTGTCAAAAACCGGAGAAATTTTTACTCAAAAGAAATTAGAGATTTAAGATTTAATCTTTCTAGTGCTATAGCAGATCTCACTTTTTATCAAAGAATTAGTAAATATGTCTTAGAACTTACAATTATTGTGAGCGCCTTACTTATGGCTTTGATTCAGTTTTCAACTCAAACAACATCTCATGCTGTTGGTGTTTTATCAATATTCCTAATTGCAAGCACTAGAATTGGCCCATCAGTGCTTAGAATTCAGCAGGTATTCTTAACAATTAAAGCAAGTTTTGCTACCTCGCGCTCAACTTTTACACTCTTAGATGAATTAAATCAGGGAGATAACATTAGTTTAGAAGATAGCCCAATGGTAATTAATCACGAAGGATTTATCGCCCAAGTAGAACTTGAGAATGTTTCTTTCTCTTATTCCGGTAGAGATAAATTTGCTGTATCAGAAGTAAGTTTTGATATTAAACCTGGAACAATTACGTCAATCGTTGGTACTTCCGGTGCCGGAAAAACAACTTTAGTAGATTTAATTTTAGGAATAATAACGCCCGATCAAGGTAAAGTTACGGTAAGTAACCTGAGCCCTATTTACGCAATAAACAAATGGCCAGGCGCAATTTCATATGTTCCTCAAGATATAATTATAATTAATGGAACTATTAAAGAAAATATAGCTTTAGGTTTCACTGAAAAAGAATTTGACGAGCAAAGAATATATGAATCCCTGAAAACCGCACAGCTAAGTGATTTTGTTGAGAGTTTGCAGGATGGAATTAATACTTATGTAGGCGATAGAGGTGTAAAAATCAGTGGAGGACAAAGGCAAAGATTGGGCATAGCACGTGCAATGTATACCAAACCAAGTTTACTTGTTTTAGATGAAGCCACTAGCTCACTCGATGGAATAACTGAATCATATATAGCGGACTCAATTCAATCTATGCGTGGAAACGTAACTGTAATCATGATAGCGCACCGTTTATCAACAGCAAGAGATTCAGATTTAGTAATCTATATGGAGCACGGTAAAATTATCGCCACCGGCGATTTCGATGACGTTAGGAAAAAGGTTCCAAACTTTGACGAGCAAGCAAAACTCATGGGTCTGTAGTGGTAACCAGCAGAACATATAGAAGGATTTTGCGAATAACATCACCAATTATAGCAATTATCAATCCTAAACTAAGATTGATATTAGCAAAAATATTGATACACCCTGGATTTCAAACACTATTTGATCCTAATTCAATGAAGAATTATTCACGACTGATTTATGGATCTTGTTTCAAAAAAATTAGAATGGACGACGGTACATTAATTTATGCCGATATCAATGACATAATCGGTTATAGAATTGCTTTAAATAAATATTGGGATAAAACAACATACAATTTTCTACAAATTTTTGAACCAGAAGAAGTTTTATACATTGATATAGGTGCAAATATAGGTTCAACTTGCATACCACTAGCTAATCTTGGATATGAAACAATTGCAATTGAAGCTAATCCCGATTCTTCATCAATACTGTTAAAAAATATTGCATTGAATTTCACCCGCAATATTAAAGTATTTCCAATTGCAGTTGGTCCTAAGGATTTAAACTTTACATTTGCTAACATTTATTCGCAATCTGGAAATATGGGAGCAACTTCTCTTAATATAAATTGGAATTCCGGATTAAATAAGCAGAAAGTGAATTCCGTATATCTAGCCACCTTAGATGATATTCTCAAATTCCTCAATAAATTTAACAATAATAAAAAATTAAAACTAATTATTAAAATTGATGTTGAAGGTTTTGAATCAGAAGTTTTTGATGGCGCTCAAGAAACTATCAAATATTTTAGGCCAGAGATTATTTTTGAATATAATCCCAGTGCAGATTCTAGCAAGTCTCAATTCTGGGAAAAATTAGAAAATTATAAAACATTTGCAATAAATCCTGAGCTTAAATTTTCGGAATTTGATAAAAGCAAAAGATATGAAAATGCTATTGCAATTCCAAATGAAAAATTAAGCAGTATTATCGGCAAGAAACTTCCTTAATTCGCGTCCAAATCGTAGAATTTTAAGTTTATTTAAATTATAAATATTTGTATTGCTGTTAATAAGTTGTGGATTGATATAAAATTTCATGTTCGATAGGTTTGTATGAAAATATATATGCTCGCTAACTATTTCTACTTCACTATTAATATCATAGTAATTTTTAAAGAAAACCTCTGATTTATAAAGTGCAAATCCACCAAATGCTGACTGAACTCTAGTAAATCCGGATTTTTTAGGCAACACTTTCATGCGATCGTATATTACTGATTTACGTGATTTATCAAAATGCTTAAAATTTTTAATGAAGTTTACAAATTTATTTTTTGATTGCTTGGGTTGTTTAGTATTCTTTTTTACAATTTCAAGCTCTTGAAAACAGTCCCCCTCAACCCATCCAAAAGCTCTTAGTGCATATAAATCATAGTAGCCAAATCTTTGATTTGCCATTACCCCATCCCAGTCGATATGTGTTTCAAAGCAAGATTTAATACCCTTAGTTTTTAACTTAAAATTCATTCCGTCAAGATCAGCTACTGCAACGTAATCCCACTTGCAAAAATTATTGTTGTCACGAATATATTTTACATAAATATTTCTACAGTATGCAATTCTGGCTATTCGATGTGGGTACTTATCATTAAGTTTTCCCATAGCAATGAATTTAAAATTATTATTATTTGATGCTATTTTCTTTAAAACCTTAACTGTTTCATCGGTTGAGTCAGATTCAACTAAAAAGACTTCAACGAAATCAAACACTGATAGAGCCTTTAAAACTACCTTTAACTCTTTTTCGATAGTTTTGGCGACATTTGAGACTGTGCCAACTAGCAGTATTTTTTTATTCATGAAGTAAGTTTATTACTAATACTGTCAGTTGGAACTAAGGCTGGTCGGTTAGTCATCACTTGTGGTAAATGAGTGATTTATTGTGTTGTATACTTTGTGTGTCCATATACCTACAGCTTGTAGGTATCTTGCGAGTCTTAATCTCTAATCACCACCAAGACGCGCATCATGTCTTGTTAGGTTGATTTATGTCATTTAAAGATTTAGGTGTTAATCCTGCGTTGATCAAAGCACTTCATACGGCAGGTATCGAGAAGCCATTTCCAATTCAGAAAGCCACATTGCCTGATGCAATCGCTGGTAAAGATATTTTAGGTAGAGGCCAAACTGGTTCCGGTAAAACCTTAGCTTTCGGTCTTGCCCTTATGACCCGCTTAGCTGGCAAAACAACTGCGCCAATGAAGCCACTTGCTTTAGTTTTATCGCCAACTAGAGAGTTGGCAATGCAGATTAGCGATGTAATTGCGCCATTATCACGAACAGTTAATTTAAACTCACAGGTTGTTGCTGGTGGTCTTTCATATTCAAAACAGATTCAAGCCCTTAAAAGAGGTGTGCCAATTGTGGTTGCCACTCCTGGGCGGTTAATTGATTTAATTCAAAAGAAACATATTCGATTAGATGATATTTTGATAACAGTTTTAGATGAAGCAGATCAAATGGCTGATATGGGATTTCTACCAGATGTTAAAAAAATTCTTGACCAAACCAAGCCTGATGGACAACGTATGTTATTTAGTGCCACATTAGATAAAGATGTTGACTTACTCGTTAAAAAGTATTTAAAAAATCCAGTAACTCACTCACTAGCAAATGAGAAATCAACTGCTGGCAACATGACTCACCATGTCTTAATTATGGAGCAGGCACACAAAGATTTAATCACATCACAGATTGCTGCCAGAAAAGGGAAGAGTATTTTTTTTGTTAGAACAAAACATGGCGCAGATAAATTAACCAAGAAGATGAATGAGGCAGGGGTTGCAGTTGGCGCATTACATGGCGGCAAGACTCAAGCACAGCGTTCTAGAGTTTTAGAGGCATTTAAAGCAGGTCATTCAAATGCATTGGTAGCAACTGATGTTGCTGCCCGTGGTATACACGTCGACGATGTTTCCTTGGTTGTTCACGTAGATGCACCTGAGAATCATAAGGATTATTTACATAGAGCTGGTAGAACCGCCAGGGCTGGCGCTGTTGGCACAGTTGTAACACTTGCCACCCATAAACAAAGAAAAGGCGTGCACGGTTTAGCAGCCAGGGCTGGCGTGAGATTAAATGAATCAACAGTTAGACCACTTGATGCTAATTTAATAAAGGTGACTGGGGCGGCAGAGCCACCTGGAATACCGATTGTTAGCGCCCAGAGTGCAAAGAGTGAGGGCGATGGCAGATCTGGTGGGTATCGCGGTTCAAGATCAAGGGGTGGCGGTAAAAAGAAGAAATCTCGTCCGCGTCCGCATGAGCGTCGCAAACGCCCTCGGTAATAATATTTAAAAGTTAAAATTTCTTATGCCAAACATATCTAGCAATATTGAGTTAAATGGAATTAACTTCATTAATGAGTCAGAACGCAAAGGCTCAGCCAGGTCATTATTTTGGCCATGGGCTGCTGCAAATGTTTCATTCCTAGCTCTTTCCTACGGTTCATTTTTCTTAGGATTTGGTATTTCATTTTGGCAAGCAACCTTTGCAGCGGTGATTGGAACGGTTAGTAGTTTCTTCTTAGTAGGAATTTCATCCCTTGCTGGTAAGCGCGCAAACGCACCAACTATGACCTTATCTAGAGCTGCCTTTGGTGTTAAGGGAAATATTGTTCCAGGCTTTCTTTCCTATTTAATATTTGTTGGTTGGGAGACTGTTTTAGTATCCCTTGCCACACTCGCTACAGAGAGTGTCTTAACTTGGGTAGGAAATCTTGATCCTAATTTATCTAGAGTTCTAGGATTTTTACTTGCCGGTGGCTTAACCATATTTGGTGGCGTGCTTGGTTTTAAAGTAATTATGAAATTACAGGTTTATTTAACAATTGCTACATTGATACTAACTGCAGGTTACATCGCGCTAACAATTGATCAAATCAATTGGTCTTCCGTTAACTCAATTCCAAATGGAAGCACGCAAGGATTTATTGGCGCGCTTATATTTGGAGTTACCGGCTTAGGGCTTGGTTGGGTAAATTGCGCGGCTGATTACTCCAGGTACTTACCAAGAAAAGCTTCGGATAAAGCTGTAGTTGGCTGGACTGTTTTTGGCGCATCTGTAGTTCCAATAATTTTAGTAATTTATGGCGCTCTCCTTGCTGGCTCTAGCGAGGAGCTAAGTGGATTAGTTGCTAGTGATCCAATTGGGGCATTAACCACATTACTTCCCACCTGGTACTTAATCCCCTTTGCATTAGTTGCAGTCTTAGGATTAATCGGGGGCGCAATACTAGATCTCTA
>Ga0209596_1001139_pt1 | contig 23401 bp, 23 predicted proteins | sample M_130807_MF_Meta_FD_187314 | JGI IMG/M metagenome (GOLD analysis project Ga0209596, IMG submission 187314) | Freshwater microbial communities from Lake Montjoie, Canada to study carbon cycling - M_130807_MF_MetaG (SPAdes) (version 2) | ecosystem: Environmental > Aquatic > Freshwater > Lake...
GCGCTCCGTTTGTCATTCTCGATATGTAGAAAGTCTGCCTCAATGCCAGCCTTCCAAGCTTTATAAATCTTTCCAGCACCAAGACCAATGGTGATAAGGCCCACCAGCAAGGAAACAACCATTGCCGTACCGTTGGTTAAATCCTCATTAACCAGTGCCACGACCAAAGGTGAACCACTAACCACCGAACCAACCACAGCCATGCTCACGGTTGCCACACCCCTATCATCTGATACACCCTTGACAGCCCTGAGCCTGTCGTAAGTCAGCCCCGTTAACCAACCATTCGGAACAAGCCCGGCAACCGTTTGGAAACCGCGAAGCCTCTGCTCCATTGGCTCATCAAACAAGTCACTATCGGGCAGTGCCAACAACCTTCGAACACCACGAATCGTCTCCGACGACTCACCCTGCACAGCAAGAATATCCGAAACACTCATGCTGTTTGAACCGTAAGCTCAATAACTCCACCGAAGTTGTCAAACCCCGACTGACCATTGGGTGTGTCTTGGGTGAAAGAAATGTCCTCAACGGTAACAGACAACCGCTCACCTGTACGCAAATCCTGGAACACCAACACCGCACCAGTGGTTGCATGATCCTGTAAATCAATCAGGCGGTCATAGGCGTAACCATCGTAGCCACGGGCAGACCCAGCGTTATCTGTTTCGTGGTCAAAACAAATCAGTGGAATCTTTAGCAGCAGGCGACGGGTAGAACCAGGCACAGCCTTCAACTGCCAACCAGTAACCGTTGGGGTTTGGGAAGCAGTACCACGGCTAAGCGTCAGCTTGAGGCCCAGGGATTCCTGCAAAGGGTTACTTGGACTAGAGATGGCAACGTCCTGGTTGATATCCACAGTGGAATTAAAAGTGAACAACGAAACAGGTGACAGCCCATACAGGACGGAAGAAACATTTACCGAACCAACAGACACGTCACCACGCAAACGGAACGAACGGAAGTTCTTTGGCTCAAGAGTGTTGTATCGAACCTGCCCCGTGGTCAAATAGCCAGTGGTCACATAGTCGGTGGCCGACTCAATGTACAAATTGGTTTGGGTGAAAGCAATCAGGTCACCATAATTGGTGACAGACCTAACACTGCCAGTGGTTCCAGAGTTCAGGTCAGTTGCCCAAGCGTATCGACCCTCACCATCAGTTGAACCAAGGTCAATACGGATCAGACCAGAGTTACCGTCAAGCTCGTTACCAACACCCACATAAACAAACCGGTCACGACCAGCCATACCACTGATCGTGGTTGTGCTCGTGCTAGTAAACGACAGGGGGCCGTAGGAAAGGTCACCGTTACCATCAACTTGACCAACACGGATACCACGGTTGGTGCCAATAATGACGTAGGAGCCAAGGTAAGAAAACATTCCAGTAACCAGTTCCCCGTAAGGAAGTTCGGCTGCCGTGATTGCCCCGGACAGGGTTGGTAGGGTTCCGTCTGCTGGGTCAAGAGTGAACTTGTAGATTGCTGACTTGCTACCCGCGTAACCCGCAGCCAAAATGGCATTGGGGGTTTCCACTACGGAAGTCCAAGTCCAGGTGGTCAGTGGGTGTGAGTAAAGTTTGCCAGCAGTGTTCAAGTTGACCGAACCAGTAACACCAGCCTTCTCAAACAGGTGGTGTGAGTCGGTAATAATAAACCTTTGTTTAACCCAATACGCATTAACCGTTGTTGTTGTTGCGTTAGTGGCAAGGGTAACCTTTGCACCAGTGAAAGGTGCCGCCAAGTACTCCATGCCACCCGTGGTGCAAATAACAACACCATCACCAGTAGAGGTTGCGTTACCGTTCGGTGTGCTGGCCCAACCGGTGACAGTACCGGCAGCGTAACCATCATAATAAACAGTGGAGTTAGCCGACTCCGCAGTAACAATGTACTTGTTTGAACCATTGTTAACAGCAACAGCAGTCGAAATGTTGCTTGTCAAAGTTCTGGTACTAACAGCAGACTTTAACAACGTCAGCTTACCGCGAGTCCACGGGTCAACGCCAAGGGACGAAACAAACCGCTTCATCTGGAACTCATCATTAGATGGTTCCATGAACGTGATGCCAGCACCACCAGTGAAGTCCTGCTGTGAGCGCAACCAGTAACCCTCAAGGGACTGCTCACCAGGGGTGTTGCTTGTGTCGTACTGTTGCTTACGGATCTCGGCAAGACCACGACGGTAAGGTGTCTTAGTGCTGATAGCGTTGAGGAACGCGTGCTCACCTAAAGCAAAGTCATACCCAAAGTTGTTTGCCGTGTAAGCAACCGTGCTAGCGTTAACACCAAGGTTGAATACCGGTTCGTCGGTTACATCAAAGGTTACCATCAGCCAACCCGATTGATTGAGAACGAAGTGTTCGACTCTCCCGTGCTAGTGGTCAAAGACCCACCGCTGCTTTGCAAAACAAAAACCTCAACATAGTCAGCGGCAGTAAGGTAAACATCACGACCGTATATAACCGTGGTGGTTGCACTAGCGGTTGTCAGGGCCGGTAGGTGTGTTGTTCCAATAGCCGTTCCACCCGTTGCTGAACCAGCAGCGTTCTTGCGAAGCTGGATCCTTCTAAAACCGGTAGCGTTGGCGGGGAAAGTAACCGAAGCCCTGACTCCGTAAAGACCAGTTTGGCCTGTTGGGACGGTTAAACGTGAATTGTTTGTTGCCCAGGCGCCAATTACCGATCCAAAATTAGCGTTGTAAGCAATGTTGCTATCAAATGGAATAAGTGTCCAGGTGCTATCCGCACAAGCGGTTCCGGTGGCAGAACAAAAGATACCGTAAGGATACCCAATTGCCCCACCAGCGTTGGTGGCAGAGTGATCGTGCTGTGCGTTAGTAAAATCAGAAACAGTTGGTGTAGTCAAAGTTTTGTTAGTAAGCGTTTGGGTATTCGTAGTACCAACCACTGCTCCAGTAGCACCATGAGCCGCAGTGCTAGCGGTGTGCGTGTCCAAGCCGGTGACAGAGGCAGAAGGAATAGCACTCAAAGTATTAGACGCACCGCTGATCGTCTTATTAGTGAGCGTCTGAGTATTCGTGGTACCCACCACAGCGCCAGTGGCACCGTGAACAACGGTAGCAGCGATGTGGGTATCAACACCAGTAACCGAAGCAGACGGAATAGCACTCAACGTGTTGGAAGTGCCAACAATGGTTTTGTTGGTCAAGGTTTGGGTGTCAGTGGTACCAACCACAGAACCAGCAACGCCATGCACAGCCGTTGAAGCAGCGTAGTGCGCTGAACCATCCTCAAAATCCTGGGCATAAATACCGTGGCGGATCGTTTCACCAGCATCATGGGCCTGACCAGTAGTCCCACCAACACCACGAGCAATGGTCAACGTGGTACCAGCAACACCACTAACAGTAACAATTTCTTCCTTGTTCGTGTCCTCACCAATGATGGCAGTGAAAGGGTACGTTGTGGGCCAACCAGTGACAGCACTGATAGCGATAGTGGTTGCTGAACTTGTCAACGAAGCTGACAGTGTTGCTGCAACAGCAGTAGAAGAATAGTACCGGCGAGTGGGGGTCGGCATCAGATCACCTCAAGTAGTGGATGGTTGGCTGGGTGGTGCGTAACAATTGGTCGCGTTCCTCTTGCAAACGCTGTTGGTGGAAGGCGTACAACTGCTTGCCAAAGTTGTTGGCAGCACCACGCCAATTGGTGCCATACTGGTCACCAAGAACATTCGACGAAACACCAGTCTGGTTGGTGCGGGAACCCTCAATGGCCCAAGCCAGACGAGCCGCGGCACCGTAAGTAATAACATCCTTGCAAGAAGCAGGAAGATTAGTAGCACTAAACAATGTAGTAGTTGATGCAGCATCAGCAAAAGCAACAGTGTTCTTTGTGTACGTCACATTCACGTCAGAACCAGAACGGATCGGGTCATACAAGTCAATGGATTTGCCGGAAGGAAACGCGGTAGCGTTAGCCTTATCAGTGAACTTCCAACGGCGAACAGTAATCCAACTATCAATGCTAGTTTCACTATCGTAAGAAACAGCCAACACGTCCAGCAGGTCAGGGAATGTGGCAGCCGACAGCTCGTAGGTGACAGTGCCTGAGTCGTAACTTAGCGTTCCGTTTGCTACACCAAACAGTTCACCACCAACAGCCTCAATGGTTTCGTTGATGACACGTCGGACACGGTTGCGTGGGAGCAGGGGGTTCATTGTTACCTTGGTGTTTGCCGAGTGGGATGCAGCAGTGGTGCCACGGTACCCACGGCCAAAAGGAGTAATCCTGATCGTATTGGCTACGGTATTAACCGACTCAACCCACAACAGTTCGTCATCAATCTCAATGACACCACGACGCAAACCCTCAACAGAACCAAGTTGAATTGATTCAGTTGCTGGATCCAATCCGTACGTTGCCGTGATATCGACAACAAGGTAGGTTACTTGCTCATCCTGACCAGTGTGGCCATGAAGCAAACCCTCAACGTCCTCAATTAGATCACCAAGTGTGGCAGCCATTTATACTCCCTGAAATGCGACACCAGAAGCGTCACTGATACGGCGGGCTTGTTCAACCTGCTTCATTTGGGTACCAGCAGGCTGGATACCCTCGGCACGAGCAGACTTGTAGGCAGCAAGTTCCTTATCAAGGTTCTTTGCAGCCGTGTAACTTCGACCATTGGCCGAATCAGAGTAGGCAACGCGGATGTTTGCATCCTGGGCGCACTCAATCCACGAAGCATGATCCTTGGTTTTGCAACCTGACCGGCAATTGTTACTCACGATGTTCTCGTTTCTACTGTATATCCTGCTGATTCCAGTGCTGCTTTTTCTGTACCATTGATACGGTTCTCACGACCACCAAGGAAAACGTATTCGCATTGGTCAAGATATTCTTGTTGTTTATTCTGGACAAGCTTCCAAACACCATCACGCCTGACCAAAGTTTTACCAAGGTTATAACCAACAAGTTGGAAATAAGGGTCGAGGCTGATGGGTGAGATCTTACGGGTTGGTGGCTTGAAAACATAGAACGTGTGTGTCATGCCAGCATCCGATGTGGCCGTAACTGTGGCTGTGGCTTCGAGTCGCATTGTCTTAGCCATTGCGGTTGAACCCTCAGCAACAACCGTGCCATTACTGTTCATAACGGTGACGGGTGTGATGAAGAAATCAACTGAACCTGTTGCAACCACAGTGCCTGTTGCTGTGGCTGTTTGTGCCGTTGCGACTGACGCTGTTGATGTGCCAGTTCCGGTTATGGTCGCCGAACCACTTATTGTTATTGACGAAGGCGAAGAAGTTGATCCGGTTGCCGTACCACTAGCAGTACCAGTGCCCGATGCGCCGATGACTTGCGTGCTTGACATCGCAGCCGTGCCACTAGCCGTGGCTGACGCACTTGCAGCTAGTGTGCGTTGGTTAGAAGCAGCAGCCGTACCAGTAGCGGTACCCGTGGCAGTGGCCTGCAACGTCCTAGCGTTAGACATTGCTGCGGTGCCGGTAGCGGTCGCGGTTGCTGTTGCTGACGCGGTGTGGGCGGTACCAGATGAGGCAACCTTCACCTCAAGGACAACATAACCCCAACCAGCGGCACCAGTGCCGGTAGCATTGAGATTAGCGGTGTATGAACCAGTTGTCGGAGCAGTTTTCCAACCACCAATCAAACCGTATCCAGCGGTGGCGGTGTAAGTCGTCAAGTCAGATGATGTTGGGTACGAACCGTAATCTAGGGTATCAAAACCACTTGCGTAAACATACGAATTAGCAACAGTTGTGGTTATCGCTGTGGTTGTAAGATCGTTTGTTGTTGATGTACCAGAGGTCTTTACACCAATAGGCACAGAAGTGTTATGACCAGTGACCTTAGCGACAGTCAAAGCAATGATCGGGCCAAAACTGCCATCGGTGTAGCCACCCATAGTGACACTGCGACCCGAACCAGTGGAGTTAACAGCAACAACCCACGCGTTAGTTAAAGGGTCGCCATAATAACTGCTACCAGTGTACAGGCCCAGGTCAGTGATTGTTCCCCAACTTGTGTCAAGATAAACACCACCAACGACGCTAAAGGTTGGGTCGTGATCTCCGACAACGTCATACACAAAACCAGTGACAATGAGCAAATCACCAGCAGTTAAAGACAAACCAGAAACTAGCGGTGCACCCTCATAGATTGCAAAAGCCTGGTCAGTGCCAAGACCTGTGAAAGCAAGAGCCATCAGTTAGCCCCCGTTCTGGTCAATGATCTCTTGAAGAACCTGCGACACAGACAACGAAGTATCCGCGTACTGTTGCTGGTATCCCTTCAAGACGCGAAGCAATGTGTCAGTTGTCGCATTACGGCGCATCGTCAACAAAGCGTTCATAAACTCTTGGGCATCAGCGGTCTGATAAATACTCAAACCAGTGATCTCAACAGCGGCCTGAGCAGCCGAAGGAGAAACCTCGGCAACAGTTGTCGCAGTGTCATCAATTACCGAGGCAACATAAGCCTCAATCTGGGCAGTGGTCACCTCAGCCATGATTACGCCGCGATTGGTGTGAAGGCCAACGTTAACGATGTAAGAGACAACGTGTCACCACTAACAACAGACTTCGACGCAGTCAACGCTACAGACCACATGAAGTTGCCAGCAGTTGACGCATCCCACAAGCTGATGTGGCTGATCGTCTCAGTGGCAGTCATTGACCACGTGCCACCCATAGCAGTTAGCGCCATTGAACCAGCGGACGATGCACTGAACGTGCCAGCGTAACGCGTGGTGACAGCAGAAGCTGCGGTAGCGCCAGTAGCGCCAGGGTCAGCGGTGTGCAACTTCACGTACAAAGAACCAGCCGTGAACGTGGTACCAGTTCGGCCAATCGTGTTAAGCAACTTGTCAGCCGTGTTCACGGCAGAAAGACCAACGGTCATTTTGTTTCCTCATTCTCGGTAGTGGGTTCAGCGTGTGTAACTTCCATCGTTGCCGTAGCAACCAGTTGAGCAATAACAGTTTGTTCAGACATTTGGTTCCTTCCTTAGTGGAAGTGCAATGCCCCCCACCCACAATATGATGGGGAACAAAGCACAACCACTAAACAGTGGTTATTAAGCAGTGATGCTTGAGGTGGTCTCGATACGGTACAGGCTTTCTTCGCGGTAGCGTGCCCAACCGATCAAAGCCTTCCAACCCACAGGGCGGAAACGCATCAGCTTGTCAGTGACGGGGCCAATAACAACCTGTGGCTCGTAACCAACAGCCTCAGCAAGAGCCTGCTGGCCCATGATAAGGGTACGGTGAACCTTCTTGGAAGAAGCACCATCAGCACCGATGTAGGTACGAGGTGATTCAATGAAGAACGCACCTTCGTAAATACCAAGCACGCCACCCCAGATGTCAGATGCACCGGAGTACTCGTGTGGTGAACGCCAAGCAGCGGTCGTACCAGCACCACCGGTCTCGGCACGAAGGTCGTGCGAAACGTCGGGGTGAATGTAGCAACCGTACAGGCCGTTAGCCAACGGGAGAGCGTTGTTGCCACGGAGCTTAGCAACCGTGTAACGAACCATTGCTGACGAGAAATCGTCACCAGTGGTCAAGGTGTTCAGTGCCTTAGAGGTACTGACAGCCTTAGCGTTAGAGCGGATTACGTTGTCTCCACCAATCAACACGGCGCGAACCAACTGGTCAAGAGTGTCAATTTGGTTGTACGCAATAATATTTGCGATAGCCGGATCAACATCTGACAAGGCTTCGAACACAAGCTTGTCAGTGGTTAGGACAGCGTTGCCGTACTCGTTAAGAGTAACGTCAACATAAGTAGTGTTGGAAAGTGCAACCGAGTCCGGGTCAACATTTTCAGTCAACGCGGTAGTAGCAGCAGCAAGGTCAACATACTTTTGGAAACGAACAGATGAACCAGCGTGGGAAACATCAACCGGACGCTTAGTGGCGGCCTGGCGGAACAACGGCTGACTACGCAAAGCGAACTCAACGTACTTGTCGTATGCCGTGGTAACGAGGTTGGTGATACCAGTCTGGTTAGAAATCGTAGCGGTACCGGTAAAAGTATTAGCCATGATTCACAACCTTTCAAACAGACATTGGATGGGTTAAACCATCAGCGTCCAGTCAAAAGCCTGGTCAATTCCTCTGGGGTGGAAGCGTTCTGGATTGCGGCCAGAGCGGCACCCTCAGAAGTCATAGGAGCAGATCCTTGACTGATTTGACTAATGGTCGTAAAAGCATCAGCCTGCTGTTGCGAAACACCCACAGGTGGAGTGACCGTACCCGAAAGATCAAAAGGGTTTGAACCGGTGGGAGCCGGTGCTTCCTCATTAGATCCGCCAAGGTTAATGTTAAAGATGCTTGCATTCTCAACAAGCCACTCATTAACAGACGATTCATCAGCCACATCAGATGGAATGAACTTAGCAATAGCAGGATTGATACCGTTACTATTCAGGACTTCCTTCAACGTGCGATCACGAGAGGACTTCTGGAGCGAAGCAAGCTGTTCTTCCAACTGCTTACGTTCCTTCTGTTCCTTCTTGAGTGCATCACGCAAAGCCTTCGGGCCGTCGCCGTCATCGCCATACGTTTCATCGTCGAACTCGTTCCATTGGTTGTTGCTCATCGCAACGTCTCCCTTACTTGTTATGGTTTACGCAACCCTCAACCACCACAGGGGAAGGGTGATTGGCTGTTACTACCGGTCTCTCATACTCTCCGCAGGGCCGGTGGGTCTGCGAGAGGCTTATGGGGCTACGGGTTTGCACCGCACATAGCCAGGTGTTACTGTGTACTCAAGAAGCAGGTAGCACTTGGTGGGGAAGCCGGGTGTTACCTGCTTTAAGTTTTAGATCCCACCCTTTTCTTGGGCTAGGGAACCTGCACGGATACCAGAGGAACCACTGAACGAGGCACGTTCCTTACTGGCAAGCTTCTTCTTAGTGGTCTCGGCTTGGGCCGCACCAGCCAAACCAAAGGTTTCCTTGGTTGCTTCCTCAATACCATACTGGTCACCGTAGATCTGGGACAATACCTGTCCGCGCGTACCAAGTTGTTGGGCCTGAGCAAACCTTTCGGCAGCCTGATTGTAAGTAATATCTGGTGTTGCATTAGCAATCTCATTAACAAGATTACTTTGAACACCCTGGTCTCTAGCGGCACCACCAATGGTGGACTTGCGGATACGCTCATTGATGATCGGTTCAGCAACGGCAGGATCAAGGAAAGCCGCCATCAAGTCCCCAGCACCAACACCATACAGGCGAAGGTATTCGTTTCGAACACTTGCGGGTGTGGCATAAACCATATCGCTTGCGGCCTTACCCCTACTGGTTGCCTCGTTCACCGAAACGCCAGCACCAATAATTTTGGAAATGTAATCTTTTGACCCGAACTCGTTTGGCAAACCAAGTTGCCTAAAATTTTGTTGCATTTGTGACTCAGCTGATAAATAGTCACTGATTGACAAAACATTCTTTCCAGCCGCACGCAACATTTCGTTACCAGCAAAACGCCTCTTGAAAGGTTCTGTTTCCTGCAACTTTAACTCAATCTCGGAATCGCTTAAACCCTGCTGGATGTAAGAGTTAATAATTGGAAGAAGTTCACTAAGACCGTAAGAATTAAAAGCACCCTTAAGGATGGTGTAATTGCTTTGCTGCTCACCCGTTAGTTCTGCCTGCGGTGGGGTTTGACCCCGTGAAGCATTAGCCCGCGCATAAGCAAGTAGCGCATTTTGGTCTGCACCAGCCGGTTGTGTTCGTATGTAGTAATCAAGCCAAGCTTGAACCGCCGGAGTTTCAGCCACTTAAACCCCACCTTCGAAGGATACCACTAGCAACATTGGAAGTGCGTTCCCTGGCATTGTTTGTGTACTGCCAACGATCATCTTTACGCAAGTCGTTCTCAAACTGCCACAATGATTTTGCTTTAGCCTTGCCCGTTGATGAATCAATACCGGAAAGGGCTTCACGAATTTGGTTATCAAACAGGTCAATATCACCCGAATTGATTTCCAACAACGCGCTCATACGCTGAACATACGGTGAAGCAATGTCAGCCACGTTCTGACCAGCCTTGATCTGCTCCGCATACACGGGGAAAGCCGAAGCGGCCTGCGCTCGAATATCGGCTTCGTAGTCTTGTGCCGCCCTAACGCCACCAACAACATTCCGCGCAGCCGTCGTGTACCAGTTGTCGTTGTATGAAACACCATTAGCCCTGGCAAGTGCTTTCAGTTCCTGCTGGGCTGTACCAGCAGCACCGCCAAGTACGCCATCATGCTCAACAATATAGTTTGAAAGAAGTTTAGTTACCTGCGTGCCCTTGAGTCCAAGACGATACACCTGGTTGATTGCTGATGTTAAAGCTTTACCAGTTAATGTTGCGCCCATTGCTTCCGCCTGTGCAACAAGTTCATCCCTAACGCTTCCAATTTGCTGGTTGTAAGTTTTAGGATCGGTGAGTCGAAGGATCTCGGTGTTTCTCCAAGACTCAGCATTGTTCTTGTAAAATTTGGTGTTTCTGACCTCTGCCTGGAACCTTTCGGCACTCCAGCCTTTAGCAACACCCCTACGGAAAAGGGCAGCCAGTTCGGGGTAGGTGGTAAGAACAGCCCTGTTCCAACCAACCTCACCAAGATCCAGCTTGTCCACTGGGGGCGTGTAGGCTGCGGCTGGTGCCGAAGTGGTTGTTACACGAGCACGAGCAGGAGCTGGAGCAGGGGCAGGTGTGCCATAAACTTCCATGTTCTGCCAAGCAATGCCCTCGGCAGTGTTAGTAAGATCAGGGGTAAGTTGTGGGGTCTCGGTTCCAGGGAGTGCATCTCCACCATACTCAAAATTGAGGCGCGAATAATAATCGGCTAGTTCCGCTGCTGTTGCCATTAGATGTTCACCGGACTTTGAATAGCGGAAAGAAGGGCGTTCATAAACGTGGTTTCGGCCTGATACTCAGCATAGTCGTTAGCAGACTTAGCGGTGTCAATGGAATACTGCTCGTCATTAAAACCACCAGTTTGAACTGTTGATGTTTGAGTTGTCGGAATGTTTTGCCCATCGTAAGATATTCCACTTGGGGAAGGGGCAGCAACGGTTGTTGTGGTTGTTGGACTTGACTTCTCAAGGGAATTAAGTGCGGCAGTGAAAGCGTTCACTTCCTTTGAAGAAGGATCACGACCAAGCAAATTCTGGTATGAAGCAACCAAAGCACCCCGCGCATCGCTTCTGCTTGAAAGTTTTATGTTTGATACAATACTTGCTTCTGGACCCTGAACCTTTTTAACACCCTTAAGGTCAGAGTACAAATCAATTGCCACGAAAGGATCAAGGTCTTTGTAACCGGAATCGTAAGAGTCGGCTGCTTTGCCAATAACATTTTCCCAGTTTGCCTGAACCTTCGATGGGCTTGAAACATCCCAGCCCGCACGATCCATTCGATTCACGATTGCAGCGTACTGGTCTGGTGCTGTTTGCCTCAGTTGGTAAAGGTAACCCTTTGCTGTATCTTCTGAGAGGTCACGACCGTCGGCCCAACGGACGAATCTTGTTCTGTTGTATGCGTTATCTGCGCCGACACCAGAGAGATCAATAACCCCGTTTGGCCCCACCCTGACTACAACCCCACCAGTTCCCGTTGTCGGTGCCGGATAAGTGGTTGTTTGTGTACCAGCACGAGTTGTGGTTACAGTTGGCTCCCCAGCTGTAACACCAGTATTTCCACTAGCTTTGGGGGTCGTTTGTTGTTGGGTTGGTTGTTGGGTTGGTTGTTGAGTTGGTTGTTGGGCTGGTTGACCTGATGTAACTGGATCTTGCTGCGCTGGTGTTCCTGTCAAAGGGTCAGCAGAAGTGGCATTTTGGCTTGGCTTGAAAGAAGTAGCAGTCCATTGCAGGGGGATACCGGTCGCCGGATCAACGGGTTGCCCACCCGCAGTTGGAAGTGGCGTGTTGTAAAGCTGATTTCCCTGAGCATCCGTTGTGTACCATTGCCCGGTATTAGGATCCAACGCATAGTAACGATCAGTGTATGCCATTACTCAACCGTCCCAACTTGATCTATTGTGCTGAATTCACCGTCAAAATAACGGTAATAAATTTGTGAAAAGCGTGGGTTTTGTGCAATCAAACCTTGCACATAGCGACTCCAGTAATCTTCAAGCCCAGAGTATTTTTTACTGTTGAGTACACCAGTCTGATAACCAATGGGAAGCACAGCCCGAAGGGCATCCCTGGAAGCAATGTAAAGATTGATTTCATTCACCGGAATATTGCTGCTTGCTTGACCGTTTCTTTTCAAAACTTCTGGGTTGCTGGTGAGTAAACGGAAACCATCAACAGAGTTATTGTATTTTGCTTCATCTCTCTGCCCAAGCTCCTGAGCAAAATCGGGGTTTCTGGTTTTAAGACCGTCAACATAAGACTTCCAGTATGCCTGCAAAGACGGAACCCGTTGAATACTTGTTGCACCCAACTCACGAAGTCGAGCATCAATCTTTTGCCTTGAGGCAATGTATTCTTGAAAGCCAAGAGAAACCTGTGTTTGCCTAATTGATTCTTCACCCGTGCGGGTTTCCCTAAAGTTTTTTCCACCAGCACCAGGGCCAATGTTGTTGTTCAACTGCCAGTTGTACACGGCAGAACTAAAATCTGTGCCGTTAGGATCGTTGACAAGGGTTCCAATAAGGGATGGGTCAAAACCAGCAACCTTACCAAGCAGTTCTGGGCCGTATGTTGCTAACAATCTTTGAGCATTTTTTGATGCCTGTGCCCCAGTATTGTTTTGGCTTGCCGAAAATGTATAAGCAGCGGCAACATTGGGTGCCCCCTCTTTGTACTCTGGGTAAAGAAGCGCGGAAAAATCGTCAACAAACCTAGTTGTTGCGTCTTTTTCAGTTAGCACACCATCAGGGCCAACAACCGTTATGTTCCCCTGCTGTTGATATTCCCTATACTTGTTGGTTAGAAACAAATCCTTTGGACTAACAAGATTGGGTGCAAACGGTAAAGAAACATTTCCAAAAATCTTAAACTTGAAATATTGTTCTGTTGCCCTGTTTGCCCTATCAAAGTCAATTTGTCCAGTTGGTTTGCCCTCGCGTGCGTTGCGTTCCATTTCTTTAATAATCATTAAACCGTACACCCTTGCCCGCACGGTTCCATCTGGATCTTGTTTGTTTATGGTGTTTCTAACCCAAGCTGGAAGAACCGTTTTCCAAACGTCTCGTGGCACTTGTGCCTCTTGTGGCGCAAACTGGCTTTCGCCCTGTGCCGGGAGTGCGTACTTTGACAACAGTTCAATAAAATCATTTGAGGGAAACCAGTTTGCCATCAAAGCAACCGGCAAAGCAATCACTGGGCCAATAGGCGGCATCCAGATTGGCGACTGTTGCAACGTCAGGTTCAAAGAGCTAATCGGTGGGGCAATAACCAGTTCTGGTGGCAAGTCTTTAAGAAGCGTGTTGCGTAGTACGGCTGGGATTGGCAGAACCAAACCAATTTTTGAACTAGGGATCAGGGGCATACTGCTAACAGGTTGACCGGTATCAAGATCAATAGCCATATTTGCGCGTGCTGGTGACTGGAAAATATCATTGATGTACACAAGGGACTGTGGATTTTCACCAATAATTTTTGCCCAAGTTCTTACCGTGTTGTTAAACGATGAAATGAACGGTGACATAATACCAAGTGCCGCTGCCCCATTAGAGTAACGATCAATTGTGTAAATGTATTTTTTCAAATTACCCAGGGAAGCCATTCTTGCGCTGCGTTGAAGGTTTGCAACAGCTGAGGCATCCAGTTTTGTTACATCAACGCCCTGGGCAACAAGGTTTTCTAGTCTTGAACCAAGTTGATTCTTGTATTCAAGTGAAAGGAATGGGTGTCGAACAAAAATATCTTCTGGTTGCGTACCAATTTTTCTAAACATTGCGCTGATAACTTTGCGGTAAATGTTTTTTGTGTCAAAAATTTCTTTAACATTTCCATAAAGTTTTCCCTGGATTGGCCCAACAAGTTCACCGCCGTATTCCAAACCCTGTTGCTTGGCAAGATCGTCAACAACAAGTTGATACTGCTTTGATGTTAAACCATTTTCGGCAATTACACGTTGCCTAATTTCCATTGGCACAAGGCTGTCAAGGCGGTCGGCAAGAACGTCAAAGAAAGCGTTTATTTCCCCTCTTTCTGCACCTTTCATACCGTTTGCCTCACGGTAGATTATGGATGCTGGGGAATTCAACCAAGCTCTAGTTTCGTCAACGCCGTCACGCAAAATTCGGTAGGACAACGAGTCGCCAAGAACTTGCTGGTTGACAACCCTTTCGTAGTCATCCCAGTACTGCTTGGATGCCTGCTGGTAAACTTCTGGTGTAGCATAACTTTTTGGGGATTCAAGATCGCTTCTTTCCCACCCCGAAGGCTTTACAAGTCCGGCTTCACCACCGTCAACCCTTAAGGTTCTTGCGGTAGTTTCTTCACCGCTCGCAGCACCACGCAAACCACCAGATGTGCCGCCCATTGCCTGTTCAAACTGTGCTTGATCGGCTTTAACCTTACGGGTTTTTACTTTGCCACGCTTGGTTACGGAAACTGCGTAACCGTAACGACTATCACCAACGCGGAAGGGTTGGGAAATTCTGGACTGTACGGCAGCGTTGCGTTCGGCTGCTGCAAGAGCCTCTGGGCTGTCAGCACCATACCTTGCAATTGCTGATCTTTCCTGAACACTAGCAGAAATACCTTTGATACCGGATACACGATTTAGAAGAAAATTTACCGTTCCCTCAATACCATAATTTTGTACCATTGGGAGAAGGCGACTCATTGCTCCCATTCTTCCATACGCTTCTGCAATGTTTCGAACAGCGTAACCACCACGCAACAAAACACCAGGCTTCCACACATCTGAAATAAAAGTTTCAAGTCCGGTTTTTGCAACATTGCCAACCCTACCCGTTTGGTTTAGTGCCCTACGCCCAACGCTCACCCCTTGAATCATGTAGTCTGCGTCGGTTTTAATTAAACGCTCAATTGCTTTAAGATCAAACATTAACATATTTTGGCCGTCACGAAGTTGAGCAACAAGCATTGGGTCATGGACGATCACATCATCCATCATCCAGAAACCGTTTGCCCTAACATCTTCTGCGTGGGCAGCTTGCTGAGCAATTAAATCCCTTGCTTTTGCAGCCAAGCGACCAGTTACAGCGGATGCACCAGAACCAATTTCATCAAGGTACCCACCATTAGCAAGTGCCCTCTCAACAGACCACTGCCTAAGCGCATGGGCAAAATTTTCCATTGTTTCTCTTTCGAGAACAACACTTCTGGCGTTCAAGCCCTCTGGTGCCAGACCAGTCAACTCACCAAGACCTTGGCCTGGGGCGTATGATTCAATTCTTTCTGTTCGACCCATCCCTGGTCGCGTGTTTGCAAGACGATCAAGCCACGACCTTGCTTCTGCCGGGGATGCTTTTGCTTGAAACAAAATGGATTGAACTTCTTCAAAATTACCAGGTTGTCCATAGCCACTTGCTTTTAGATCAAGGTATCCGGTTGGGCGACCCTGGCCTGCCCATTGGATAACAACATTTTGGCGCAGCCCATTTTTCTTAAACTCACGAACCTTGAAACGGCCACGAGCCTCTGGATTAAAACCTCTGCGAGTAAAATTGATTTTACCCATTGTGCTACCAACCAGGAAATCAGCACCAATCGGTGCCCCATCAATTGCACTAACAATGCCCGATTCTTCACCAAGGGTTTTAGCCAAAGCAGAATCATACAGTTTGTAGGCTTCCGCAAGTTTTGTATCAACCGCAGGATTGAGCCCATTGGCAAGATCAATGTAATCCAGGATTAAAGCTTCTTGTCCACGACCAGCCTCACGGGCAGCCCTAAGTTCAGTAACAGCAGCAGTATCACCAAGAAACGCGCGAGTAATTTGTCGAAGGCTTTGGTCAATTGTCTCTTTACCCAAACCAGCAGCATAACCAAAATCAATCATTTGGCTATAAGCACCAGCAACAACGGTTGGGTTTGCGGAGTTTGCAACGAACGGGGTTGATGCAATTGTTTCTATGCGTGCAGAGCTTGATGAATTAACCCCATCGCCAGCCCACACGCGCAGGGTGTCGCTAATTGTTGCAGTACCTTTTTCAACCTGGGATGAAACACGCGCAGCTTTGGCACCAGAAGCAACCTCATAATATCTTGCTGCCCTGAAAGCCTGTGCCCCCTTGCCGACAAAAATTAGTGGGTCAAGTAGGTACGTCGCCCCATCAACACCACCGGAAAACCAGTTTCCCCAATCGTTGTTTTTGAAACCAGACTTTATTCTTCCCTCAGAATCAACAAACTGAACTTTTGTACCAGCAGCAAGCGCACGGTTAACCTGGTTTCGAACAGAATCTGGGCCTTGGTTACCTATTCCAACGTTGTTTAATGCGGAAGCAAGTTCTTGCCCAAGACTAATATCTTCGGCTGCGTTCCACGCATCATTCCAAGAGTTGATCCGATCATAGCCACCAATAGTTTCAGATGACATTGGCGCGGTTGACGCATCAAGGTAAAGCAAACCAGCAGATAGCGGTTGCTTGACAAACTTTCTAACTGGATACATTAGTACGTCTGTAAGTCCTGCAACATTTTCTGATTTTTGTTCAGGCGTGACCTGTCCAAGCGCAGCTGTTGAACCAATGGGCAGGTCTGGGTTGTTTGTTTGGCCAAGGGCCAAAACACCGGTTGCAACATCGCCAAGTGCGTTACCGGCACCAGCAACAATATCCTGCCACGCCACTATTCCCACCCACCAATTTTTGAAGCAAGGTCATAATGCTCAGCATCGCCCATTGGCAGATGTGCAAAATCCCAGGCAACAGCAATATCTTGAAGCCCAACAGCTTCGGCGTATAATGCGAACCGATCAAAAAAATCCATTACGAAAAAGTTTTCAGGTATTGAACAATGTTTCTGAGTGTCTGTGAAGATTCAGACATATTTGCCCTTGCCTCGATAATCGGCAGATAGGGCAATATTTTCTGAATATCGTCCGGTGAAGAAATTGGTTGCGGTGTTGGGCCTGGGCCTGGGCCAAGTGGGGCACCAGCAGTGATCGGCTCATCGGGGCGCTCAGTTGGATCCGTAAGGGGCGTAATGCCCTGACTTGGACTGACAGGCGCGGAAGTGGGGGTTGGGCCGTTAGAGGGCATCACAGGGCTTCCTGCGGGCATAGAGCCTTGAGCCATCGTAGCACCACCCTGAATATCACGCATCTCTTGACGCTCGCCATAGTAGGCGGCAGGAATTTCACGAACAGGTTGACCAGGGCCACCATCAGTACGTTTCGATAGTGACCCTGGCCCTGAAACAGGAGCAGGATTGCTAGGCTTTCTGTAACCACCTTGCTCTGCCATGTTTCACCTCAATCAAAATAGAACTTACTTAGTGATCTTGCCCTTACGAACAGGCTTGGCCGTAACGGGCTTGCTAGTTTTAAAAGGCATTGGCTTGCGGACGGGCTTAACCGGCCCGATACGCGCCATCAGTAACTGGCCCGACGAGTGGTGCTACGCGATCCACCAGAACTCTTACCATAGTTCTTTGGTGCTGGTGGCTTGCGCGTAGAAACCCTACGGGCCGGAGCAGCGGCTTTCTTTGACGTAGCCTTCTTAACCGGCGTAGCCTTCTTAACAGCAGCCTTCTTAACAGCGGCCTTTTTCACGGGGGCGAAATTTTTCGAAGGTTGCTTTTCTAATCCTAGTACACCACCTGCTCGAACTCTCTTTGCAAAAATATTTCCAGTTTGATCTTCCATAGGCTTAAGCCCATGTGAGGCCAAATATTTATTAATGCCGCTTGCGTTTCCAACAGTGCGCCTAAGTTTACTAATTGGATCTTGGCGGTTTGCCATCTACTTAACCTTCCGCTTGTCGTTGTTGCCAATGCCAGAGGTATGAACACCAGTCTTGGTTTCCCCAGCAGTTTGCGTCGGTCGATTCTCCCAATCAGTAGGCGTGCCAGCCTTGATCGGTTGCGCTGTATTGACCGGCGCAGCGGTGCCTTGCGAGCCGAAGCTCGGCATCTTCTTAGCCATATTATTTCCTATCTTGTTACGCCGGTTGGCGACGAACGACGCTGGCCGAAAGGTTCGGTGCGCCGGAACCAGACAATCCAGCAAGGAGAGTCTGCATATCTGGGCGACCACCAGGAGCCATACCTGCTTGACCAGGTGCGACACCCTGCGGGAGTCCAGACTCTTGCATACCAGGTGGCATACCAGAAGGGTTCCCCTCAGGGGCAAGCATACCGGGAGAGCCAAGTTCATTAGGCATCTGCTGACCGGCTACGCCTGCTTCCGTCTGAGGGGAAGGCGGTGGTGGTGGCGGTGCGAAAGCGTCCGCAATAGCGGTCTCAATCGGAACACCCTTCTTGCGTGACTCAATGATCGAAGCAAGTTTGGTAACAACATCAGTAGGGTCTTGACCCTGAGCTGCCATAGCAGGAATGGACTGCACATATGCAGCAACACCCTGGAACCCTGCCTCACGCAGACGCTCCACATCAATGAGTTCTTCCTCAGTCTTAACATTCATTGAGTTCGGCAAGTTGCGACGAACGAACGACTTGGAAACAAGGTCAGCACCCAAAGCCTGCAACGACCACACCAGTGCGCGGTTAGGATCAAGACCAGCCATCAAACCGTAGGTGACTTCAACACCAGTCTCAGTTCCAATGTCGCGCTGGGGAACATACTTGATGGTGTAAGAGTTGCCGTTCTGTTGTCCCTTGATTTCCTTGCTATCAAGGGGAAACAGTTTTACGTCCAGTTCAAAGCACATGGCGATCACCTCAACAAAGGTGTCGGCTAGAACGTCTTGTGCGGTTTTGATCTGGGTGTCAAAGCCACCCATGAGCGCTTGTACGCCGCGACCGGTAATTACGCTTGCGTCAATGTTTCCTTGACGGCCTTCGGGGTAGCGTGCCCCGTTCCGCATTTCTTGGTCTAGGGATTGTGCTTGGGCGAACGCGGACTGTGGCATTTCGATTGGCGCACGGCGCACGTTTTGTGGTTCACGCGTGCGGATGATTGCGTCCCCACCAATGGGGAAGTGTTGAATATCCGATGGTACGAACAGTGGAGCTTCAACAGCCTTGTGGGCTGCTTCAAGTGAGAGTAGCGCAAACTTTGCACGAGCCATCTGTACCCAAAGCACATCATCAAATTGTCCACGTTGTTGACCATCGAAGGAAGGCTTACGGGCAACCACAACAGGACAGCGCCCTAGTGGGTTGTTTGTTTGTGCAAGGATCAGGTTCGCTCGTTCCGGGACGAACATGATTTCTTCTTTGTCATCCACCCAACGAACCACTTCAAGCATTGTGTCGCCAGGGGTGTACTGGCCCTGATTCTTGTTCTTTAGTTTGTCAGCGTACTCAGGAAACATGGCGCAAAGTTCCGAGGTAGGCTTGAGGAAGCGTCGTGCGAAAGCGGTGCAGTTTCCCCAACGATCAAACTCTGGGTACGAACCCATTGGATCTTCGACCGTGATGTGTGGGCGACGATCCTTGAAGTTTGGTTCAACACGGAAAGGTAGGAAACCGTAGGTGATGTACTGGTCTGAACCAGCATACATTTCGCGGCCAAGTTTTGAGGCGGATATGTAGTGGTTGGCAATGATGGTGCGCTTGTCGGCCTTGGTTCGCTTCACGTCATCGGTCATGTTGGTTTGTGAACACGAGAACGTGGGCAGTGGTGCGATCACTTCTGAAAGGTCACGGGCAACGGTATCAATGAAGTTTGACACGATCGGCTTAGGCCACTCGGATGGGAACAGTCCTGGAAAAGCCTCATCGTAGTTACCACCACGGACAGAGGCCACCTTGTTCATTCGACCATCGCGCTCAGCGTAACGAGACTTGAGTACGTCAAAGCGTTGGCGGATACCACGATCCGCGTATTGTGCAATAGACGCATCAGCCATTACATCACCATTTCATTTCGGGTTGCTGCCCACTCGTTTAAGTCAATGACTGCTCGTTGACTCATGCTACGGGGAGAGGAGTAGGGGTTCTTTGTGAACCAGTTCATATCACTGGTTGTTTGCCCAATGATCGCTCGTGCAGATAGTTCACAGAACCACAAAGCCATCACAAGGTCTGTCTTGTTGCGAGTCTTAGGTTGCCATGAAACAAGTTGTTCAACCAAAGCTTTCAAACCCTCAGTGCCCTCAACCAAAGGAAGTTCAATGAGGTTGTCACCCATAGATCGGGCAACACGGTTCTTATCACTAGCAGTTTCGATAGTGCCAAACAGGGTTGACATACTTGCCACACCAAAACCCTCATCCCACTTGTTGATGCGGGACGTGTAGTGGGGTTTGATAACGCAACCACGGGCGTTCAAATACTTGTTCAAGTTTTCGTCGTGAACCAGGTACAGCTGGAAAGCGTTGGACTCAATGACCCATTCCTGCGGACGGTACCTATCCGTCCAAGAAGTAACAAGGTCGTAAATCTTTGACGGGGTGGCACCGCTCATGCGGGCCGCGTCAAGGATGTAACGCCTGCCGGACTGACGATCCACTGCCATAGCAATAGCAGCAGTGTCTTTGTCAGCTGCGGGGTCTAGCCCACAAATAATGTAGAAACCTTCGGGGTTGGCGGGGTGCCCAGCGGCTTGACCATTCAAAGGCCCAACCTTACGCATACCGTTGACACTTCCACGAACAGCAGCAGGGTGGAAGATCGCATCCTCAGATACATCCTGTTGCTGATACACCATAGACCAGATGCGGGGGCCAACAGCACCACGCACGTTGTCAAGGTGGGGGCCATCCCAACGCCGGTACAAACCGTTCTCGTCAGGCTCTTCACCCTCAGACCCCTCAAAGGGAACCTCGGCCTTAGGCCACAAGGTTGACCATTGCTCAGAGTCACCGTTACCGTAGTCCAGCACAGCAGGTTGTGAGAAGCGCGTCCAAGGTGAGGTACCAGAAACGTAGTGGTCACCGTTCATAAGTTGTTGATACAAGTCAATGGGCGCAACGCGCGTACCGATAACCAGTAGTTTACCCGTGGGCGCTAGTCGTGAGCTAACTTCGATACGAAGCCAGTCTAGGTGCTTCTCCCACTCGCCAGCATTAGCCAACACCACCGCGTCATCAACAATGATTAGGTCGGCACGGGCACCGTAGATCTGTCCACCAATACCAATGGCCTGAACGGTTGGGTCTTTTTCTTGACCGTCCCGTTCCTCACCGCCAAGGTAAACTTGGTTGGAAGTCCAAGAGTCAGCGTTCTTCTTAAAGCCACCCTCAGGGCTAAAGTTGGCTTGCAGCTTGGCGTAAGTTGGGTGTGTCAGTCGCTGCTTGATACCGTACAAGAACTGCTGTGCCATCTTCTGTGTCTTGGACACAAGGATCACACGAACGTCAGGGTTCTTACAAATACGGTACACAACGTAGTCAATGGAAACGGTCTGTGACTTGGCGTGTGCAGGTGGGGTGTTAATCAAAATACGGCTAGCTTGACCTGGTTGGTACTCAATGGCCGGATGAAATAACTCCGGCTCACGACCCTCAAGCAAATCGATCCAGCCCTGCTGATGGGGGTAGGTTTCCCGATTGAGGAACGTGCGTCGAAACGACGCGAAATCCCCAATTGGTTCTTTACCCGATATTTTTACTTCTTTAAGTACGGTGCGGGCAGCATCCACGTCCCGTTTGAACTCTGGGTAGTCACGGCGTGAAGCCTCATACCAAGATAGCGAACGACCAACCTTGGCCAAAGCCTTCGGGTTGGTGGCACCGGTGGCAACCTCGGCGAGGAACATTTTGCGAGCCTCGGTGGGGGAAAGATCCGAACCAGGCTTACGACCAGAGCGACCCTTCTTACCCTCAGTCATTACTTACCCTTCTTAGAAGCCTTCTTGACGGGTACCTTCTTCTTAGCAGCAGCCTGCTCCGACAAAGCAATAGCAATAGCCTGCTTCTTAGACTTCACCTTAGGGCCCTTAGCCGAACCAGAGTTCAAAGTGCCAGCCTTAAACTCGTGCATAACCTTAGCAACCTTAGACTTAGCAGCCATTATTTACCGCGCTTAGCCGACTTCTTAGCAACCTTCTTGCCAGGTTCCTTACCCATCGGGCCATATTCCTTCATCCGCATCGCGGGGCCCTCACCCTTCTCGTGCTTCATCATTGCGGCCTTAGACGCATACTTCTCGCCCGTCTTTTTCTCCACAACCTTCTTGGCCACAGCCTTCTTAACCGGCGCGGACTTCTTAACAGCGGACTTCTTCACCGAAGCAGATTTCTTAACAGCCATCGAAAACACACCAATCGGGTAATAGATCACTTAAAGGGTAAAACAATGTAAAAAACTAAGGGAGCAGTAAACCGTGAGTAACTGCGACAAAGGAGCAGTTACGAACCACTACCTTGCTACTCGCTTAAGGCTTCGTAGCAACAAGCGAAGAAGCACAGGAGTTCAGCTCGTCGCTTGCCGCTCCTCACTGAACTGTAAAACCCTCTCACTATATAAACGGCGTGGAAAACAACACTTTACCACGCAACTTAACCAAATTGTTATAAACTAATTACTCGACCCCCTATATTTACTGGGGCCAGTTAATAACGAAAAAAATTAGAGGGGACATTATGATACTAAAGACCCGCGCGCTAAGCATCGTGGGGTCAGGCTACCCGCGGGTAACCTACGGTAGCGTAGGTTACGGCTGCGTAGGTTACCCTCTAGTAACTTACGGTAGCGTAGGTAAGGGTACCCTAAGTTCCAGGGGGTGTCCGATATGTCCTACCTGCCCCATATGTCCGATTTGCCCTACTATGTACCGGTATGGGTAGGTATAGGACGGTTCACACTCATCTACCCCTTTCGACCGTTATGTCCGTTATGTCCGTAGCTGCCGTAGTATTAGAACGTGTGTTCGATTATAACGAAACGGTAACGATCGGTGGGTGTAGGTGACTTCAACCTTGACCTGGCCCCATAATGGGGGGAAGTCCGGTAATGGTTACCGGCGGAATGGTTAGGGGTTAGTTATGGCAGACAGGATCACCACTAAAGACCTGCACACCATGGCGCGGGCTTACGTTGACGCGCTCATCGCGGCGGGCGTTTATCCTGAGGGTACGGCCCTGCGGATTCATGCCGGATCGGTGACTTACGGTAGGGGCTACGGGTTCACCGTGGACTTAGGGAACGGTCAGCACGTCCGCCTTGCCGGGTCTAATAGTTATCACCACTTACCGTGCCAGGACGCGCGTAAGGTGGCAGATAACTATTACGCGTTACGGGCGTTGCTGGCAGGCCTGCAGGCGGTGACGGCATGACGCGCCCCTTGCGCCTGACTAGGCGGGGCTACATCGTGGCAGCTCTAGCCATTCTGGCGGGGGCTATTGCCCTAAACGCTCTAGTGGG
>Ga0209596_1001141_pt1 | contig 23385 bp, 13 predicted proteins | sample M_130807_MF_Meta_FD_187314 | JGI IMG/M metagenome (GOLD analysis project Ga0209596, IMG submission 187314) | Freshwater microbial communities from Lake Montjoie, Canada to study carbon cycling - M_130807_MF_MetaG (SPAdes) (version 2) | ecosystem: Environmental > Aquatic > Freshwater > Lake...
CTTGATCTCCCCCAGGATTTGGTCGCGTTCGTCGGCGGTGGAGTATTCCGGCAAGCCGGGCCCGCCCATGAACACCGCCACGCGAACGGGTTCCGAACTCTGTTCCACGAACAGCGTCACGCGAAAGAGAAATTCGTCGGTGCTGCCATACCTCATCGCAGCATCATGTTCGGGCATGTAGAGCGGGCCTGTGAGTTCGGGCGGGGTCGCGCTGGAGTCCAGCAGGCGGTATTTCCTCCAGGGGCTGCTTTCATAGGGCTTCTTGATTTGCTCTGCCCGCTGGCCCAGTTCCTTGATCTCTTGCGCATCCACTTTCTGGTCGAGCAATGAAGACAGGCGATGTGAACAGTCCCTCACAATGGAATTCGCCTTCCAATCGATCGGTTGCAGTTCTTTCTCCTTGAGCCATGCCGCATCGAGCGTCGCACGAAACCCGGCAATTGCTGTTGTCTTGTCGCCCGACTGCAGCGCGCACCACGCCAGGCCTATCTGTGCGGACAGATTTTTCGGCTCGAGTCGTATTACTTCTCGATACCAAACCGTTGCACGTTCGAGATGCTCGCTGGCTGCCTTCAATTTCACCGGGTCGTCAACGCGGGCCACATCGAACGGTAAGTGCTCGGGGTTGAGTCCGAACCAGGCTCCCTCGGCCTCCTTGCCGGGTATCACCTTGACCGTTCCGGATTTGCGTGAATATGCCTCGGCATGCGTCCGAGCCAGGCGATAGCGCACGAGGGCGTCCTTGGGGTTTGCGTCAGCCAGGGCCGTCATCGTCTCCAGCACCTTGGAGACAGGAACTTCTTTGGTTGCGCCCTGGAAACCCGGACTTAGAAGGAGCAATTGCTGGAAGGATCCTTCTGTAATAAGTTCCCGCTTGGGAAACTCCGCGCGAATCGCTCGCTCCGCGATCATCTGCGCCGCTGCCATGTAGCGATCCAGCAGCACGTCCGAGATCGTCAGGGCCTCGGCATTGTTCTCGAAACCATGTGTGATGGCATCCGTCGGCAATTCGATTTCGGGATGGAAATCCAAATCGAGTTGCAGCAGTTCACGAACCGTGGTGGCGTATTCGGTTCGGGTGAGCCGCCGAATCTGCATTTCTCCGGGGTCGGGCTTGCCGGCGTCAACCTTGGCGTAGAGCGCGCGGACGTTGTTTGCAAACGCCTTCTTCTCAGCCGCGGTCGGCTGCGGCCGTTCCTCCGGCGGCATCTCGCCGGACTCGATCTGGTCAATCGCTTTGTCCCAAAGTTTGCGTTCTTTGAGAATCGATTTCGAATCCTTGAACGTATGCAGCGACAATCCCGCCTTGGGCTTCTCGGCGCCATGACATTTCACGCAGTGCTTCTGGATGAACGGCACGATCACTTTCGCAACTTCGCCCGAATCCTGGGCGCGACAAGGCTCACCGGCGATTGCAACAAGCAGCGTCAACGCAAGACACGGGAGATATTGCCTTAACAGTCTCATCACCATCTTCACTCAGGTCATGCTTTCACTCTTTCGTGTCTTCGTTGGATCCACAGTTCCTGCGACGGGGCGTTGCCAAAATAAATAAGGTTCAATCGCCGTCAGGGCTTGGCGGTGAGTCTGCCGAGCAGCTCCTTGCAACGCTTGACCAGATCCGGACTCTTGCTCGAGGCGGCGACTTCCTCCAGCCCCGCGATCACCTGTGATTTCGTGGCTGGGGCATCCCCGAGACTTGCGGCCAATTTTAAGATGGATTCTTCCGCTTCGCCGCGCACGACGAGATCGGGATCGGCCAACGCGGCCTTGGCCAGACCGAGGGCAGTTGCGTGCGGAAAGTTCCTGCTCCCCTGCAAGATCAATTTGCGTTCGTTCGGCAGTTCGGCGGCCGCCATGGCCGTTTTGTAGTCGGCCAGCATGGCCGCTGTGTAGGCCGTGGTATAGGCGGCCTGCGCCTGTTCCTTGGTAAGGGGCTGGTTCGCCAACTCGGCCTTGATGCAGGCTTCGTTCATCGCAGGGAGAAGACGGATCAAGCCCCGCAGGGCTAGGCTGCGGTGCGCGGACTCACGTGAATCCTTAATCACCCGCCGTAGCGGCTCGACCGCCGACGGTTCAGGCCAATCAGAGAGCGCCTGCACGGCGGCGCTGCGCACCGCGGGGTCGGCATCGTCCACGGACTTCGTCACCACCGCGAGACAGGAGGCTTCGCTGAACTGGCCGATGTCCCGGAGCAACTCGGCGCGGGCGGGAGCTTTGGCGGCCTCCTGCGCCGTGAGGAGCGCAGCGACCATCTTTGGCCGGGCGGGGGAGCGACGGGTGAGCGTCACGATCGCGTTGCCAGCGGCCTTGCGTTCCTCATCGCTGCCGGCGGAGGTGACTTTTTCGATGAGCAGCGGCAGATGGCTGTCCGTCCCCAACGCCCCGAGCGCCTGAAGCGCCGCCTGGCGCACGCCCGACTCTTGGCTGGCGAGCCCCGCGACCACGGCCGGAGCCTGCTCCCTGGCGAGCCGTGCGGCGAGGACTGCGAACGTTTCCCGCGCGGCCTGCGTCGTCGCTCCGGTAAGCGCGGCCACCAGCACGGCATCCGGACCCTTGCCGGGGATGCGGCACAGGGCCGAGTTGGCCGCCGCGATCAGGCCTTTGTCTTCATGGCCGAGGAGCGGCACCACGGCAGCGATCACCTCCGCGCCAGGATCGCCGCGGACGGCTTTCAGGGCTGCGGTCTTGATGACAACAGAGGGGCTCTTGAGCCCGGCCAACACCACGGCGGGGAGGGCCGAAGAGCCACTCGTAGCGACCTCCTCGATGAACATGGCACGGACGGGTTCCTTGGCGTCGGCGAGCGACGTGAACCAGGTCAACTCGCGACCTGTCTGGCCGGCCATCCCGCGCAGGGCGGCCCGGGCCAGACGGGCGTCGTCGCCACGAGCGATCTCCGCCAGGACCTTGCCCGCCTCCTCTCCACCGGTGCGGCCCAGTTCGTACAGAGTGCCGCACCGTAGGTTGACGTTGGCGGGATCGGGGGGCGCCTTCCAGAGCTGGAGAAGGAACCGCTCGGCGTCGGCAGGTTTGCCCTGCTCGACGAGCCGTTGAGCGAGCCGCAAGCAGGCTGCGCCCATCAGACCTTTCTGCATGATCGAATCGGCGCCGGTCGCCGCTTGGAGCAGCGGGGCGCTCGCGGCGGTGTCGCCAAGCTCGGCGAGCGCCTTGGCGGCCACGAGCCGGGTGTCGCGCTCGGCTTCGCCCAGGGCCTTACGGAAGGCCTCGGCGGAGGCCGAGTCGCGAATGGCGCCGAGCCCACCGAGGATCGTCGCGCGGGGCCGGCCTGTGGCCTGCGGCAGAGCCCGGCGCAATTCGGCAGCCGCCGCGGGGAAATCGGTAAACGAGGCCAGGGCGAGGGTCGCGTATTCGCACAGATCGGGATTGAGGAGCAGCTTGCCGATGGCAGCCGTAGCCTCCTTGCCGCGAGCATGCTGAAGCTCCCGGATCACGATGGCCTTGGTCGTCTCCTTGCGTTCGCCCTCGAGCGTGGCGCCGAGTGCTTCGACGAGCTGGCGCCGGTCGGCATCCTGGCCGGGCCCGCCGAGGTGCAGCACCAGTCCGTGCAGCGCCAGTCTGGCCTGGTAATCCGCGCCGGGACCGGCGGCATCGATCAAGTCCACGATGCCCTTAACGGATGTCGCCCCTCCGTCCCGCCAAAGTTGCTCGGGCGTTTGACCGGAGAGTTTCTTCAGCCGCCCGGCCACGTCGTCAGCAGTCGGTTGCGCCCCCGAAGCATGGGCCATGCAGGCCAGCAGCGCCAAGGCGGCAAGCGCGAGCCGATGCGACAGTTTGATGGTTTTATGGATTGTCATGAAAAACTCCTCTTTCGTTTGGATTACAGGTGCCACGGTCCACGCATGGGCTGGTTGATCAGGGCGTTGGCCTGATCGTCGCCGAGGATTTCTTCCTTGTCCGGGTCGAAGCGGATCGGCCTGCCCATGCGGATGGCGATATTGAACAGGTGGATCAGCGAGATGGTCCGATGGGCGTGAGTGACCCGCTCCACCGGATCCTGGATGCTTTGGGTGGAAGGAATCGGCCCGGGGAGCTGCACGTCCTTGAGCGCGTCGAGGAGCCAGGGCGGATCGGTCCGCGGACCACTCTTGTCCAGGTAGAGAACGCCGTTGGGGCCCTCGATGTAAACGCCATTCTGCGTGGCCGGCGTGGCGTTGGGGCGGAGGCCGCTATCGAGCACCAGGGTCGTGCCGTCGGCGTATTTCAGGCGGCCCGTGTACCAGATGCCCACGACCTGTTCGTCGGCCGGCGGCGCATCGGCCTCGATTTCGACCGGCGACGTATGCCCCTTGTCGATGGCACCGACGATCGAGTTGAAGATGTGCCCGCCCATGTCCGACACTCCGCCGCCATCGTAGTCCCACCAGCCGCGATGACTGCCGCCGAACCGCGCCGAGGTATAGGGCCGAAGTGGCGCCGGGCCGCAGTACATGTCCCAGTCCAGCCAGTCGGGAACCGGCTCGATCTTCCAGCTCTGCGGTCCTGCCCACCCGTTGACCTTGAACGGACACCACGGCTCGGACTGGTAAACGGTCAGCGGCCAGCCCAGCAGACGGCTGTGGTACGCCTTGGCCAACAGATCTGCTGGCGTGCCCGTGGAGTAAGCTCCGTATCCGAAACTGCAGCCGTGGCGCCGGATCGCCTCGACCACTGCGCGGCCCTCGCCGATGGTGCGAGCGAGCGGCTTCTCGCAATAGATGCTCTTACCGGCCTGGGCGGCCATGATGGTCATCACCGCGTGCCAGTGAGGCGGCGTGCAGATGAACACCTCGTCGATGTCCTTCCGGTCGAGGATGTAGCGGAAGTCGGTGTAGCCCTTGCACTGCGGGCCCGCCTTCTCCAGGCCCGCCGCGAGTCGTTGCTTGCTGACGTCGCAGACGGCCAGGGTTTTTCCCTTGAAAATCTTGCCCGAGCCCGGCCCGCCGATGCCGATCGAGGCCGAGCCGCGGATCTCGCTCGGCGGAGTGAAGCCGGGGCCGCCGAGGACGTGGCGCGGCACAATGGTGATCGTCGCCCACCATGCGGCGCAGCGGGCGAGCATCTCGCGACGTGTTTCCTTCTGAATGTGTGACTTCTTCTGACGGTGCGATTTCTTCTGACTCATAGTGATCGATTCTTACGGTAAAGGATTAAGTTGACTGCGGTCTGCGGACAGCCTGTGGAGTGGTTTTCTTGACGCATTCTTACGGGTCGAGCGGCATGATCCACATGTTGCGGAAGCGCACGGGATTCCCGTGGTCCTGAAGACTAAACTTTCCCGCGCCCAAACCGATGGGCACGGCATCGTGGATCTTCGTGCCATTGTGAACCACGGTGAGGAAGCCGCCGGATTGGCCTTTCTCGTTCTTTTTCACGCGAAACTCAATGTCGTATGTCTGCCACTGGAGAGGCGGCAGTGATGCGAGCGTGTAAGTGCTTTCCTTCTGTCCCTTCAGGCTGAGAATCGGCTCCATGCAGTTAGGATCCGTGCGGGCGTACAGCCCCCCGCAGCCGCCGCCCGTGTACGTCGCGATGCCGAACGAGTCGAGCACCTGGATTTCTTGGCCATTGTGAAGATAGACACCGCTGTTGCCGCGGCCCTGGCTACGTTGCCCGGGCACGAAATTGCACATGAACTCGACATGCAGGTCGTAGCTGCTGTTGAACGATCGGGCCGAAAACATTCCCCCCTTGGGGACGGCGATGGACCCGTCCTCGCCGATGCCGACGACCGTTTCCACCTTGCGCTGGGCCGGCACAATGACCCAACCGGGGGGCAGCGGGTTCTGCGGCGTAGGCCAGACCGATGGCTCCTTGTCGCCGCTGTACTGCAGGCCGATTTCCCACACAGGCCAGCCGTCCTTGCTCATGTCTCCGATATGCCATGGCGCCTTGTTGGCCCGCTCCATCTCGTCGAACTTACGGCCATCGAGCAGGACTACGGCGCCCGTTGGGGGCTTCTTGCCAAGCGACGGCGGCTTCCGTTCGATTCGCTTGATCTCCAGCGTGCCCTTGGCGCCTATAGCCCCCTTGATCGTGCCGTCGGCGTAGGTGGCCTTCCACTCCACCCCGCCCATCTCGCCCGCGAAAGCGACCTGCTCGCCGTCGATCTTTCCCGGAATCTCGGCACGGTCAATCGTGGCGTCAGCCAGCTTCCGCCGGGCCATGAGGGCGAATTTCTTGTCGCCCAGCGCCACGACGCGGACTTCCGCCGGGAGAGAGCCCGCGGCATCCTTCCAAACGCCCTCGTACAGCCCCTGCACGACCGCCTCCTCCGGAGGCGCGGCCAGGGCCAGGGTCGCAGACAACACGATCATGACGGCGACGCTGCATGTGTTTCTCATACTGGCTGCCAGGCAATTTCTTTTTCGCCCGCCGCACCGGAAGCGGTCAGAACTCGGACGGGCGTCAGCGGGTGTGGAGATATGAGTCATGGATGAAAATGCGGATTGGGATTTCTATTCAGGGTGGAGCCCGGTGAATCAATCTTCCGGGTGGGATTGCGATAGAAGGAATTTGCCTTCGCGCCCGCCGCACCGGAGCCGGTCAGAACGGCGAACGGCGCCCGGTGGGAGAGGGGGCTTCAACTTTTCACTCTTGTTGGCAATGGTTACTTCGCCACGCCCGCATACGGATACTTCGACACTGTCTCCCAGGCGAGCTTCTGGAGCACAGCATTCTGCTCGTCGTCAAGCGGAACATTCCCGTCGCGCTTGCCGGTGAGATTCCCGTCGGCGGGGAATTTAGGCCGCATCCCTTCCGGCGATTTGCCGTGGATGGCCGCGTACGCGCAATACGCACCCAGAGCATAGATTTGATTGTTGCCATGTTCGTCGCGTTTGCCGTCGAAACTGACGAACAACTGCTCCTGCTTCGTCACTTTCGGAAACTGTCCCGCGTTGACCATCCGCCGCATTCTCATCACGGCGTCGTGCAGCGGAATGATGAACACTACTTGCTTGCCCGCCCGCTTGTTGGCCGCATCGACCGCGGCCTCGATTGCGGCTCGCTTCTTCGCCCAATCGGCGTCGTACTTGTCCAAGTCGTCCTCGTCGTGCGTTTGCTTGTCGTTGCCGCCGTGTGCCCAGGCGTGTTGCAGATAGATTCGTGCCCCCGGTTTGTGCTTTTGGATGATGTCGAAGAATTCGTCCATGGCCGGGAGCGGTGAGTGGAGCTGCACGAATCCGAGGTAGACCACATCGAAGTCGCCCTTCTCCAGGAGGTTTTTCTGCGCCTTGTCCTTCTTCAGCGCCTCGCCGATCCAGCCCTTGACCAGAACGTCCTCTGGTTTCGTGGGCCCGAAGTTGTGGGTGTGGTGGTAGAAGACTCGCGGCAACCCCATCGCTTCGAACGGCAACGTGGCGGACCAACTGTTCCCGACGTGCCACATCCGCAAGGGAGCGGGAATCGCCGGCTTCGGTTCGTCGGCTCGGACGATGCCGCCCAACGGCAGCAACAAACCCAAGCATAACGACCACATCGAAACGCGAACTCTCATCATGATGTATTGTCCCTTCATAGTGATCTCCGTCGGCAGGCTGGAAAGACCGACCTACAGCCCACGCAGCACTCCCGTGCTATCGCCGAGGCGGTCGACCGGAGCGCCCATGCGGTCGAGCAGGCTGAGCCAGAGGTCGCAGATCGGCGGCTCCCCGGGCAGGCGAATATGCCGGCCGGGGGTCAACGTTCCGCAGCCGCGGCCGGCCAGCAGAATCGGCAGGTCGTCGATGGTGTGGCCTGAGCCATCGCTGAGTCCCGCACCGTAACTGATCATGCAATTATCGAGCAGCGTTCCTTCACCTTCCCGTACATCCTTGAGCTTTCGCAAGATGTACGCCAGTTGCGATACGTGGTAGCGGCCGACCTTCGCATATTGTTCGACCCGCTCCGGCTCGCCTGCATGTGATAGGTTGTGGTGATCCTCTGTGATGCCGATCGCCTTGTAACGATTCGGGATGTGCTCTCGTTCTTGCGCGACCACGAACGTGCAGATTCGCGTGCTGTCCGTCTGGAACGCAAGCACCATGAGGTCGCCCATCAGGCGAACGATTTCCTCCCAGTTGTCTTTATGGTCGAGGTCGCTGGATGCCGCGGGGGGAGTCAGGCCACGTGGGGCCGTGGGTGCCGACCAACGACTGGCCCGTTCGATACGCCCCTCGATCTCGCGGATCGAAGTGAAGTATTCGTCCAACTTGTGCCAGTCGGCGCTTGAAACGCGAGGCCTCAGCGCCGTGGCCTCGGCCCTCACGAAGTCGAGGATGCTCCGACGGTCGTCGGTCGAAGATGGATCGCCGTCGTCGGCCGAGAACAAGCGGTTGAAGATCTGTCGAGGTTGATTTAGAGGAACGATCGGCGTGACTGCATCACGCCAGGAAAGGTTGTGATACCAGTCGCCGTAGTCGTATTCTCCGCGCGCGGTTTGCGAGGTGAGCGAAAGGGAAGGCAGTCGAGTCTGATCTCCGATCCGTGCGGCAGCCACCTGATCGGCGGAGACGCCCAGCCGGGCATCCGCTCGCGTGCCGGGACGAGGACGCATGCCCGTCAGGAACGCGCCTTGCGGTCGCGTGTGCGCTGCGGTGTCTGGGGCTACGGATGCGCGATTCGAGAGGTTGCCGAGCACGCTGAAGTCGGCCTGCAGCCCTTCGAGCGGTTCCAGGATGAGCGGCAGTTTCCGTGGAAGCGGTCCGGTTTCGGCCAGCGTCCAGTCACGCTTCCGGACGCCGTTTCCAACGTAGAGCATCGCCATGCGGAGCGGATGCTTCGCCGACTTCGCCGCCAGAGCCGAACGCGGCATCATGGCTTCCAGCCAGGGCAAAGCCAAGGAGACTCCCAGGCCCTTGAGGACGGTTCGACGTGATAAGTGCTGATTCATATTTGGCTCCTTTGATGAGAAGTTTTCTTGATGCGAATGTTTTGCTATTTCTTGGCAGGTAGTGAAATCCCCGGGTTGGCCCGCAGAGCCTTGTCCGCCTCGGCGGAGAGGGTTTGGATCCCGTCGAGCATGAGTTCTCCTTCATGGCTCGCGAGCGCCTTCGCCGCCTCCGTCGACAACGATTTTAACCCGGACAGTTTGAGCTTCCCTTTGTGCTTCGAGAGCGCGTTGGCAACGTCATCCGATATCTCGGTCAACTTGGTCAGTTCGAGATTTGGGTGGATGGCCGCGAGCTTTGCCGCCAGCGGAACGGACGTTAGCTCCTTCAGGCCTTCGAGCGGCACCTGCTTGTCGGAGGCATTGGCAAGAGCGAGAGCCGCCTCGGCGGAGAGATACTCGCATTTTTTGAGCCCCCACTCCCGCATATGGTCGTGTCCGAATGGCACGGAATTGAAAGCAGTTATGTCAACCAAACGTACCGCCAACGGCCCCATGTTGACTTTTCGTAACTGCATGGGTTCCATACAGCCCTTGCTCGCGGCCAGTGCCAGTTCCGCTTCCGGTGAAAGTTGATTCAAGACGAAGAACACCACTCGCTTGACGCTCGCAAGCGATTTGGCGGCCGCCGGAGAGAGTTCCGACAGGTACAGGGTGAGTTGGCCGTTATACCCCTCAAACGCCGCGGCTGCCTCGTCCGACAACTTCGAGAGCTCGTGGAGCTTGATCTCGCCGCCCTGGCGGACGGCGAAGGCTTTCGCCACCTCCGCAGGCAATTCACGGATGGTAAGTTGCAAACCTCGGTTTTCCCGGCTTGTGCCTGTCCGATCGACCGGCGGGCATAATGCCCGGGCGATCTCGGCGGATATCCCCGTCATGTTACCCATATAAACGACGCGATTTTGGCCCAATTTCCGGGCAAGAGGCAGAGAAGTCAGTTTCGTGAGCCCCCCCACATGGAGTTCGCCCGAATAGGACGCGAGGATTTCCGCAGCCTCGGCCGAGATCTCCGGTCCCGGCACTTCTTTGATAACAAGAGCCAGCTTGGATTTTCCCGGCGCCAAGGCCTTCGCAGCCGCCGGAGAAAGGGAAGTCAAATTCGACAGGCTGATCTGTCCCCGGAATTGCGAGAGGATCGCCGCCAATTCGGGCGAGAGTTCCCCGATCTGCAATTGCAGCGACACTTCCCCGACATGCTTGGCGAGCGCGGCCGCGGAAGCGTCGGAAAGCGACTTCACGCCTTCAATGTCCAACATTCCGGCATGCGGAGCGAGAGCGTTCGCGACGTCGGGGGGAAGTTCCTTCAGCGCCGGCAAGGACAATTTGCCTTTCAAAGGCGACAACGCCTTCGCAGCGGCCGGGGACAGCGACGTTAATCTCGGCAACAGAATCCACCCCTTGTGCCGCGAAAGAACAGAGGCAGTGTCCGGGGAGAGTTCCGAGATGGCCAGGTACAATGTTCCGGGACGCTTTAGAAGTTCCGTCGCCTGTTCAACAGTCAACCGGCTGGCTTTCGCCAAGTCGGTGTCTTGAGCGCTGATTCGCCGAGGCAACAGCCCGGCAAAAAATAAACCGAGGAGAAGAATGGTCGATAATCTGGACATTGCAAATGGCCTCCGATAAAGGATCGTGGTTTTAGTTTTGCCGCATTCGGAATGGATCGCTTTCCACGATGGCGATTACCAGCGTGTGGAAGCGATAATCCCCCTTTTCCACCTTCGCAAGAACTTCATCCATGGCAAGGATGTCGTAATACTCGAGCTTCCGGCCTATGGCGTAGGTCAGCATTTTCTCCGAAAGCGACCGGGCGAAACCCCGCTTTTGTTCGAGCAGGATCTTCTTCAGTTCTTTGACGCCGTTGAATTTCCTTCCGTTGGGCAGTTCGGCTTGCACATCGATCGGTTCCTTGCCGATCGTGTCGCGGTAGCGGCCGATCGCATCGAAGTGCTCGAAGGCGAAGCCGATGGGATCGATCCGGGCATGGCAGGCGGCGCAATCCGCTCGCGCGCGATGCAACTCCACTTGCTGGCGCAGCGACTTCGATCCGGCTTTCGGATCCTCCTTGGTGCCCGCTTCAAGAGGTGGCACATTGGGCGGCGGTGGCGAAGGAGGAGTGCCGAGAATCCGGTCGAGGATCCATGCGCCCCGTCTGACCAGCGAGGTTCGCGACGGCGTGGAAGTCAACGACAACACACTGGCATGGGTGAGCAGACCGCCCCGGTTGGTCCCCGTGAGTCTGACGCGAGCGAACGTATCTTCGAGAAGCGGATCACCCGGGTCGGCTGGCTTCGCGATTTCCTTGCCGTTGCTGTCGCGATAAGGATTGCCATGGGTATCGCGAATGTTGTAGTGCTGCCCGAGCTGCCGATTGAGAAACGTGTAGTCGCTATCGACGATTTCCAAAATGCTGCGATTCCCGGACATGAGAGCGTGCAAGAACAGTTGCGTCTCGGCAAGCATCGCGTCCCGTAGCACCGGCCATTTTTTCAAGGAATTCGTGCCGACAGCCTTGAACTCCGGAAAGACTTTGGGATCCGGGTCTAAGGCGCTGAGAGCCTGGAGGTTCAGCCATTGCGTGGCGAAATTCTCGACCAACGCCTTGGACCGCGGGTCGGCAAGCATGCGTTGGACCTGGGCGGAAAGATTCTGGTGAAGTTGCTTCTTCGCCGCCAGCGCGAAAAGTTCGTCGTCCGGCATCGAACTCCAGAGAAAATACGACAGCCGCGAGGCGAGAGCGTAATCGTCAATCGGTTGCGGCCCTGTCCCTTCGGCCGGCGTTTCCGGCTCGACGCGGAAGAGGAAGTGGGGGGAACAGATCGCCGCTCGCATCGCCAGCGCGATTGCCGCTTCCCATGGCCGTTTGGCGGTGTCCGCAGTTTTTAGGATCGTATCAAGATGGGCTTGCGTTCGTTCGGGGCCGAGCAACTCCTTGAGTCGTGCGACGAAAACGCTTCTTTCCTCGAATCGCCTGGAGTCGCGGGTCAGGGACCGCACGTCCTTGAGGACGTCTTCGGGGACGGCCTTGCTCGTGGACAACTTCTTCCAGTCTTCTTCTCTCAGTCGATACTGACCGACCTGCTCCGCCCTCTTGACGATTTCCATCAGGCGGTCAACTTCCGCCTTGGCGGCCGGTCGGCGATAGGCTCGGCTGGCGAATCGCTCGATCACGTGCCGGGATTTCGCATCTCCTTCCAATTCCTTGGGCGCCGCGAGCAGCGCGGCATGCATGACCGGCATCATCGGGCCGATCAGCGCGAGGTGATGCACGATGATCCCGCTCTTGTTTCGTGGGTCCGTCGGATCGGCGTCCTCGGTCAGGAGTGACACACCGATCCGCATTTTGCCCGGATTCAATTGCAGAGGGACGACATGCTCCTCCACCGTGTCGCCGCCGACGCCCTGGAAGACCTCCTTGCCGTTGATTAGCAGTGCGAACTTGGGAGCTTCCTTCCCGACCTTGTATCCTTGCAGACGTGCGACCAATTTGTAGTCGCCGGGATCAACCAGGTTCTGAAGAATCGCTTCGAGCGGACCTTTCTCACAATGCAACCGCCAGGAGTCGCCCGGGACAGAGGGCACGCGCGATTTGGCATCGAGTGGCTGGCCATCGGGGCTGGTCACGAGCCGACCTTGATTGTCCCTTCCTCTTGGAACGCCCGGTTGCAACCCATGTGTTCCGCCCCGTGATTGCCTTGGCGGCGGCAGCGGTTCGCCGACGATGATCGCCGCCTTCAAGATCGTTTCCGCTGCCGCCATGTAACCATCCATGTGCACCGGCGAAATCGCAAGGGCGTCGGCTAAATTATCGAACCCGTGGGAGACGTTGTCGCTGGGAAATGTATCGCCGAGCGGGATCGTAACGCCGAGCAAGTCGCGGATGGTGCATTGGTATTCGTACTTGCTGAGCCGGCGCATGACGACTCGGCCCGGATTCCGCTTCCCGGAACGCGCGAATCGTTCAAAAACGCCCTTCACGCCATTCTCGAACTGTTCGACTTCCTGCGGCGACGGCTGCGGCTTGCCTTTGGGCGGCATCTCGCCCGAGCGAACCTTTTCCACGACCGTCAACCAGACCGTGTGTGCCTTAAGAATTGACTCGTCGTCTTTGAAGACGTGAAGCGACACGTCCCCCTTCTGCTTCTTCTCGCCATGGCAGTCAACGCAGTGCTTCTCCACGAACGGCACGATGACCTTCGCGACGTCGGCCGCATCCTGAGCGCGACATGGCTCGCCGACGATTCCAACAAACAACGTCAGTGCAAGACACGGGAGATATTGTTTCAGCGGTCGCATTTTATGTCCCATGTCGTTCAGGCCTTTGGCGCTTGAAAACCTGGCCTACAGCCCCTTCAAGCTCCCGGTGCTGTCGCCGACGAACGGGACGCGGACATCAACGCGTTCGAGCATCGAGAGCCAGAGGTGTTGAGCGCCGTTTCGGTGGCGTAACGCTTGCTAGGCGCAAGCGTGAGCGCCAGGGCGAGGAGGGTGTGGAATGTCATTTTCGTGCGATGATCGGTGGGTTGAGGATGAGCGGCGGATTTCGCCGGGTTGAACTGCATAGATTGAACCGGCGTCGGTGAAAATGGTTAGCAAAAAACCGGGCTTCTTGCTGCTAGAAATTGCTTCCGCGCCCGCCGCACCGGAAGCGGTCAGAATGCGGGCGGGCGTCAGCGGGTGTGGAGATATGAGTCATGGATGAAAATGCGGATTTGGATTTCGATTTGGATTTCTATTCAGGGAGAGCCCGGTGAATCAATCTTCCGGGAGGGGTTGCATTAGAAGGAATTCACTTTCGCGCCCGCCGCACCGAAAACGGTCAGAACGGGGATCGGCGCCCGGTGGAAGAGGGGGCTTCCACCTTTCACTCTTGTTGGCAATGGTTACTTCGCCACGCCCGCATACGGATACTTCGACACTGTCTCCCAAGCGAGCTTCTGCAGGATCACGCGTTGCTCTTCGGGTACTCCATCCTTGATCTGCAGTCCGACCGGCGACGTGCGATAGATAGCGGCATAGTTGCAGTACGCGGCCAGTTCCGCGGCAATGGGGCCCGCGTGTGGCATCGCATCGGCGAAGATGGCGGACTGTTTGGTGACGCCGGGAAACTTGCCTTCCACGATCATCGCCCGAAGTTTCGTCGTGGCATCGCCGAGCGGCACCAAGTAGAAAAACTGGCGACCATACTTTTTGTTGAGTTCGTCGGCAACGGCCTCGACCTTGGCTCGCTCCCGATCGATCACCGCCTGCACATCCGCAATCTTCGAATTGTCGTAATCGTCTTTCACCTTAACGCGATCGCCCAGTCCGTCGTGGACGATCCATGCCATCTGCAGGTAAACCCGATAGTTGGGATTGCCTTTTAATCCAGCTTCGATCGGCTTGGGGTCCACAATCTGAGAGAGTTTATCACTGCTCCAGCCGGGACGACCCCAGCTATGCACGTCGATTTCGCCTTTCGCGTAGAGCTCGGCTATATCTTTACGCGGGGGATCGCCCCAGTGAATCGCCTGCCCCTTGATGTCCGCCGCATTGGCGATGCGGGCCGCGTAGTCGGGCATGAAGCGATGCCAGCTATCGCCGCCATAGAGGATACGGAGTCCCTTTGGCGGCACGGGAGCCTTGGCCTCCGGCGAGGGCTTCGGCTCCTCGACCGAGGCACCCATGGCCCACGCGAGGAATCCGCAAAGACTCAGAATCCCAGCGATAACTTGTGATCGAAACATGACAAGGCTTCGTTTTCTTTGAAAAGAGTTACTCAGTGTTGCAAGCAACAGCGCAATAACGGATGATTTCTGTTTTAGGCTCATATCCTTGCAGGTGACTTATTTCTCGTGTTTGAGCGCTGGTAAAGTGGTATTTATCGGGCGGATGACTGCTGGATGAATTTGCGTTCGCGCCCCGCCGCACCGGAAACCGTCAGAACGCGGACCGGCACCGAGGAGAGAGGTGGTCTGGTTCATTCCTACGGGTTGTTGAAACGGATTGCATCAGGTCAGTGATATTCGCGAGGGACGGAGTCATGCGCTTTCAAGAAGCCAGATCACCGGTTCGATTCCGATTTGCGTGCGGGAATCCAATGCCATTGGGCCTGAAGGGCTATGCCAGAATCTCCGTCAGCGGCCCGGGTTGGTTGAAGTCCTTCAACTCGGGATCGGGATCGCCAAATTTCTCCCGCTTGTCGCCCACGGCGTGCAGCATCGAGAGGTAGAAGTTCGCGATCGTCCGATGGCCGGGTTTCTGGTAATCGGGGAATTGCAGGAAGCGGCCGGCGGTCTTCAGCCGTCCACCCAGGTTCCCAAGGAGCACGATGGGCCATTCCCGGCAGAACCCGTGGTGCTCTTCGCCCGAATCGCTCATCCAGACGATGAGCGTGTTGTCCAGAACCGTGCCGTTCCCCTCCTTGATCGAGTCGAGCCGCCGCGCGAGGTCCGCCACCCGCTCCGCGTGGAATTTCCGGATCGGAACGCACAACTTGTCCCGTTCGGGATTGTCCGGATGCAGGTGGCCAATCGCGTGACCGTCGGTCTTCACGCCAAGTTCGGTCCACGTGTAATACGCCACGCCCGACGCGTCGATGGTCACCGTGTTCGTCAGCCTCGCGGCGATCGCGGCGGCCGCGACCGCGCACTGCGCCTCGAGGCGGTCGGTCGTAACCTTGCTGTTGAACTTGTCGAGCGCCGGAATGCTCGCCCTGATGCGGTCCTTGTTGCCCGCCAATTTGTCGTTGCGGGTGCGCATCTGCTCGAAGGTGTCGAGGTAGATGTCCAGCTTCTCCCGATCCATCGCCGGCAGTTCCCGGCGGACCCGGCTGATGTCGGAGCGGATCCAATCCAGGAGCTTGTTCCGCGATTGAAAGGCCTTGCCCGCGCTTCCTTCCGCCGCGCTGCCAAAGAGCGACTGGAACGCAATCTCCGGCTGGCAGACCATGGGAAGCGGCCGCTTGGGAGCGATGGCGGAAAGCGTATTCACAAAAACCGTTTCCGGCGACGGCTGCACGCCCATACCCAGAACCGGAAGGATATTCGGCTGAGCTCCGGCCAGCGCATGGTCAATGGTCTGGGCATGCGGGCCCCGGCGCCAGAAATAGCACCCGAGGGCACCATACTGTTTACCATGGTCGCCGGCACCCGAAATCTTGTGGGAGAGTTTCTGGATGATCCCGAGGCGATTCTTGAACGGCTCCAGCGGCGCAATTGGCTCCGGAAGCTCCAGGCCGGACATGGGAAGGTCGATGAGCTTTTCGCCTGCCTTCATGTCCACGCCCTTGGGCTGGATGTGGTGGGGCCAGAGTCCATTCCCCTGCATGAGGAAGATGACGCGCAGCGGCGGCGCTTCACCCCGCGCCTCGGCTGCGAGGGCATTCAGGAACGGCTGGAGCACGACCGCCCCGGCGCCCAGGGTGATTCCCTTGAGGCACGCGCGGCGGGTGATGAGGTTTGGAGTCAGAATATTCATGGGAAGGGCTGGCGTGTTCATCATTGCGGTCTAGCATTCGCCCCCGGTTTTGTTAGGGATTTTTGCTGGAATTTGCTTTCGCGTCCGCCGCGCCGGAAACCGTCAGAACGCGGACGGGCGTCAGCGGGTATGTAGATATGAGTCATGGATGAAAACGCGGAGCTGGATTTGTTTATGGAGAGCCGGGTAAATCAATCTTCCGGGTGGGATTGCGATAGAAGGAATTTACCTTCGCGCCCGCCGCACCGGAGCCGGTCAGAACGGAGTCAGAACGGGGACGGGCGTGGGGAGTGAGGGGGCTTGGCGTTCACGCAAGGATTTCCTTCACGACGTTGCCATGCACGTCGGTCAGGCGGTAGTCGCGGCCGCCGAAGCGGAATGTCAGGCGTTCGTGATCCAGGCCCATGAGGTGCAGGATCGTGGCGTGCAAATCATGCACGTGCACCTTGTTTTCCACCGCGTGCCAGCCGAATTCGTCGGTCGCGCCGTGCGTCATGCCCCCGCGCACGCCGCCGCCGGCCATCCACATGGTAAAGCCAAACGGATGATGTTCGCGGCCGTTGTTCCCTTCGGCCGTCGGCGACCGGCCAAACTCGCCGCCCCAAACCACGAGCGTGTCCTCGAGCAGGCCGCGGGACTTCAGATCCGTCAGCAAAGCGGCAATCGGCTGGTCCACCGCCTGGCATCGCTTCGGCAGGTTCGTGCGCAGATCGCTGTGCTGATCCCAGGCGTTGTTGATGGGAGCGTCAAACAATTGCACAAACCGCACGCCCCGTTCGACGAGCCGCCGTGCGAGCAGGCACTGCCGCCCGAATAGCTCCGACTCCGGCCTGTCGGTCCCGTAAAGCTTGTGAGTCGCCGCGGTCTCAGCCGACAGATCGAACGCCTCGGGGGCCGAACGCTGCATCTGGAACGCGAGTTCGAACGAGGAGATGCGGGCATCGAGCTGGCTGTTCTGCTCGCGGTCGTGGCGATGCAGTTCGTTGAGTTTCTTCAGGGCGTCGAGCTTGGCGCGTTGTCGTTCGCTGCCGCCTGCCGCGCCAAGATTGGCGATCGGGTTCTTCAGATCGCGAACCAGCGTTCCCTGGTACGCACTGGGAAGAAAACTGGACGCCCAGAGCTGGGCTCCCTGAAAAACCGGGGTGGGAGAGACGACCACGAAGCCCGGCAGATTCTGATTTTCGGTCCCCAGTCCGTACGTCAGCCACGATCCCATGCTCGGCCGCGAAAACGCCTGTTCGCCGGTACACATCTGGAGTGCGGCGCCCGTGTGATTGATATTGTCGGCGACCATCGAGCGGATTACGCACACATCGTCAATTCGCGACGCGAGTCCCGGCAACAGCTCGCTTACTTCGATGCCCGATTGCCCGTGGCGGGCGAACTTCCAGGGGGACGCCAGCAGATTCCCGGTCTTAATGCGTTCCAGCCTGGGTTTCTCGAACGGCAACGGCTTCCCATTGTCGGTCGCCAGTCGCGGCTTGGGATCGAGCAAATCGACGTGCGACGGCCCGCCCGGCATATAGAGGAAGATGACGCGCTTGGCGCGCGGCTCGTGATGCGGCGGCAACACCGAAAACGGGTTGGCCGCGCGCCCGGCGGCGGTCTCCGCCCGACCTTCGCCCGCCAGCAAATCCGCCAAGGCGAGCGTTCCGAATCCACAGCCGAATTGCTGCAACCATGTGCGTCGTGATGTCAGGTTCATAGTGTTTCCCAAGTCTGCCTGCGACTCCTAGTCGATGTAGATGAATTCGTTGCCGCACAACAGGACATGCGCAAAGTCGATCCAGCCGCCGTCCGGCACAGCCGGGTCGCCTCCCGCGATGATCTGTTGCGCGATCGTCCGTTCGGCATCGTTCGGGGCGCGACCGAACAGCAAACGATATGCGCGACCGATTCGCGCCGCATTGTCCTGCGGAACGTCGCGCAGCAGCCGCTGCGCCAAATGACGGGCTTGCTCGTGGATCCATGGATCATTGAGCAGCAATAGAGCCTGCGGCGCCACGGTGCTGATGGCTCGTTTCTCGGTCGAGGCATCGGAGTTCGCCGCATCGAACAAGTTGGCGTAACTGCCGCGCTGAAAACGGGCCGTTTGCACATAGAGCGACCGGCGGCGTATCGTGAAGTCGTCGCCAGCCGGGCCGCCCGGGGTGAGATCGAGCTGGCCATTCACCGAAAGAATCGCGTCGCGAATCGCCTCGGCTTCCAGTCGGCGCGGGGTGAATCGACCGAGCAACCGGTTTTCGGGATCCTTGTCGAAAACTTTGCGGGAGACATTGCTGCCTTGGCGGTAGGTTGCCGACAGCATGATTCGACGGTGGAGCTTCTTCAGCGACCAGCCGTCCTCGAGGAACCGCGCCGCCAGCCAGTCGAGCAGTTCGGGATGCGAGGGCGGCTCCGAGAGCAGGCCGAAGTTGCTGGGGGTGCGCACCAGCCCCTCGCCGAAATGCCATTGCCAGACGCGATTGACGATCACCCGCGCGGTCAACGGGTTGCCGCGCGATGCCACCCAGGCCGCCAGTTCCATGCGTCCGCTCCCGTTGGTGATCGCCGGCTGATCTTCGCCGGCGAAGAATCGCGGAAGGCGTCGCGGCACAACGGGGCCGAGTTTCGTGTAACTGCCCCGGATGTGGATGGGAACGTCCTGAATGCGCGGAAAGAGTCCGCCGGGAGTGCCCCCATCGATGACAGCCATCGCGAGCGGCGCCAGATCGGCCTGCTCCTTTTGCAGGCTGTCGCGCACCGCGATGAGTTTCCGTCTCTCCGGCGTGTCAGGCGGGGAAGTGGTCGTCAGCGTTTCCGCGACCGAGAGCCGCAGCTTGCCCAGCGTGTGTTTTCCAGAGTTCGGTTGGCTGGCATATCGCTGTTCAAGCGAGACGATCAGGCGCGACCCCGCCGGTATCACCGTCTCCGGCGCGACCTCGAACACCGCCACGTGGGACCTGCCGATCTGCGGAGACACGGCCCATCCATCTTTCAGATCGTCGTCCAGGGCACTCCTGGCTGCGAAGCTGGCCTGCTCGAAGTCCGCTTGAGCAGAGACCCATTTGATGGGCGTCGCCGCGTTCTTCCCGCCGGGAGGAATGAACGATGCAACCAGGCGGCTGACGACGAAGTTCCCGTCGTCCGCCCGACCGGGGCCGCCGGCGGGGAGCGCCGCGTCGGCCAGCGCTTCCAGCCGCAGGTAGCGGACCCGCCCCGATTCCGGAACGACTGCTTCGATCGTGTATTTGTCCTTGTTCAGGTTTCCGCTGAACGTAATCGAGGCGTCCGCGGCGACCCGCGCCGTCGCGCCCGCCTCGCTCGCGACGACAACGGGCACGAGCGGACGGCCCCCGGCCGTCCATTCATGGAACCGGTGTTGCCAATCCATGTCCGCCAGCGCCGCCTTGATCTCGGCCAGGCGCTTCTCCTGCTCAACTCGTCTGGCCGGCGCGGCTGGTCCCATCAATGAAACGCGGTTGATCGTGTATTCGGCGCCCTTGGCTCCGAGTGCCTTGAGCATGTGCGAACTATAAAACATCCCCGCCAGACCGTAGTAGTCCTCGGTGGAGATCGGGTCGAACTTGTGATCGTGGCAGCGGGCACAGTCGAGCGTCAGACCCAGGAACGCCTTGCCGATCACGCCGATGTTGTCGTCAACCATGTCGCTGACGATTTTTTCCTTGTCGGCGTCGTTGGCGTCCCATACGCCGTTGGAGAGAAACGTCGTCGCAATCAAACCTTCCGGGTAAATCTCTTCGCCCGAAGGACTGCGCAGCCGATCGCCGGCGATCTGATGGACGATGAACTGATCGAACGGCAGGTCGCGATTGAACGCATCAACAACCCAGTCGCGATAACGCCAGGCCTCGGTCAGTTCCCAAATTTCCTTACGCTCTTTCGGAACATGATTGTAGTAATCGGCGTAACGAACGATATCCAGCCAATGCCTAGCCCAGCGCTGGCCGTATGCCGGGGAGTTCAGCAACCGCTCGACCAGCGCTTCATACGCACGATCGGATCCATCGGCAACAAACGCATCGATCTCTTCCGGCGTGGGGGGAAGCCCCGTCATGTCGAATGTAGCCCGGCGCAAAAGCGAACGCCTGTCCGCCGGAGGCGCCTTCCCGAGCCCGGCCGCCGCGAGCTTTTCACCCACGAAAGCATCGATTGGATTCTGCCGGTTCGCGCCCGGCACGGCCGGCTCCCGAACGGGTTGAAATGCCCACCACATCTTCGCCTTCGCCTCCTTCGCCCCGGTGGTCCGCGCCTCCTTGTGGCGCGGGTCGGGCGCGCCCATCTTCACCCACGCAACCAGGTCGGCAATCTGTGCGTCCGTGAGTTTCTTGTCCTTGGGCGGCATTCGCAGATCCTTGTCCGTATAGCGAACCGCCTTGATGAGCAGACTCTTTTCCGGGTCGCCGGGGACCACGGCCGGCGCGGTGTCGCCGCCCTTGAGCGTGCCTTCCCTGCTGTCGAGGAGGAGATTGCCTTTCTGCTTCCTGTCAGCGCTGTGGCACTCGTAGCACCGCTCGACGAGGATCGGGCGAATTCTGGATTCAAAGAACGCAGTGTCCTCGCCCGCGCGGGAGGAAATACCGGCGGGCGGCGGAACGGTGGTGTCCGCGGCGCGGACCCCGCTCAGTGAGGCCAGCAGCACAGCGGCGAAAACGAAAGCGGCACGGTTCATCGCTTCGAGCCGTCCAGTCCAATGACGCGGACTGGGTGGGCGGCGCCGGGCTCCTGTCCCGCAATGCCATCGGTCTGGAACGTGCGTTTTCATCCTATTTCGTCATCAACTCCAGAATCGCCTCGGCGAAAGTTCTTGCAAGAATTCTCCTTTGCGCCCGCCGGACCGAAAACGGTCAGAACAGGGACGGGCGTCGGGGAGTGAGGGGGGTGTCGTCAACGACCTGCTTCTGGCTAGGTATCATTTCCCGTTGTTGTCCCGGCCTTGCCATTCCCAAGGGGCGATCGGTTTCTCATCTGCCCACAGCCCGCGTTTGGCCTTGCGTGCTTCCTCCTGGGCCTTGAGCAGCGCGTCGGCTTCACCAATCAACTTTTTCGAACTGCCGGGCTTGGCATGCTTATCCTCGAGTTCGCTCTCGATAACCCAGGCGAGTCCTTCCGAGATCATCGTGACCGCGAGGTATCCCTTCTCAGTTCGGAAGCGAACCGCAGTCGACTTCTTGTATGGTCGCGGGAACCCACCGCTATGGGTAATTTCCTTTCCAGCAACGGCGAGTTCCTTGAGTCGATCCTGCGCCTGCTTTCCAAACGGTTGATCGAGGAGGGGGGCCGCCGCTCCGCGGAGGCAGTGAATCCCCTCCTTACCGGCCTTACCGCCACCATCGTCCTTATGCCTGATCTTGATTGTATCCCCGTCGATCACTTCGACGACCATATTCGTCGACGGTGCGGCGTGGAGAGTCGTTGCCCAGATGAGCAACGTGAGGAAACTGACACTTCCGAAGATACGGATAAGGCTATTCATGTTTATGTAGTCTGAAATGAAACTCCGGAGCGATCACTGTTGTTCAGGCTTTTGAAATTTCGATGGGAGGACGACTTTCTCATTCGCGCGCAACCGAGCTGCATTCGCCTCGGAAAGCTCGGTCAATCCGGTAAGCTGGACCGGCCGTTTGCCTTGGTACTCCACGAATACCTGCACCACTTCATCGGAGAGGGTCTGGACTTTGGAAAGGCCGAGAAAGCCATCGTTCGATTTCAGCATCGTGGTAGTCAACGGCGCGGAGGTCAGTTTCGTCAGTCCGTTGAGAAGCATCGTCGAGCTGTGGTGGGATAGCGCCTCGGCGGCTTCGTCAGAAATCGCCGTCAGGCCAAAGAGCGTCAATTTGCTGCGGTGCTTCGCCAGTTCGATGGCGACTTCTCGCGAAAGGGTGCGAAGCCCATTGAGCGTGAGCTTGCCTCGGAACTGGGCGAGGTCCCTAACCACTTCCACGGATATCTGATCCAAGGCGTTAAGAGCGAGCATCCCGCGGGAGTGCGCGGCCAGCGCTGTGGCAACTTCCGGCGTGATGGTCGTCAGACCGAGCCAAAGCGTACCTCCTTTTTTCTCGGGAGCCAGCGCCCTGGCAACCTCCGGTGTGATCGTCTGAACGCGATGGAGCCGGAGATCGCCCTTGCCGTACTGACTGAGGACCTGCGCCACGTCCACGCCCAGTTCGGTAACACCGTCGAGCGATACCGCGCTTTTGCCGGCAACGATTTCCGTCGCCTGCTCGACCGTGAGCGATGTCGGCTTCAGATCTTGTGCGTGAGCCGATTGGTGCACGCCAAGCAGCACGAAGGCCACCAGGGCAGCGGCGGCGCAATGGATCTCTCGTCGGGAGAACATGACTTATCCTTCTATGCCAAAATGTCAGACAGCGGCCCCTGCGTGGCGCTCTTGTCGAGTGCCAGATCGACGTTGTTGAACTGCTCGCGCTTGTCCCCCACCGCGTGGAGCAGCCCTTGATACAAAGTCCCTATGGTTCGATGTCCTTTGACACCGTAGCGAGGATATTCCAGGAATCGTCCGTTGGTCTTTAGCTTGCCGCCCAGGTTGCCGATGAGCACAACGGGCCATTGCGTGTACGACGGGTGATGCCGGTCTCCAAAATCGCTCATGTACACGATCAACGTGTTGTCGAGTACCGTGCCGTTCCCTTCCTTGACGGCGTCCAGTTTCTTCGCCAAGGCGGCGATCCGCTCCGCATGGAACGATCGAATGATTCTCAGCAGTTCATCGGATGTCTTTCCATTCTCGCCCCCACCGTGGCCGATGGCGTTGGTGGCAAGCGAGATGCCCAGGCTGTTCCACTTCATGTAACTGTTCCCCGTACAGGCAGCGATCGTGACCACATTGGTCAGGCCCGACAGCAGCGAACTGACGGCCATGTCGCACTGCGCTTCGAGGCGGTCGGTCTCGGCCGTGCTTTTGAACTTGCCGGTATTCGGCATGTTCGCTTTCAATGCGTCCTGCATGCCAGCGATGCCGTGCTGACGGTCCAGCATGGACTCGTAGGCTTCGAGATACCGATCGAGGCTCTCACGCTCCGGCCCAGCCAACCGCGATT
>Ga0209596_1001143_pt1 | contig 23372 bp, 56 predicted proteins | sample M_130807_MF_Meta_FD_187314 | JGI IMG/M metagenome (GOLD analysis project Ga0209596, IMG submission 187314) | Freshwater microbial communities from Lake Montjoie, Canada to study carbon cycling - M_130807_MF_MetaG (SPAdes) (version 2) | ecosystem: Environmental > Aquatic > Freshwater > Lake...
TTACACAATGGACGCCAATCACAAAAGCAAGTAAACCTTTACTTGTCTAAGATTGACACAGTCAAAGATATTATCACTGAAGCATATGCTGATTCAGATGACCAAGAAACTCTTCGTTCAATTGCTGAGGCGCTTGACATTGCTTTGACACGAGATGTTGAGTGGTCTGCAACAATTGAGGTTAGCGGAACTATTCAATTAGATTTACTTGCTGATTCAGATACAGATGTAGAACAAGAAATCTACGACAACCTTTATGTTGATTCACAAAATGGCAACATTGAAATTGTTGACCAAGAAGTTACAAATGTTCGTGAGAACTAATGTACTTTGAACTTACTGCTCCCGATAGGCTATCTTTAGAGATGGCTTATTGGGATGCACAAATTATTGGGCTTGACCCCGAATTTATGCCACCGTTGACATTCAACATAGGAACTGGTAGTATTGAGAAAGTAAGTCGCATTCGTGATAAGTATAATTTAAAAGAATCATACTGGTCAGATAGAGAAGCGACAGGATACAGAGGATAATATGTCAGATTACAAGGATGGATTTCAAGATGGATATAAGTTTGCCCGTGAAGAAATTATGGAAAAACTTTCAGAGATTGACATCAACGATATCGATTCTTGGATCCTTGACCGTTTTTCTGAAATGATTGAAGGTGGGATACTATGATGAGCGAATGGCTTAAGTGTGACCAATGTGCAGCACAAGCTATGTGGGAAGCAAAAAAAGATACAGCATCCCTTTATTTTTGCGGGCACCATAAAAATGAACAGGGCGAGCCACTTGTGGACTGGGCCCAAGAAATGGTACAATTGCTCAAGTACGAGCAGAATCAACTACTAACAAAGGCGGAATAAAATGGGCGACAGAGCAAACTTTGGTTTTAGAGACCGTAAGGGCGATACAGTATTTCTATACGGCCACTGGGCTGGACATCAAATGCTAGCCAATTTGGCAAATGCATGCGAGGCTGCACGCCGTAGGTGGGATGACGAGGCATATGCTACACGCATTGCTATTAGTCATTTAGTTGGCGAAGACTGGAATAAAGAAACAGGGTGGGGAATTAGCGTTAACCAATTAGCAGATAATGAGCACAAGGTACCTGTTATTAATTGGCCCGCTAAAACGTTTACATTGTATGAAGAGGACCTGGAAACAAAAGTATTTAGTTTATCATTAGATGACTTTTGCACAAAATATAGTCAACTAGTTATGGTATAATTATAGTAGGCCATCGGGCCTTCTTATATAAGTAATGGTGCGGCTAGATAAGACTCTCGGTCAAGTCGCTAAGTAAAGCAGGGCTTTTTACTTTCGTTGGTGGACCCTAGCAGCCTTACTAAAAATTAAATTTGGTGTACACCTAAACATAAAGCCTCAGCGCAAGCTGGGGTTTTTTGTTGCCCGCAAAGACAGAGGGTAGCATAATTTGCTTACGACGTCAATATGAAAACTCCTGAAATTCTGTGATCTTGACCACAAAGCTGGGGGATGTGGTGTGTATCACACGATATTCCCTATACAAATGTCAGTGGTCCATTGTATAATTAGAACATATCAACGAAAGGATATCATATGCCAAACTGGGTATATAACACATTAACAATACAAGGTCCAAAGTCTGAGATAGATTTTATCAAGGATAAATTAAATCAACCATATAAGGTATTACACGATAGTTGGAATATGAAGACTAATGCTATGGAAGTATCAGAGTCTATTTATTCCGCCCCTGTTTTTGCCTTTTGGAATATCCACTCTCCATTAGAAGACGGTATCACAATGGAAGAATATGTTAAGCAGCCTACACGACTAGGAACAGATACAAGTGCTCCTGATTGGTTTGCTAAAGAAGTTGCTCACGCTAAAACTCAAACCGATTGGTATAACTGGAATACTTCTAAATGGGGAACCAAATGGGATGTAGCAGTATCAGACGGTGATGAGTATCCCGATACAGAATTGCTTGAACATAAATCAGAGGGTGATGATAACTGGTTAGTATATAAATATAATACTGCTTGGTCGCCTGCTGTAACTATCTTAACTAAACTATCTAATCTTGTTCCCAACTCATTACTCACATTAGAGTTTGAGGAAGAAACAGGTTGGGGTGGGGAATATGAGATTGTCCGTGGAGATGTCAAAGAACTAGTTGAGTATGATAATCAATGCAGAGATTGTGATTCATATAATACATTAGATTACTGTGAGTCTGATTGTGGTGAGATATGTTCATCTTGTAATTACTTAGGTGAAGCAGATTTAGATGCTGTCAAAGAATGTCAGACCCATAAGATATACTTTGATACTAATGTACCTGAGCACCGCAAGATAAATAACACCTACACACAGGAAGAGGCACTAAATGGCTAGTTTCTTAGAAGATGTAAATCAAATGGTAATTGACGCTGTCTACCAAGATATCTCAGAACAATTACTAGAAGACTGGATTAATTCTAATCTAGATGAGGGCCAGTATTATGCAGATAAACAATTTGCAGAAATGTCAGGAGATAAATTCATACAAGATGAGTTTAATAAGTTCTATGATATCAAAGAAGGAGATGAGGGATACCTATGTTAGGTTATACTGAATCTGATCTAAATAGAATGATTAATGCTGTACATGATGCTAAGTTATTCTATCTTAGAACCCCGTCCGATTTAATGGACAAGACAGAACTTAGAAAAGACCTGGAGGATGCGGTTAGCTTTTTACAAGGTCTATGGGCAGAAGGGTACTTTGACTAATGGGGGCTAAATGTCAGCATTACTGGGAGTGTTCAGATGTCCCTGGAATTTTTACTTGTCAGTGCTCTATGGTAAGATACTACAATAGAGAGACAGGAGAATATTACTATGACTAAGTCATCACACTTTATAGAATATATGAAGATACATCTAATTAGTCTTAACCAGGACTTAGAAATGAATCCTGAATCTATCAATGTAATTGATATCCCAGGACAAATTATGGCAACCGAACATTTATTGTCAGTGGCTACTGATATAATGAATAACAACGAAAGGGTATATTAATGAATGCTGAAGACATTGGGCTCCCGCCCCATTTACAACGTATGGTCAATGCTGGAGTATCAGGCCTTGACATTATGCACGGAGAACTAAAGAATCTAATGCTCATTGCTGAGCAAGACTTGGCAGACGCATTAGAACAAGAAACATTATCTGAAGAGGCAATGGACTCTATGGTCCGCACTGAATGTGAGGGACGACTAGACACCTTGGTCGAACTATATCAACTAACATATCAATTATCATTTGCGATTGGAGCACGTACACTATGAAGCCTGAAGATAAAGATAAACTAAACGAATGTTTGGCTATTCTAGATACTACCGACCTAGGGCTGTCCCTGGTTTGGCTATGGACTTGGTCGACCATTAACAACATCTTTGAGGATGAGACCTACAAGCAGAACTGCACCATAGACCAGATGTGGGACCACCTCTGTGAGGCTGTAGAGGCTGGCCAGGGCTTCTCCCTGGAGTACGGTGCCGAACAGCACAACGAAGATGTCCTTGACTGGATGACCAGCCGTGACTACATTGTAGACTCAATGTTTGAAGAGGAAGAAGAGGAGGACGAAGATGAGGATGAGTGACGCATATTTAAATGCACAGTTGGATACAGCCCAAAAGCTTTTGTGGGGAGGATCTGAAACTGAGAACATCGAAGCACATAATATTATATCTAAACTAATATACGATAGAATCGAGCAGACTGAATGAAAAAGGATTACAAGGTACATGCAGACAAGATACACAAGTACACTGCAATCATTGAAGCAGAATCTCCCGAGATAGCTTGGGAGTATGCAAAAGAAATGTCGACAAATGTATGGCAAGAGGTCCCTTCGGATGATCCAATTGAACCGTATAATGTCGAAGAGGTATAACTAAATAAAGATAAGGGCCAGAAAATAGTCTTACGTAGGGTATTTACAAATCCGTGGATTTCCTATATAATTAATATAACACCGATCTAGAAAGGATCAAATTATGTCAACACCTACAACAACTCGTGAATACCTCAAAACCCAGGGAATTACCGTGGGCCAACGTGGTCGATTCTCAGCAGCTGCAAAGAACGTTATTAAGGAAGCTGTAGCAAAGGGCGTTACTTTTACAGATTCTAAGAACGTAAAGTAACTAATTAAGTGTGGGGGTCCGTGGCCATGCAGGCAAAGCGGACCCCCCTTCATTTACAAATGTCAGTGGTCAATGGTATAATCAAAAGAAAGGGCGGAGTCAAATGAAATCAGATGAAACAAAAGCAGCAGACAAATTAGTAACGGCTCTGAATAATGGCACGCTAAGCACAGCAGTTATGGCTAATTACTTAGTATCAGCCTTTCCATTATATACACAAGATAGACTAATGGAACTAATTAGATACATTATCAAATATGAAGCACTGAGATATTATACGGAGTGGGAAACAGGAAACACATCCGAAGGATTAATGCTTGCCGATTCATTGGTTGGAATGGTAAATGCTAAATATGGGGCGGAAGATAGTATAACAATACATACTAAAGAAAGAGACCCTAAGTATTATATGGACCCAGATTCATTCTAATATAATATGGTTAGGCCTACATAGGGCATATAGTTAATTGACTATATGTCCTATTTCTTTTGCCCCAGTTAAGGGCCAATATATTGCTTTATGAAGCTCATATAAAATCCCTGAAAATGTATAGCATATCGATCAGAATCTGTCAATATGTATATAGAATATAACAAAATGTTATACAAATATGACAGAATAAGATCCATATTTTTGGCCACATATGGGCCAATATTCTCTATTACGACCTATATATAAAATTCCCTGAAACTTTTATATGAAAGCTATTGACAAATATAGGTCTATATGCTGCTATTGACATTACGATTAAGATGTGCCATGTTCAATATCATAGGTATGTTTAGATAGATATAATGATAGTAATTGGTATCTAATTGATAGTATTTATTCTCCACTATGCTCCACTTTACTCCACTATATAAGCCTCTAGGAGGTCATTAGAGAGGAGATAATTGGGAGGGGGATATAGGAGTTAGAGACCATACTGCTGTAATTTTATACAGCTTCTTATTGGTCCAATGATGTATTTGGATATGCTGTGTATTCCTCTGGATCTGATTTACTCATATCAAAGGTATTAGATTCCATTTCATCATAGAAGTACTTAGTACCTAGTTCAATAAAGTCTTTAAGTCCATCAGGAGATAATACGTATTCTTTGGTTTCCCCGCCTTTATCTAGCGTAAGCGTGACGACGTAGACGTCATGTTCAGGGTTATGCTCATATGTTGCAATACCAATATTGGGTAGGTGGATAGCATTCTCAATGCCTGCATCCTCCAAATCTCCAGGTACTGGGATCTCTTCTTGAACCTGTTTAATTAAATCAGCTATTAATAATTTTTTCATCTTGTGTTACACTCCAGACATACAAATGGGTCATCATTAGCTTTATAAAATAGTATCTTACATTCGCTGCAGGCTACCTTATAAGGCTCATTCTTAGCGTATTTGCTATATGATGATTCGAACTTATTCATTTTTTACGCACCGCAATAACAAATGCAATTAATATAATTATTGGTACCCAAAATACTATGATTGCTAAAGCTGCTAATGACTCCATTATCCCGCCCGACAGCTGATGCTTAGTATAGCTAGTATTGTTATCATTAGTTTATTGTATCATTTTCTTGTCCAAGTTGAAGCTTTTTGTCCAGGTGTTCCCATATATGTATCTTCAATCAATGCTTTATTCTTATCTAGGTCTTGTATTGCCTTATTAAGTTCTATCATATCATTGGCTGAAAGTCTTATACTTGTCAGTTCCCGCCCTTTAATTGCATCAAGCTTACGTCTAGTCTTTTCAATATCCGATAGGCTCTTCTGCTTTTCAGCAGCAATAGATGCCCTAGACATGCCTTTATATTTCTTCTTTTTAGCCATTATAGATGAATATCATTTACAGGCTCTTTAGACCAATGTATATATGATCTAATATAGACTATTGCATAGGCAATCGCTGAGAATATAAATCCATATTGCTTTGTTAGTATGGCATAAGTCATCCATAAACACTCATTAAATAGAAGGACATACCATCCCCAAATATCTTTTCTGCCTACAAAGTAAATTCCCGTTACTCCAATAATGGCTAATATCCATGACCACATCATCTCCATTTACCGCCCCTACTCAAAGTCTATTTGTCTTTCAAAAACCGAATTATCTGCTGATTGTGGATTAGGCATATCATCGCCCATAGCCCCACAATTGGAACATGTTACTTGACCATCAAGGTCTAGCTTATAGTCACATCCATATTTAGTACACATTGCATCGCTCATTAGTATCCCCCAAGACATTCATTACGAGTATGATATAGCCTGATCTTAGTTAATATCTTCTTAGTTGGAGCGTTTAATGGCTCTTCGCATGCACCGCATGCCATGTCCCATTCACCGCTAAAGAAATCGTATTTAGCTCCCTTAAAATTGGCATACTTGTGCGCCACAAAAGTAGCAAATGGATCAGGTATCTCTAAGCTCTGTAACATATATTTATTATAGCATTTATGTCAGGTACTGACAAGGGGTATCTACTTTTCGACTTCACTAATTGCGGTCAATATGCTTTTCATTCCCCTAATCCAAAATTTAAAGTAGCTCTGGATGAGTTAGATGTAACTCTATGAATTGCCCCTTTAGGGACTAAAAGAAGGCCCCCTTCTTCTAATACAATAGAATCTATAATGTCCGTTTTGTCCTCATTGAATGTATCCCAAGTAGTAGTTCCTTTTAATTGAAAAACAACACCATCCCATGGATCTGAATGAATTTCAGACTGATATTCCATAGCTACCATATTACAAAAAAATTGAACAAAATTTCTTTTGGGCTTGTAATCTAACATTTTATCAATGATCTCTATATAAGAATTAATCTCTTTTGGAATCACAGATATCTCAGATGAAAATTGAACATAGCCTATGGTTCCTAAAATTGAAGATACTGCATTTTTCTTAACATATTTAGGCTTTGAGTATCCATCATTAATATTTTCATTAACATCAGATTCTTTAGATAGCGCATCATTTATTAAATCTATTATAACTTCCCAGGACACATCAAATTTTTTAAAATTATTAATTTGCATTATCTTATTATTCGATTTGCAGATTTTCCATTCTACAATATCTATGTCCTTCAAGATGAAAGTCCTTTGAATGCATGACGATCACATACGCTTACCACATCATATCTATTTATATCTATTTCAGCTATATCATCATACTTAGCCATTCCTTGACAGAAATGACAGGATTCTCTATTTTCCGCTTTTTCTAGATAGGCTTCGTTCAATTCAATGTTTTCCACGTATCTATTGTATCATTAATCTTAATGTATTTTGAGTTTATATGTCCATCTGTAATAATCTCATTATGTGAGACAACATTAAAATCAAGAGTTAACTCATTGCTATATTTATCATGATAATCAATATATCTAACTTCGTCTATTAAATTATGCTTAATTGCAGTATTGATCATATGCTCTGAATAGCTATCCGCTATTGGATGTGCTGAAAAGTATATGATGTAATATGTCTCTGGGTATAATGCTTTAATTAATGATCCGTTTGCGATTGCCTTCTTAACATTATCTGTTCTTTGAGCACCTGGTCTTTTGTTATCATCGTGTTTCCCGCCTTTTGCTTCGACGTGATGTGTTGGCATATTATTACCAGACCCAACAAAATCAACTTCACAGCCAGTCCCAGGCATATATACGTTCTTTTTTATATTATTAAATCCACGCTCTTTAAGATCTTGTAGGACAAGGTCCTCGAACTCATCTCCTGAGCGTTTTGATTCAGATTGAAAATTCATCTCTACTTTTTCGCTTCACTTATGCCAATCTATATTAATCAATATAGAAGTATATATTTATTTTGCTACATCAAAAAATAAAATTATGTTTGCTCGTTCTCCACTTATAACTGTATTGACTGAATGATGATGGTGTTCATCTCCTCTAAAGTGAAGGAGGGTCCCTGGATCAGGCTTATATGATTGTGGTACATCTTCATCATAAAATAAAATTTCTCCGCCATCATAATCGTTGGTTAAATACAATAAAGCTGATTGACCAATTTCCCCATAACCTTCTACTCCGCCATATCCGTCTGCATGGTGGCCTAATCCTTCTCCTTGTCTCAATACTTGATACAGCACCCTATTAATAGAAATCTTATCTTTAGGTACGTCAATTTCATCTTTTATAGATTGGATTAGTTGATTTAAAAATGCATAAGCCGCTTTGTCAATTTCATAAATAGAATTATCAAGTTCTTTTTCCCAAGGTACGTGAAGCTGCTTGCTTAATACACCCTGCGGGTTTGCTGTCACAAGAGGTCTCAAAAAACTATTAAGGTCTTTAGCAACTTCCTTTGGAATAAAGCCGTCTACAATTATTGGTTGCATTAGTCTTTACGGTAATGCTCAGCATTAGATTTAAGTAATGCTTTGTAAGCTTTCTTAAACTTCCAGTATTTTATAGGGTTTTTCCATATTTTAAACATATATTAATTATACCTCACTTTTATCTGTTTCATGAAGCCATTGCTCTTCCCATAAGCCCATGAGAGATGTGTTTCCAATGTCGTCAAAGTAATAACGCTTGGCGTTACTATTGTACGTCCAGCCATACCATGTATCGCCTTCAGACCATGCTAGATTAGTTGGCTTTTCATCTTTGTACTTTTCGATCCGCTTAGCTAGCCCATCATACATATGAACTTCATCAAATACCGCCTTGCGAAGTGGATCCCATCTAAATATTCTATTGACTAACCAGTCAATCATTTTACTTATTTCAATTCTTTATGGCGAATATGTAAAACAAAGCAAGCTCTTTCTCCAGAAAGAACATTTTCAACTGAATGTGGTGTATATCCATCAAAAAGTATTAAAGACCCAGTTTTTGGACTGTATGATATTGGATTATCTAACTTTTGATTTTCATAAAAAGTTACAGCCCCACCCTCATATTGATCGTTTAAATACAAAACTGCTGTGTATATTTTTCCACCCTCACCCCAGTGGTCGCAATGTGCATCTTGCCCGTTTTCACCAATTTTATCAGAACCAAAACCAGTGCCAATTTTTTCTACCCCAAAGCATTTATAATGTGAAGTTTCATATATTATTTCTGAATTGCTAAAACCAAACACGCTGCACATATTTTTACCAATTAAATTAAATAGATCATATATCAAAGAATTTTGCATACCTTTACTACCGAGTGAATTCAATAGGGAAAAAATTTCTGGGGTCCATCCCATACAAACAGCATTTGAACCGCTATCTTCATTTACATAAATTATACATCTTCCGCCTGAATCTAGTAAGCTAGACTCTTTCATATACAAATTTATATATTCACAGGTCTCTTTACCAATAAAATTTTCAATTACTTGTGGTTTCATTTATATCTCCTTTTACATCCCAATACGGTACGCCATCTTCATTATAATCTGATCCAAGTCGGGCTAGCATCTCTTGGACCTCTGGATCTACATGCCAACCATCAACTATAGAATTAATACTCTTTAGCTGAAGATATCTTCTGTGAATGGCAATACCGCTTATTATATAAGCAATAACTGCAACAACAATAATAGTTACCATATAGTAATTATAGTAAATAAATGCAGTTTTGTCAATAGGCTAGTGGTATCTAACACCACTTATGCCGTTCTCTTTGTCTTTAGTAACCTCTTCTGGCTCTTCCCATTTAAATCCATTGATTGGGGTAAGCCATTTATGCAGGTTATTAGTTTTTTTGGCCTCTATAATTTGTTCATTATACTCATCTGATTTATATGAATAAAAGGTTCCTGGGTTTGCCGTAGTAGGCAAAACAAAATTAGAGAATGCAAATCTTGTACCGCTTAAAACTGGATCCACACCGTGAGCGTAATCATCATGAGATCCATGAATTACAAGATCTCCACGACCTGGCTTGATTCTAAGCTCGTTACCCTCATTCATTGGAATATCTCCTCCGACCCAGGTGCCATCATTTTTTACATGTGGATAAAATATTTCTCCACCTTCAAATTCACCAAAATAAATTACTAATCCATAATGCAATCGGCAGCAAGTGTTCCATCTATCTTCTGCAATTAATCTAGATGATGCTATATCACAAACACCACAGATTGGCCCACAATTATCATGAGGCTCCCCAGGGGCATCTGAGTGTATAAACATACCCTCATCTCCCACTCTTCCAACTAAGAAGAATGCTTGAGGGTGCATCACTAATTCTGGATATATTAAATCACTAGCCATTTCCCAAACTTCTAATAGCTCATGCATAACCTTAGTACTTCTATTGTTATACCAGTCGACGTTGTGATCTATGGTATCTGGAGTTTTATAGTCAGCACATAAGGTTTCTATTTTTTCTAATAAATCGCCATTAATAAAGTTTCTGTAAACCCAAACTTTAGGGGCAAGTTGTTCTATATTGGGATTGTCTGTAAACATATTTATATTATACCATTTCTATTATTTTACTGTAAGTCTCTTTTTGTTATTTTTATCATTACTTCGCCCTCTGGCCTATATGTAGCAATTGGCAGGCCTTTAGGAAAATCTCCCACTAATTCTATTTTCATTTTTTTTGCCATTTCAATAAGAGTCATTTGTGATTGTGCCATGGCAAACTGATATCCTATACATTTTCTTGGCCCGAGGTGAAATGGGAAATAGGCTCCCTCTGGTAATGATTCTTCTAACCCATCCGCCCATCGCATTGGAATAAATTCATCTGGGTTATTAAAGTATTGATCGCTTCTATGAGTAACAAATGAACTTAATATAACATTAGTGCCAGCTTTTATTAGAAAGTCTCCTATTTTTGTATCAACTAACGCTTTTCTAGGACTAAACCAAACTGGAGGATACAGCCTTAAAGCCTCATTAATTGCAAATTTTGATATATCCCAATCTCTTATGCTATGAGCTAGGCTATCATCATAATTAATATTACGAGACTCCTCCATCAGGAGCTCCCAGTAATCTTTATCCCGTGTCATATGTGCAATGCACCACGATAGTGTGTTAGCCGTTGTCTCGTGACCTGCCAAGAGCATCGTGATAACCTCATCGCTTATGTCTTGAAGAGATATGCTATCGTCATCTATCGATGCCATTATTAGTAGATCAATAAAATCCTTTTCTTCTCTTTCATTCTCAATTCTATTTTTAATAACCTTTAACATTAATGAATTAAGCTTTTCTGATATCTCTTGGAAGGTACCTGGGCTTGAGTGTTCACCGTGACTAGTTTTTGCTAAAATTTGAAAAAATATTGTCTTGAGATCATTTGATTCCTCAAGAATATCATCATTAAATATTGTATTTGTTAATACTTTATATGATAAGGAAAACATCTCTTCGCCAATATCTATAAATTCTTTATCTAGCCATTTATCTGTTTCTTCTTTTATGATCAATAAAGATTTTTCTAAATAATAATTAATTTTATTTATATGAAATGCAGGATTTAAAATCCTTCTATGGTGCAGGTGAATTGGCTCTTCGCTAGTAAGTAAACCTTCTCCTAAAGCTTTTCTAATTATATGCCACCCTCCAGACTTTATAAAGTTTTTATATTTTTTAATATAAATCTCTTCAACAAGCTCTGGTGTAAAGGCAAATAGATATTGTTTTGGTAAGATTGATCCAGACGACGGGGTGGCTACATTTAAAAAGAATTTATCTCCATGTTCTTTTTGTAATTGAAGCAGATACTCTGGTCCCCTAATCTTTAATTCATTTTTAATATCATTCATAATTAATGCCCCCCTTAAATTTAATTTTTATCCATGACCCTATCTTACCAGAAACAACTTTATTTCTTAATATAGATGAATATTTTTGGTGTCCTAGTGAAGTACCTAGGTACTCTTCTCCTGTTTCCATGTCTATTATTTTCCATTTGGATGGAGCCTTGGTGTGTATTATAAGATCTACTGGGTAGTCTAATGATTCAACAAATGATCCGTCTTTAAGTAGCCTCATGATCATACACACCATTGTCTACAAGTATAAACTGTCCGTTAACAGCTTTTGAATTTTTAATTAAATAGCAAATTAAGCCAGAAACTTCCTCTGGCCCTCCAATATAAGCTTTATCTATATCTTCTGAAAAAATAATTTTTATTATTTCACTTTTTACATATTGCTCTGTCATGCCCGTTTTCATGAGGGATGGGTGAACTATGTTTATTCTTGAATTTTTGTTATTTTTAATAAATAATCTCATCCAAAAGTTTAAAGCTTTTTTACAAGATGCATACACTTCGGTATCCGTAAGTTGATTATTTTTTGCAAAATCTATTGCTTCTTTTTCTTTATTTTCTAACAATAAAGATATTAAATTATTGTTTGTTTTAGCGTGTGTATATATATTAGAGCCTACCAATACTGCATTTACCTTGCCGTAGTGTTGATATAAATATTCTATTATCCTGACTGAACCAAAGTAGTTAACTGGTATTGTGTTCTTTCCGCCAATTACTCCAGCAGATGTAACTATTCCTTCTATATCTTTATTTAAATTTGCCAACTGCAATATTAGTGTTTTTATATTTTCATCAAATGAAAGATCACAAATGATATCAGAAGGAAGAATATCTATCCCAGTTACCATGTCTGTTTGTTTTAAATTGTCATATACTGCTTTGCCTATTCCAGAACTTGATCCAGTTACTAGGTACAATTATTTATTCCTAACTCTAGTTAATTAAAATATAGAAGCTTCTGCAACATCAACGCTATCATCAATTGTTCTAGATATATCAATAACTAAATCACTTGAGCTTGTTCTAATCTGACACATATTTAAAAACTAAACTTTTTTTCTTCCAGTTTTTTTAGGTTGCTGGGGAGTTATTTCTCTTCTTATCCCGTGCTTATTTATATCTACTTTAACTGGGGGCCTTTTTGTTTGAATACCAGACTTAAATTTACCCTGATAAGGTTTTTTGGGTGTAGCTTCTGCTGATGTTACAGCGCCAGCCGATGCACCAGCGTTAGCTGGTGGCACCGTGCCAGTACCATCTTCTTTTTTAATTCTATCTATCATTACATATTTACTATCAAGTTGTCTGACTCATCTGCGCCAGAAATAGGAAGAGATCCAGAAGATCCTTCTTGGTTTAATCCAGAGTTGCCTTGTGTTGAAACATCTTCAATTGTAACTGGTGTCATTCCTAACCCCATGCCAACTGAATTAATACCGCATCCGCAATCCATACACATTATACGCCTCGATTTGACCAGGCTGTAGCCCAGTAATCTGTAGTATTGTCTGCGACTGGTGCTTCTGGCTCTGCAACAACAACTGGTACAACAACTTCTTGAATTGCTGCTACAACTGGGATAACAGAAACTTCTTCTTTATCAAATAGCGACATTATTACTTACCGCTTGTTCCGACGCCTGAGCTATCTTGTGTTGACTTATCTGTTGAAGGGAAAGCTGATCCTGTGTTATCTGAATAGTGACCATTTATATCGTTAGTTGCTGATGGCTTTACTGTTGCAAAACCGTCTAAATTTAATCCGTCTGACATTTTATTACTCCTATAGGTTATTTATTTAAGCGGGACTAGTATTCCGCTTATGACTCTATTATAGCATTTAGTTGATTAGGACTTGTATTGCTCATGCCAGCAATCATCACAGATGTCTATTATTGGTCCGCCTAGCTTTCCAGAGAGCCTTGTTGACTTATTTTTACAGTCCTTTATTTCGCAAAAACCACTAAACACTATTTAGGGCCTCTGGCCTTTTGACCCCTGTACCCAGTCTTTTTAATATTCATTGAACCTGGCTTTTTTTCCCCAGGGGCGTAGGTTGCGGCCTGTCTTTGAGCTAATGCCCTTTTCATTTTATCTAGATGTTTACCCATTAATTGATTTCCTTATCTCTTTTATTATATTGTGTATTTCTGAGCTTTCCCCTCGAACGGGAAGCTGATGTACTAGTATATCTGTAACTCCTTTTAACTTCAAGTTCAGAATCTCTTTATGTATGTGATCCTTATCACCATAGATGGTTGTCTTACCGTGGGTTCCAATAATTTTATTTAAATATTTATTGCTTTCATCAAGCGTGTCTTTATTTAATATCGCAACAGATACAATCTGCTTGTCATTTTTTAATAATGTTTTATCGTGTTGATATAAAAAATCATCTAGCTTGATTATATTGGTAATTCCATACTGTATGCAAGCTTTTTGAAAATCTATAGTATCACCAGATAGCATAAGTGGGGGTAGGTTTTTAATTATTGATAGCCTATTATATTTTTTAAGCCATTCTAATGTATAAAAATCTCTTTGTTCTTGTGTTTTAATTTGATCTTCAATTAAAACAACATCCCTTAAACTTGTTTCTTGAAATTTAATATTTCCTGGAATTATATTAAAGGTGACACGTCCTGGCGCAATTCTTTCAAATGTTTCATACATTCCCGCCAAATATTCTGGAGATACAGAATATGTTCTTACCGCAATTATATATTTAAAAGTATGATCTTTATTTATTGTATTTGATACAGTAATAACAGCATTATCTAAAAATGAATCATATACTATAAGTAATGATTCATATCCCACCTCATGTACGGCGTTGGCTATACTTATTAATGCATCTTTAGAGTTATCTTCAAATAAAGACATATAGTGAAATCTCATATAATCATAATACCATTTAAATAATAAAGGGGCAAGGCCTAGGCCTTACCCCTTTGCTTTAATATACTTACTTCTTTAGTGAAACTTTGGACTTTGGATTAGCCTTGTTCCATTTAGCAGCCAGCTTATTATAATCAGCTTTTAGTTTTGCTTCTGTTGCATCTGAAAGAGTCTTAGCAGTTAGTGCTGCAGAAGACGCATTAGCCTTATCAAGTGCAGCATCTGCTGCAAACTTTGAATGTAATGCAATGGCATCTGAAAGAGCCTTATCTCCACCAGCCTTAGAATCTGCTAAAGTTTTTTCTGCTACTGCTTTAGCTGCATCTGATGCAACCTTGGCATCTGCTAAAGCTTTTGCATTTGCCAACTTGTTTGCTTCATTTGAAGCTTTTTCAGTGGCAAGCGCTGCTTGTGATGCCGCAAGGTCTGACTTTAGTCCTGCAATAATTCCCGTAAGATCAGAAACTGTAAACTTGGCAATGACAGACTTTACTGGTGCAGCAAGGCCAGTTACGGCTGTTACTGTTGAAAGACCTGTAGCAACTACAGTAACTTCTCCAGCAACTGATGTTGCTAGGGCTGATGTTACAGTTCCAAGAACTGCTCCAGTCGAAGTGTTTGTTGCTGTTGCTGTAGTTAGTGACTTTGTAACAGAACCATCAGCAAATGTTGAGCCGATCAGTGTTACTGTTGCTGTATCTGAAACTGAGTTTCCGAATACATCTGTTGTTGTTAGAGCAATTGTAGGAACTGTGCCCACTGCTGTTGCAGATGGAACTGTTAGTCCTAGGTTGTATGCTGCTCCAGCAGTACCAGAGATGTAAACAATTGTTGAGTACGAGCCATTAGTAATGGTTACTGTACCGACTGCTGTTGTAGTTGTATAAGCATAAACTGTTGCTGCTGATCCAGCAGAAGTAACTGTAAGTGTTGAAACACCTGATGCGACTGACTTTGGTGCATCTGTTGTGTTAAGTGCTGTTACCAACTTTACAGTTGATGAAGCAGTAAAAGTAACGCTTGTGCCTGTATCTGCTGTTGCTGCCAAGGCAATAGTGTTTCCAGAAGTAATGACATTACTTGATGGAACTGCTACTGTTGCTGGTGCTGTCGTAGTTGTTGCGTTAGTTACTGTTGCAACCGTAACGGCAAGCGGTGCTGCCGAAGAAGGTGCTACAGAAAATCCAACGATTGCTAAAGCTGCAGCAGTAGCAATTGATATTTTTTTGAACGATTTCATTCTATTTATTTCTCCTTTTATTATCTGTCTCTTCACGAGCCAGAAATTTGTGACATGTTCACACTATGTAAGACGTTTTTAGACCTCAAATGTCGCTACATTAGCGCATTTATTTTTACATGAAATGAACATGGGTCTCCGCCTTCATCCCATTCTTGACTTTCTTCTTCTGTTAAAGGAGGGCCTTCGTGTGTGTCGCAAAACACATCTGATACCCAACCCCTGTCGTAACCATTTTTAAGCCATATTTCAAACTCTACGTGGTCGATGTACTCTGGATCGGAATCTATATCCACTCTGACAACTCCTCCAACATAATATGCTTGGGTTTAGCCCCAATAATAGTTTTGACTGGCTTTCCAGACTTAAATAATACCATACACGGAATAGAGGTTACAGAGTATTCTGCAGATTTAATAGGATTCTCATCAACATTTAACTTTCCCACCCACAATCCGAGCTCTTTAGATATCTCATCTAATATTGGAGACACCTTTAGGCATGGCCCACACCACGGAGCCCAAAAATCAATAAGAACTAGATTATGAGAATCTAGTACCCTACCGAAGCTTTCATCTGTAACTATCAAACTACTCTCCTTTTAATTCGTCCGCAGCGCTATTAAACTTCTCCATGAATGTTTGAATAACCCACATTGCCGTCTCGCCAGCATTTGTAGAAAGTGCTTTTGATGCGGCCTCATTTCTATCTTCAAGAGCAATTGAGTTGTACCATTTCTGGTACAACTCCTCGCCAATCTCTTTTATAATTTCTTCTAATACAGTTAGCTTATTATCCATTTATTGCGCCCTGTTCACTCATTACGATTCCTATTTGATTTAAAGAATTTGTGATTGGCTTAGCAGTTCTTTTAATTAGATCAAGCATTTGTGACATTGTGAGTGTTGGTTTTGATGACGACACACTTAGCCATTTTGCTGCTGCAATTTGTACTGAAACAGATGTTCCAAATGCGTTACCCTCTGCACCTCCAGGGAATAGCACTCTGGCTGATATTGGTGCCCAAAAATCTGTCAATACGGGATCGTAATTACTAGTAATAGATGTTGCATAAGTTTCATCAAAATCTTCTGCCCCGCCTATTGCAATGGATGATGGAATACATGCTGGCCAGTCAATTCTTGCTTTGTCACGACCATTACCTGTGGGGAAAAATACTGGAATGTTAGACTTTGAAAACCAATCCACCCAATAATCTGTATTTGTAACTGGGCAGTAGTTTGTTTTAGCCAGTAGGTTGTGGTGGCCTTGCGACATGCTTACTGCTTTAATATTATATTTATCCTTGTTTTCATACAGCCATTTCAAAGCATTTGGAACAGTGTTAATTCCTGTAGTTTGTCTCATTCCATTTGCAGTGTTCCCAATAATGCGGACAAACAGAATATTCATATTTGGGTTATTTGCAATTGCAATAGATGTCATCTGAGTTCCGTGGTTTAAGTCTCTACTAACCATTAGATTAAGTGGGATGACTGCCGCCCCTGGACCTTCCATAAACTTTTGGCCATTGGCGCATGTTGCCCAATCTAAAATACAAACCTCACCAATTAATCTTGATTTAATTGAGGGGATTGAAGTGTCTAGAGCTGTGTCTAGAATTGCCAATGTCGGCACATTTACTGTTGTATTTTTTAATACAGCAGCATTAGCTGTTGGTATTAAGCATAGAGCTATTGAGGCTACTAGAGCCGTGATTATTTTTTTCATATACTAATCATACTAAATTGACTGGTGAATGTCAATAGTACTATTGCTGTGGGTTCTTACGTGGGTACCACTTGCCAGAATCAATTCTTTGATTGTCTATCTGGGTAGACATAGAGGATATTACGGTATTTATAATTTCATGTAATAAATCTAACTCTATATGTAGCTTATATATTTCAAGTTCTAGTAGATCTATTCTTCTTGAATTTCTCATTGCAACTCATTTCTATCTATAGGCGTTGGCGCAGTTGCCAACGTACCACAAGCGGCACATTCCATATCTAAAAAATAACTAGCTATCTCATAATCTTTAAAAATTACCTTTAGATTAAATACTTCACAGCCACAAGGACATATGTGTATTGGAAACCCCCTGATGTCCATAGATCTGCTATAGTCTGGTCTTAGGTGGTTTATATCCATGTATTAATTATACACTAAACTTGAATGTATGTATAGGGGGCCGTTACGCTCATATTGAATTCAGTTGCAGCCTCTAGTGCTGCTTTTAATCGCAAACGTGGATTCTTTTGGTTCTTAGTAGCATACAATGCTCCAAGTGCTACCATTCCACCGCTACCTTCTGCCATGTAGTTAACAATGTTTTCTCCAACATGAAAATCTTCATCTATAGTAAAAAGTCTTCCGCATACTCCAACAATAAAAATTCCACCCGTATCTTCCTCTGACGGTGATCCTATACTTCCATAGCCATGATCTTTAAATACAGACTTAACAGAATCAATAAATTTAGTTCTCATAAACTTATCTAAACCAGAGTTTGTTTTAGTTGGTGTATATTTTGGAGGGGTCCACATATATTGAAGGATTTGTCCCATACGAAATGAATCTGTAAATGCAATTCCATACTGACCATTTTTAAAACATTTTGGTTCTTTTCTTGCCAAAATCCATCCAGTTTTATCATCTGATGCGGCATGGTCGGAGCCCATATACACAACACCACCTTGAGCAATAGCAACGATACAAGTCATATATTTATTGTACTATTTTAATTATTCTGTGTCCAGTTCCGCATGATATTCTATATGATTTAATTGATTTATGGCGTTTTCTAATTCAGCTTTAATTTCTATTAATTCCTGCATGGCTTTATAATACTTATCTTTCCAGGAATTAAGTTCACGCTCAAGTTCATATAATTCAATTTTTAAATCTTTTACGTCTATTCTTAGTAGGTCCTGTGCATGCTCATATTGCCGTATTTTTTCTTTTTTGGATTCCCTAGAAGAATTGACAATAGCTGTCCCAAGACCACTTAAAATGGCTGAACAGATAACTAATACTATAGATAGTGGCTCCATGTATAACTATTATATCAGTATAACAACTTTAAACTAGAAGTTCTGATGCAGATATATCTGCGCCAAGATACCGTTTCTTTTGAATGAATTCTTTAACAAACTCATGCCCATTTGATCTGCCAGATAGGATAATCACCCATCGTGGCTCAAATTTTAAATCTATGCATGTTTGGCACATAAATAAATTAATTGTAAGTAAATTAGACTTTCTAATATGCAATTGATTTTTTGTTTTATTACAGGAGTAACAAAGTATTTTTTCCAATTATTCCTCTTCCATGAATGTAAGGTCATCATTCTCTATTATTTCTTGATAATAGATACCGTGTTTTGAGTATTCAACTATTGATGCATGTGCACCTATAGATCTAGCCATTCCATGAACTTGCTCTGATTTGATCAAGACATTATAGTTTTCTGTGTTCAATCGGGACCCCTTCAAGTTCGCATCGTACACCGTAAGATTCAATCATTTTCTTAGCTTTTGAAACATAATCAATAACTTTCTCTTTTTCAATTCCAGTGAATTGAATAAAGTTATCTTCATACAGCCTCAAAGCAAGAAACTCAGGATACTTTACTACATCCATCATCAAAAGCAAAGGTTTTTTAATTTCCCTAAGCTTCCTTCTCATCTCGTCGTTATAAAATACTGGCTTGTTTGGCTCCCCAGTCCACTGGTTTATGCCATGCTTAAAATGAACATTGTCGTATAAATTACTTGATGCCATTTTTTTTATTTACTTTCTTCCAAATTTCTTTAGTCTTGTGCGAATTTTTTAGCTTATCTGCTAAACCAGAACTTAAGTAAACTCCACCCCATACCCCATATTCATTATTTGAAACACCAGACTCGTGGCATATCTTCATAACTGGGCAAGATAAACAACATTCATCTATATTTTTTGCAACAGTTTCATTAGACTCATAGGTATCAAAAAATAAATTAGTGTCCATTCCCCTGCAGGCAGATATATCCCACCAGTTTAGATTGTCTGGATTTAAATTTAAATCATTTAAGATATTTGACATATTTTTTTGGCAGTTCCCATATTCCATTTTTTGTTATTGGGAAAATCTTTGATATCCCCCAACTACTGTTTCTATATACACCACTTGTATTAGAGTATCCGCCAATATTTTTTTCCCATATTATGAAGCTATAATTATTCCAATACATATCAGTTGCATTTGCTTTATTTTTTTTTATTAAAACATTAATGCCAGCTTCATTAAGATATAACATAATTATACCAAGCGTTTAGTGGGTGTGTCAAGAGCAAAATGGTATTTCCTTTACATGGCCGATAGATATACTGTTTATATCAACGTGTTTTTTTGTATTACATATATAAGATACAATATCAGCAATATCTGAAGGATCAAGGCATTTATCTGACATGCTTGGGTTATTGTGACTATTTACGGATGATGGGATAATTTCAGAAACCCTAACACCAGACTTAGCTAGGTCACGTCTTAATATATTAGTAAGAACTGATTGAGCATGTTTTGCTATTGTGTAAGATGGGGTGGCGTTAAGTATCTCATGCCCAGCTATTGATGTTATATTTATAATTATTGGGTTATCAGATATATTCATTTTAGGAACAACCGACTTGATTAAATTAAATGTAGATGAGGTATTTAACATAAAGTCACTGCTTATATCTTCTGCATTTTGATTTAAAATATTATCCTTAAACTCCGAAGTACCGCCACCAGCACAATTTACAAGAATAGAAATAGATTTATCTGATATATACTTAGATAGTCCAGATATTGAATCATTGTCGGTTATGTCTAATTTAAATGGTATTATATTCCTAGACTCTTCAATTAGATTAATTCTTCTTCCACAGGCTATAACTGTGTATTGATCCGATAACCTATTGGCTATTGATTTTCCAATGCCAAAAGTAGCCCCAGTAACAATAGCATACTGCATATCTACTTCTTTACTATTCGGACTATTTTAACACTTTTAATTTCATCGTCTATGCCAAATATATCAGAAATATAATCCATTGCATCATTTTCATCAAAAGCTTCCACTTCTGCTGTTATTGCAATACTTATGCTATATTTGTTCACAATTATTTAACAGCTGACGGTTTTCCGCCACTAGATTTAGATGCTGTTTTTTTAACTGTAGAAGCTGCCTTCTTAACAACTGGCTTACCAAATGACGGTCTTCCAAATCCTACAATAGAAACTAATTCACTTCTGCGAAGTTTTGAACCATTTTTCTTTTTGTATGCACGAGTTTTACGACAACATTCTCCGCCGTTGCGTTGATCTCCCTTTTTGTTTCCCGCAGTATTTCCTTCAACTGTGTCAACGGTTCCGTCACCATTGTCTTTAATAACAATGCCAACATGAGAAATTCTATCGACGCCATCTGATGGGAAATCAAAATAGGCAATATCACCTGGTTGTGGTGTTGCTTCTTCTGACATCTGCCACGAACCTGCTTTAATAAATGCTTGTGCCCCTGATGGTGTATAAACTGTATTAGGAATCTTTACGGATGACTCGTTCCCGCACCAGTTTACGAAACTTCCGCACCATGGTTGGAAGTTTGATTTTGTAAACTTACCATACTTTGTTTCATTATCTTTTGGACCCTCAATGGTTCCAACTTCTGCTAATGCTACTTCTACTAATCTTGCTGCTGAGCCTTGTGCCTCTGCCATTTTACTCTCCTAGTTTGTGATAGACTTGTGTCATAAGTACATTATACCACCTTAAAGGGTTTTTAGTCGACCTATATTTATATTAAATTTTATTAGCTTTTTTATCTACTGCTGTAAATGCTGCATTAATTTCTGATATAGTTAATTTACCATCATCTAAAAATCCACGAGCAAGCTTTTCAACTACTGTAGCAACTCCTAGGGTTCCAGCCAATATAACTGCTTTATAGGTTTCAATGCCTACAATTGCTCCAGCTCCAATTACTGATAATCCAGATGCTGCAAATACTGCAACTATTCTCATTACAATATTATTAATATTTGCAATTGCTCCTGATCCTACCTGCTTTGGCTCCTCTATATATGCCTTTGCCATTATTTTTCTCCTTTTCCTGCAAAGTAGCCACCAATAATTCCTATTAGTCCTACCAGTGCATTTTGAACTAATGCAATTGCATCTGAGTTAGTTGAAAACTTTTCTCCTGACGTTGCTTGCTGCATTAACATTGAAGAGTATTCTCCAATAACTACAAGGCCTATAAAGCCTAATATTCCTATGGTAATTACCCACATTAATTTATCTTTCATTCTTTATCATCCCATTCTTTATTTCTAATTGGGTAGGTAACTCCCCATGCAATTAATGTACACACAATTGCATATCCTACTACTGTTTTTGCAGAACCATCTAGGACTACCCAGGCAATAAACATACCCAGAAGTGTCCATAGTTGATCTATCATATCTTGTATTACTTTCTTTATCATTGTTATCATGGTTTTCTTCTCCTTATTCTTGGATCTCCGCCGCCTGGACCTCCACTGGAACCTCCACCACTACGTGATGGGGTTGTTCCTCCTGCGGTTCTTGCTGCTGATGCTGCTGCTCCTGTTACTGATACAGCATTTAATGCTGCTCCAGTTGCAACAACTGTTGCTACAACCATCTTAGTTGCTTCTTCTCTTTCTCCTGTAGTCATGTCTGCACCGATACTACCAATGGCTGCTACTGCTGCCCCTGGGTCTGTAAATACTGCTTCTAATAATGCTCCCGCATCTGTAACTAATTCTACATTTGCTGCAACTTCTGCTGTAATAACAAGGGCTTGTCCGCTTTCTGAAACTCTAACTTCAACTGGAGTAGACGGTGGAAGATCCTTGTACTCAATTCCAGCCTCTTGAACTTGTGCTGCTGTTACATTTTCTCCAGATGAAACTGCTGCTGCAATAACAACTGTTGCAATTAAATCTTTTTGCTCAACAGTTAATGGAGCATCTGATTGTTTAATTGCTTCTACAATATTTTTAACTTCTGCTTGAGTTACTTTACCATCAGAGTTAATATTTTCTAAAACCTTTTTAGTATCTTCTGCTGTAATCTTTCCGTCAGTCAAAGCCTTTTGCTCAGCGATCTTTCTATCTTCCTCTGCTTTTATTTTTGCAGCCTCCGCTTCTTTAGCTTTTTGCTCTGCTAATATTCTTGCTTCTTCTGCTGCTTTATCTTTAGCAATTTGTGCCTGTCTGTCTGCTTCTTCTTT
>Ga0209596_1001147_pt1 | contig 23288 bp, 25 predicted proteins | sample M_130807_MF_Meta_FD_187314 | JGI IMG/M metagenome (GOLD analysis project Ga0209596, IMG submission 187314) | Freshwater microbial communities from Lake Montjoie, Canada to study carbon cycling - M_130807_MF_MetaG (SPAdes) (version 2) | ecosystem: Environmental > Aquatic > Freshwater > Lake...
GATTCAACGGGCGGTAAAAGAAATTTTGCCGCCCGTTTTTATTTTCAAAAGAAGTACATCGACCGAATAGTTTAATCTTATGTTTCTTTGTATAATAATTTTTTAAATCATGACTATTAACGAAGCCCAACAATCGGTTGACAATTGGATTAAAACCACCGGAGTCCGTTACTTCAAAGAACTCACCAACATGGCAATGCTCACTGAAGAAGTAGGAGAGGTGGCTAGTATTATGGCAAGAAAATATGGTGAACAATCTTTCAAAGAATCAGATAAAGACAAGGAACTCAGTGATGAATTAGCCGATGTATTATTCGTGTTAATCTGCATTGCTAATCAAACCGGAGTGAATCTTGAAGAAGCATTGAAAAAAAATTTCGAGAAAAAAAATAACCGCGATGCTGAACGGCATCAGCAGAATGAGAAATTGAAATAGATTTTTGAATGTTTTCTTTTCAAATTTTTGTCTATGCATTAAGTATTTTTCATTCTTAATTTTTATTTCTCCATTTTTCGGAAATGAATTTTCTTTTACTCATATCCACGCTCCTCCTCACCAATCCAACGGACTCTTTAAAAACACCATTCGAAAAAAGCGGAGGCAGGCAATCAGCAACTTATCAGGAGTGCATTGCTTACTACAAACAGCTCAGTTCGTTTTCAGGTGAAGTGAAAGTGTTGCAGTACGGAACCACGAGCATTGGCAAGCCGCTGAATCTGGTGGTTGTTTCAAAGGAAGGAATATCAAAATCATCGGAAGTAAACCGAGAGAACAAAGCAGTGTTGCTTATCAATAATGCAATTCACCCTGGTGAACCCGATGGCGTTGATGCGTGCATGATGCTCGCAAGAGATTTGGTGACGAAGCAAGAAATGAAAACGCTTCTCGATCATGTGGTATTACTAATTATTCCGGTTTACAATATCAGCGGTGCATTGAATAGAAGTTGTTGCACCCGCGCAAATCAGGATGGACCAGAAGAATATGGATTCCGAGGCACCATACAAAACCTCGACCTCAATCGCGATTTCATTAAGAACGATGCAGTAGAAACTTTTTCGTTCGAAAATATTTTTACCGAATGGAAACCCGATTGGTTTGTTGATACACATGTAAGCGACGGCGCCGATTATCAATATACCATGACCTACATCGCAACGCAACACAATAAGTTGCAGCCAGCACTCGCAGATTACCAACAGAAAATATTGGTGCCATTTATGAAAGCTGAAATGATTAAAAAGAATTTTGAGATGGTTACATATGTAAATACAATAAATGAAACTCCCGACTCAGGTATTGTGGAGTTTTTAGAATCTCCGAAATTTTCTACCGGATATGCATCATTGTTTAACTGTATTGGCTTTGTGACTGAAACACATATGCTCAAACCATTTGCGCAGAGAGTGAATTCAACTTATGCTTTTCTAAATTGCTGGATGCAGAAAGCAAATGACGATTACAAAACCATTCGTCAGTTGCATGTGAAAGCAGATGATGCAGTTGCTCAGCAACAATTGTTTTCAATGAATTTCAAACCCGATTTCAGTTCGGTCACCACTATTCCGTTCAAAGGTTACGAAGCCGAACACAAGCCAAGCGATGTAACAGGTGCGCCTCGATTATTTTACAATCGCGATAAACCTTTCACCAAACAAATTCCTTTTTTCAATTCATTTATTCCCTCGGTGGAAATTCAAAAACCGGTTGCATACATCATTCCGCAATACAGTAAAAAACTGATTTCTATTTTTCAAAATAACGGAGTTCTTATGCAAGAACTTTCAAAAGACACAGTGATGAAAGTGGAGGTGTACTACATCACTGATTACAAATCAACTGACCATCCGTACGAATCGCACTACATACATCATTCTGTTAAAGTGAAGAAAGACACGCAAATGATTCGTCTGTATGCAGGAGATGAAATGGTGAAAGGGAATCAGCCCGCCAATAAATTCATAGTTGAAACACTCGAGCCGCAAAGCAGCGATGGATTTTTTGCGTGGAATTATTTTGATGGGGTGCTGGCACAAAAGGAATACTTCAGCGATTATGTGTGGGAGGATATAGCATTTCAACTGTTGCAGTCCGATGCGCAATTAAAAAATTTATTCGAGCAGGAAAAGAAAAACAATCCTGATTTTATAAAAACTCCGGCTATGCAATTGGATTTTATTTACAAGCACTCGCAATATTTTGAGAATTCTTATAACCGGTATCCGGTTGTGAGAGTGGTAAATTTTTAAACTGTAACAGTCTTCGGAACAGGTCTTCCCAATTCCTTCAGCATTCTGTAATGTGAGCGAATGGCATCAGCGAAAGTGCGGTTGTAGTGATACGGTACATGATACTCTTTAGCTACTTCCTGAACAATTTTACTGATCACCGGATAATGCACATGACAAACTTTCGGAAACAGGTGATGTTCCACCTGAAAATTCAATCCGCCCACAAACCAATTTACAATAAAACTATCCATAGCAAAATTTGCAGTGGTGTGCATTTGATGAATTGCCCAGTTATTATCAATCACTCCATTGTTTTTTGGCATCGGAAAATCTAAATCCTGAACCACATGTGCCATTTGGAAAATAATTCCGAGAATCATTCCCGCAGTTAAATAAATGCAGAGATAACCAACCAGAAATTGCCACCATGTAAAAGGCAGGAACATAATCGGCAAAACAAAAATGTAGGTATAATAAATTGCTTTGGTTAAAAACAATACCAATAATTCAGTACGCGGATGTTTTTTTATTTTATAGGGGCCAATACTTTCCTGCGAAATCTTTTTGAAGTCTTTAAATAAAACCCAGAAGATTACTGCAAATCCATAAAGAATAAAAGCTGTAAAGTGTTGTATGCGGTGTATTGGTTTCCGTTCCTGATTTGTTGACATTCTGATTGCCGCAGGAAATACTTCCAAATCCTCATCATAACCATGAATATTTGTATAAGTATGATGAATAATATTGTGAGTGATGCTCCAGACATATTTGTTTCCACCAATCAGATTCATTGTTAATCCCAAAGCATAATTCAATTTTGAATTTGAAGAATAAGCACCATGTATGGCATCATGTGCAACAGAAAATCCTATTCCCGCTGAACTTATTCCGAGTACAAAACATGCAATGATGGTTTGCCATCCATTCATCCACCCGGTAAAAAATAAAAGATAGGTTCCGAGAAAAGTCCCAAGTAAAACAATGGATTTAACAACCATGCGATAATCGGCATGAGTTGAAATCTTGTTTTTTTGAAAATACTGGTGAACCCGATTTTTTACTTCTGAATAAAATTCATTCGAAGAGTGGGCAAATTTAAGATTAGGGGTTGTTGGTTTGTTTTCTGCTGTGAATTCCATTAACAAAATTTGAAGTTAATTTTTAGATTGTTTTTCTTTATCAATTTTGAAATAAATAAAGAAGAACAATTCTGTTGGTGAATATAGTACTTGAGGCTTTAACTTTATCAGACCTGATTTCTACTTATATTCAACTTGGTGAAGATAGTATTATACAGTCTGATTAAAGTCATAATTCTATAAATTGTCTATAACAGAAACAATATTCATCATATTGGAAACAATTTATAATACCAATTTTGAAATATTTATTACGATTCTGACTTTTGACCTTTGAATATTGATTTTGTCTGATGACTTTTGGACTTTAATCTAAATTTCATGCTTAATATTATTTTATTCGGTCCTCCCGGAAGTGGAAAAGGCACTCAGGCATTATTGCTCAAAGAGCATTTTAAATTATTGCATATTAGTACAGGGGATATATTTAGAAGTGAAATAAAAAATGAAACAGCAATTGGAAAAGAAGTTAAACAATACCTCGATGCCGGCAAACTTGTACCTGATGAATTAACTATTCGTGTTCTAGGAAATTATGCCGATTCACATTCATCTCCTGAAATTCAAGGAATCATTTTCGACGGATTTCCCCGTACTGTTCCTCAAGCTGAGGCTTTGGATGTTTTTCTTGCTGAAAAAAATTCTGCAATAAATGTTGTTCTGTCTTTGGAGGTAAATGATGAAGAATTAGTAAAACGACTAATAAACAGAGGATTAACCAGTGGCAGGAGCGATGATTCGAATGATGAAGTAGTTCGTCATCGCCTGAAAGTTTATTATAATCAAACAGCACCATTAGCTGATTTTTATCTTGCTCAGAAAAAGTTTGTTTCTATAAGGGGTGTTGGCACTATTGACGAAATATTCGCGCACCTTTGCGACGAGATGAATAAACTCGTTTAAGATTTGGAAGGAAGCAATTTTGTAGATTATGTAAAAATATTTTGTCGGAGCGGAGCGGGAGGTCCGGGTGCTTCTCATTTGCGTCGAGACAAGAATACCGCTATGGGTGGCCCCGATGGAGGTGATGGTGGCCGAGGTGCTCACATAATACTTCGTGGCAATCAACAGTTGTGGACTTTACTCCACCTAAAATACCGGAAGCACATTCATGCTGAAGATGGCGAACCAGGCAGCTCTAATTTAAGTACCGGAGCTTCAGGAAAAGATATTATTCTGGATGTTCCGCTCGGAACAGTTGCCAAAGATTTCGAAACAGGTGAAGTATTATTCGAAATAACAAAGGAGGGAGAGAAAAGGATTTTAGTAAAGGGTGGAAGAGGGGGATTAGGTAACTATAATTTCAAAACACCTACTAAACAAACTCCAAGGCATGCGCAACCTGGCGAACCATTGGAAGAAGGATGGAAAATTCTCGAATTAAAATTATTAGCAGATGTTGGGTTAGTTGGATTTCCGAATGCCGGTAAATCAACTTTGCTTTCAGTTGTAAGTGCTGCGAAACCAGAGATTGCCAATTATGCTTTTACTACGCTGGTACCTAACTTGGGAATGGTTCAATATAAGGACAACAAGTCGTTTGTAATGGCAGACCTTCCTGGAATAATTGAAGGAGCACACGAGGGCAGAGGCTTAGGTCATCGTTTCCTTCGACACATTGAAAGGAATTCAATGTTGCTTTTTGTAATACCCATTGATTCAAATGATATTAAAGCAGAATATGAAATTCTGTTAAATGAACTTGAATTATATAATCCTGAGTTATTGCATAAGCAACGGATGCTGGTAATAACAAAATGTGATTTGGCTGATGAAGAAATATTAAAACTGATTAAAAAGGAATTGCCAAAAAAACTCCCGCATGTATTTATATCAGCTTTTAAAAAAACAGGTATTGATAAGATGAAAGAAATGATTTGGAATACGCTAAACAGTTGATTTTTAAAAAGTGTAATTTTTTCAATTAGTATTTTATTACCTGCTCAATACAACAAAGTCCTTTAATATAGTCTTAAGGAATTCAAGCTTGTCTTTAGGCTCTTCAATTGATAATTTTCGAGCAGTTGCTATTGCAATTCTATCTAAAGCTTGTTTATGAACTTCATTCTTGTATTTAACGAATCGATCAATAATCTGTTTTATTAAAATCATTTCTTCTTCTTTCATCAATCGCACATTTACATAAACGGGTTTGTATTCTAAAAGAGTTTTAATTGACAGAATTTCTCGAAGAGAAACAGTACGGGAAGGTCTTAACCTAACAATCGTAGTATTCGCAATCAAATCACCAAGTCGTTGCCCCTTATTACCTGAACTGATTAATGAACTGGCTACCATACCTAAAGAAACATAAATATCAATTAACCTGAATGCCCACCGCATTATATAATCGCTTGTTGTTGGTTCCTTACCGTTAAGTTTAATGATTTTTATTCCAAATGCTTTTTTTCCCAATGATTGTCCATTGCCAATAATTTCTGATGTAAGTGAATAAAAAACATAAAACGGTACAATAATAAAGTAGATGAAGTACTCTGTATGCTTATCTCCAGTGATTGAAGAATATAAAAAAATAAGAAACACAATGCTGATTATTAGAATGAAATAATCCATCAAAAAGGCAATTATGCGTTCGCGCACCGATGCCAGTTCGTATTCAATGGTTACATTCTGTGTTGTGTTGATTGCAATATTTGACAAGCCAAAAAATTTCTTTCAGAAATTCAAATGTAAATGAAAGAAATTTTAATCTTTTTTGTGTTTTAAAACTTTTGCCTCAATATAAAATATAATTTCTTCGGCAATGTTTTTTGCAATGTCACCAACTCTTTCAAGTTTACGAACAGCTGAAAGCACAAACAACGATTCGTGAGTTTTTTCGAGATTTGATTTTATAAATAATTCAGTGACTAAAGCGGCTTTCATGTTTAATTCATTGAGCTTTTCATCTTTCTGAAAAACGCTATGCGCTACAGCAGTGTCTTCATTCTCGAAAGCTATGCAAACATCACTAAGCATCTGCTCAGCAACATTAAACATTTCAACCAGTCCAATATTTTTAATTAACTCTTCTGAAAAAGGGTTTTTAATTTCATTTACATAATTGGCCATCCCTTCAGCATTATCGGCAATTCGTTCAAGTGATGAATTTATTTTCAATGAAGCGAGAACAAAGCGCAAATCAATTGCAACAGGACTTAATAAAGCAAGTATGTTTTCGCAATCACGGTCAATTTTTAATTCGAGAGAATTAATCCGGCGCTCGTAAAAAACAATTTCTCGGGCAAGATCTTTATCCAATAATAAAAATGCATTTTTTACCTTACTAATCTGACCTAAGGTTAGATTCATCATTTCCTTAATGTCGTCCCGAAGCTGTTTTATTTCTACATCTAAGTGTGTCATAGTGTTAGTTCAATTTTATTGGTAAAATGAATTGAATGCAATCATATCATCCAAATCGGCCGGTTATATAATTCTGTGTTCTTTGATTTTGTGGATTAGTAAAGATTTCTTTGGTGTCATTGAATTCAATTAATTCACCAATATAAAAAAATGCAGTTCTGTCGCTGACCCTGGCAGCTTGTTGCATGTTATGTGTAACAATTACTATGGTATACTTATCTTTTAATTCATAAATCAGTTCTTCAATTTTAGCAGTACTGATTGGGTCTAGGGCCGATGCAGGTTCATCCATCAAAACAATTGAAGGTTCAATGGCTAATGCACGCGCAATACACAATCTTTGTTGCTGGCCACCTGAAAGCTCAAATGCGCTTTTCTTTAATTTGTCTTTTACTTCTTCCCACAGTGCAGCATTTTGCAATGACCGTGTAACTCTTTCTTCTATATAACTTTTATTACTTATTCCATTTACCCTTAAACCGTATGCTACATTTTCGAAAATAGTTTTTGGAAATGGATTTGGTTTTTGGAAAACCATTCCAACTTTTTTTCTTAGTTCATCAATTTTAATACCTCTTGCATAAATGTCTTTGTTGTCAATCATTACTGTTCCTTCAATCCGAACATTCTCAATCAGGTCGTTCATTCTGTTAAGAAGACGCAAATAAGTTGATTTGCCACATCCGCTCGGTCCAATAAGCGCTGTAACTGTATTGGCTTTCATCTGAAGATTGATGTTCTTCAATGCATGATGATCGCCATAAAAAAGATTTATATTTTTCGATTCAATTTTATACATCTCAATTCATTTTCACTTTTTTACTTAAAAATCTTCTGATAGCATTTGCAACAAGGTTGGCAATTAAAACAATCAAGACTAAGACCAATGCAGTACCATAAGCCATGTCCCGAGATTCTTTAATATTTGTTCCACTTGTGCTAAGTACATAAAGGTGATATGGAAGTGCCATTACCTGATCGTACATAGAATCAGGTAGTGTAGGTAAATAATAAGCCGCAACCGTAAACAATATTGGTGCTGTTTCACCGCTCACTCTGCCAATTGACAAGATTAAACCTGTAATGATATTCGGAGTTGCAATTGGTAATACAACTCTCCAGATAGTTTGCAGTTTGTTTGCCCCAAGTCCGTAACTGGCTAATCTAAACGAATCGTTAACAGATTTTAAAGCTTCTTCTGTCGTTCGAATCACAACCGGCAATACCAATAAGCCAAGAGTTAGTGAACCGGCCAGTATTGAATCACCAAATTCTAGTTTATTTACAAACAGTGACATACCGAATAAACCGAAAACAATTGATGGAACCCCCGCAAGGTTGTTGGTCATCAGTTGCACAAAATTTTTGAAGAAACCATTAGGAGCATATTCGTGAATAAAAATTCCGCTCATCACACCAATTGGAAATGCGAACAACATACTTCCTCCAACTAAACAAAATGTTCCAATTATAGCGGGATAAATTCCGCCCTTGGTCATTCCATCTTCAGGCATGGTTGTTAAAAATTTCCAGTTAATAACTCCAATGCCTTTTGAAATAATGAAGCCAAGAATTAAAACAAGAAACAGTACAACAATTGAACTCATGATGCGCAAAGTCCAGAAAGCTATTTGTTGTTTTATTATTTTGTTCATGTTATGATGCAACTCTTTTGTTGCGGCGTGAAATAAATTCAACGGCGAGATTCACCAGCATTGTTATCAAAAACAACACACAACCTAATATAAACAATGACTCGTAATGCAAACCGCCTTGTGGCGCTTCACCTAATTCGGCAGCAATAGTTGCCGGTATTGTTCTGACAGGTTCAAGTAAGGTATGCGGCATAACTGCGGCATTACCTGTAACCATGAGTACCGCCATTGTTTCTCCGATAGCACGGCCTATTCCAAGTATTGCACCTGCAGTAATTCCTGAAGAAGAATAAGGAAGAATAACTCTGAAAATTGTTTGCCAGTGATTCGCGCCAAGAGCGAGACTCGCTTCTTTCATGCTTCTTGGAGTTGTTCGAATAGCATCTTCTGAAATAGTAATGATAGTAGGAAGAGCCATGATGCCAAGTATAATGCTTCCGGCAAAAGCTGTTTCGCCAACCGGTAAATTAAATGCACTTTGTATAAAAGGAACAACTACCACCAACCCAAAAAATCCATAAACAACAGATGGAATACCTGCAAGTAATTCAATAACTGGTTTTAAAATATTCCTTACAACAGGATTCGCAACTTCAGCAATATAAATTGCAGTTGCTAATCCAAGGGGCAAGGCAAAAAGAATTGCAAAAATGCTAACCCAAAATGTACCAAGTAATAAGGGTAAGGCTCCGAATACAGCAACCGGGTGAGCTGTCGGAAACCATAGTTTTCCGAATAAGAAATCTCTAACCGTTAACTTATCTACTTTTAATTCTTTTCCAGCAAAATTTTTATCGGTGTAAGCTTTACCTACAAATGCAATTATCCCTGGAATGCTGTCAACTACCTTGCTGAAACAAGCAGGTAAATGTTCAAAGTTTTCCCCGATTTGTTCTTCAGTAAAATAATCAGTGATGTTATCCATTCTGAAAAGAATGATACTATCGTTTTTACCACCAACTTTTTGCCAGTTGGTTAATTCGCCATCAAATATTAGTTTGGTTTGCTCAGCAGAAAGATGACTGACTTTATTGGTTTTGTTTACGGCTAGAATAAACCCTTTTTCAGTCGGTTCCTGACCAAACATTCCAGCACCTTCACTGAATAAAAAAATTACAATAAGAATTACAATGATACTTGTAATAGAACCGCTTATATAAAGCAAGGCGGTAATAATTCTGTTAAAAATATAGGAAATCATTTTTTTCACTCGTGCAAATTTATCCTTACATACATTTATTCGTGTATTTCGAGGAGGCATTCAATGTTAAATAATTGTTAAGTGTGTTAAGAAAAAGTTATCAAAATCTGATTTAATTTGAAATGCAGCATTTTAATCAATTTTAAAGTCATACATATATGAAGAAAAACATACTCAACATCTCTCTCCTGATTTTTATTTCTATTTGCTCCAGCTCTTTAGTTTTAGCACAAATTCCAAATAATGATTTTGAACTTTGGAATAATATGGGATTAGGAGGCGAAAATCCAAATGACTGGTATACATCTAATGGTGATCTGGTGCCTTCAAATGTTTTTAAGGATTCAATAAATATGTATTCAGGAAATTATTCGACATTGATTACAAATGTTATTGGTATACCGGGAAATATTGGAAGTAATTTCTCAATTCCTAATCACCCCTTTAAGTTGAAAGGATATTTTAAAAGCGATTTTCAATCACCGGATTCGGCATTAATAAAAATTACTTTATTCAATAATTCTCTCGCTGTAGACAGTGGTGAATATTTAATTAATAATTCTATTTCAAACTGGACAAGCTTTGTTGTTACTATTTCAAATACAACTTCTATAGTTAATTCAGCAACAATAAATATTACGGCCTGCAATCAACAGGGAAATAAGTTTTGGGTTGATTTATTATCATTTGAAGAACCATCCTCAATTTTGGCAACTCAATCCATGTCGGGAATGATATTTCCTAATCCTTCGTTTGATAAAATTTTTATTGAAAGCTTAAATGCGTTTTCATCAATAAAAATTTTTGATTTGAATGGACGGACTATTAAAATTTTTTCAATTAATAATGAACAGAATAATTTTATTAGTATTTCTGATATTGCTAACGGAATGTATTTTTTAGAGATATTCTTTGAAGGAAAAATAATAAGGAAGAGTTTTGTGAAAGAATAAAACTTTTAAATTTAATCGTTCTTTATAAAAGAGAAGGCTGACACATTTGCGCCAGCCTTCTTTTTAACATTAATTCTAACCCTATTCGTATAATTTATTTTGCTGCAAGCGGTACATATCCAACTTGCTTTACAATAGCTTGTCCTTCAGATGAAAGTATATAATCAATAAATGGTTTTACTGTTTTTTCTTTAGTTACATTGTAGTAGAAAAACAATGGTCGAACAATTGGATAGGTATTATTGATAGCAGTTTCCATTGAAGGCTTAACAAAAGTTTTTCCATCAAAAGAAACTGCAATAGCTTTTACATCACCTTCCATATAAGCCAATCCAACATAACCAATTGCACCCTTAGTTTGACTAACACTTTGAACAATTGCTCCTGTTGCTGGCATGTTTAAGCAGGTTGAAGCATAATTCTTATTCAGCATAACTTTTTCTTTAAAGAATTCAAATGTACCGGAACTTGATTCGCGGCTATAAACAACTATTGCTAAATCATCGCCTCCAACTTCTTTCCAGTTTTTAATTTTTCCGGTATAAATACCTTCTATCTGAACACGGGTTAGTTGGGTAACTTTGTTTGCCGGATTTACAATTATTGATAATGCATCATTTGCCATAATTACTTCTTTGTATGATTTGCCGGCATCCTGCAATTTTAATTTTTCATCCATTTTCAGTTTGCGTGAACTCATGCTAAGGTCACATGAACCATCCATTAATGCTGCAATACCAACACCACTTCCACCACCTGTTACGGTAATTGAGCTGGTTGGAAATTTCTTTTTATAGGCTTCAGCTTCTTTTTGCACCAGCGGAAGGCAAGTGTCACTTCCCTTAATCTTCTGTGCTGTTGCAATATGAAGAGAGAAAGAAAGGATTAAAACGATTGATAAAATTCTTTTTGTCATGATTATTATTTTATGTTTTATGATAGGCAATTGAAATGCCTGAGTTTTTATTCAGTGTTATGAAATTGTTAAGTCGAAAAATTAAAATTTGAATTGCAAACGGAAAGTCCACACATTATCCTGTAAATCCTGTGACCAGCCAGCAAGCTTAGTTGATTCGTTAGTTACTAAGTCGCGGTACAAACACAACTTAGTACTTGCATTGATATAAAATAAATATCCAAACCCAAGTGTGGTATAAGCAATATCAGCTTTGTTCAGTTTACTTCCTGAAACACCAATGTCAGATGCTGATACATCAGTATTCGGATCATACATATCGTATTTCACTACAATTCCACTCTTAATTGCTTTAATGTTTTGAACAAAGTAGGCAACAAAACCCTGCACATTTCTTATATAGGTATCCGGATATGTTGTGGTGGTTTTTAATGACAATGCTCCTGATGAACTGGTAGAAATTGATTGAGATGTTGTTGGTGTAACAGTGCTCGGACTTGTTGAATTACTGTTTCCAGGTACTGGTTGTTGCCCTTGAATGAATTCACCACGAAGGGTAGTAGTACCGATTGGAGATTCATAAACAAATTGTAAATCAGCACCAATGTAAGAGCGACCTGCAATACCATCCTTATTAGTTGAAGCACTATCCACAACATATGTTTTCACCCCACTGGAATTTGTGCCGTATGAATAAACATATTTCGTGAACTGACGAATTCCTCCGCTATAATAAGAAGCACCTAATCCAAGTTTAATTTTTTCTTTTGCAATATTTTTTGAAAGACCGAGGTGTGCAATCAAATCTTTTTGGTAATCAAAATCACTGGCTGTTCTTCCTGTACCATTTACCATTGCAACATTTAAAGAAAGAAAATTCCACCTGCTTGTTTTAGGCATTTGAAAACCTGCCATTACTCCCAAATCTCTTTCTCCGGGAAACAAAGTTTGCGACCATCTTGCACGCTCAGGTGATTCGCGCACGCTGCTGCTAATTGGAATTTCATAGCCCCAAGGACGATTAAACATTCCGGCTTGTATGGAGAATGCATTTAACCAAGGCTCAGTATATTTTCCGTATACATCAGTAACTACAACTCCTTTTTCAGATCCATCAAGTTGAACAACAAATTGAGTATTGCTAAAATCGTAAGTAAACTTTACACGACCGCGGCGCATAGCAAATCGTTTGTTGAGGCCCGATCCAAAATCGCCGCCTGCATATGAACCAACACCTGATGAATCAGCAACCTGATATTGTGGTTGCATGTATCCGGTTACTTTTAATCGTTTCATTACATCTAAATCACCGTTCATAATATTCACACGGTTGGTTAGTGTGTCGATCGGACTTTCTGTTTGTGCTTTTGCTATTGTTAGGGAAAGCGCCATTACAGATAAAAGGCTGAGTAATTTAATTCGCATAATTTTTTGTTGTTTAAGGTGATGCAAAAATTCAGATATAATGTTATGGGTATGTGAATCAAATGTTAAGCTAATGTTAAGCTTAATAATTCGATAACGATTTAATAATGTTATATGAATGAAGAGGCTCTTCTTTTTATGTACAGGAATAAGTTAAAACGAAACTATGAACTTATAATAATGCATACTAAAAGCATCTTCATCATTTGTTAATGCAGGAGTAAAGTATTGTTAACATTAGGCAAGTTATTTCGCACTGAAGACGCATCCTAAGTAAGCAGAACTTACAGGTTGTTGTTTTAGGTAAGTCCTGAGTCGGGAGATTCAGGACTTTTTTATATGAGCTACTTTTTATAGATGTGTTAAGTTTCTGAATTTCATCAAAACTTAAAACTTATTGCAAGAGATAAATTATAACCAAAGTTCTGAGATTGAATCAGCCTGTCATTGGCATTTTTATCGAATATTTTATTTTGATATGTTTACTTCAATGTGAAATTGGTGTTAAGGAAACTCAATTATTAAAATCGATTAGATTAAATATTTTGAAAATCGAATTGACAAAAACCGATTATAAAATTTCAGACTTTTATATATTAAAACTGTATTTAAATCAATTATGAAATTATCTTTCCGCTTAAATAAAAAAACAAAGATGATTAATAGAATACTTGTTTCTTTTTCATTTGTTGTGTTTGTAGTTTTCAATTCTAATGCACAATCAATAAAAGTATTATTTGATGCTTCATCAGCACAAATGGCCGGCAATGCAGATTGGATAATTGATTCTGACTTGTTTAATATAGGAACAGGTAGTGGAGGTGGTATGGTTGCTGGATCAGGAAATGAATCAAACCCGCAGCGATATCCAACACCAACTCAAAGTAATATCACGGCAACAACTTCTGAAACTTATTGGAAAGGGGCGCTTTCTTATTTCGCAATTGATTTAGTAAAACAAGGATTTACAGTTGAAACACTTCCGTTTAATGGATTAATTACATATGGTATTTCTACTAACTCTCAAGATTTATCGAACTACAAAGTGTTTGTTGTTGATGAACCAAATATTCTGTTTACAACCAGTGAAAAAACAGCTATAATGAATTTTGTAAAAAACGGTGGAGGTTTAATGATGATTGGCGACCATACTGTGAGCGACCGAAATAACGATGGATGGGATTCACCTGCTATCTGGAATGATTTAATCACAAACAATACTGTTCAGAATAATGCACTCGGTTTTGTTTTTGACCTGCAAAATTTTTCGCAAACAACTTCCAACATTCCAAATCTTCCAACTGATCCTATTCTTCATGGTAGTTTTGGAAATGTGACTTCTGTTCAGTTTAATAACGGAACAAGTATGACTCTTAATCCTGCAAACAACTCAACCATAAAGGGATTGGTTTATAAAACAGGGGCTTCAAATACCGGCAACACACAGGTAATCTTTTGTGCAAGTAATTACATGAGTGGTAAAGTTTGCGCACTTGGTGATAGTTCACCGGCTGATGATGGCACCGGAGATACGAATGATAATTTATATTCTTCATTTCATACAGCAGCTGGTGGTTCACACGAAAAATTATTAGTGAATGCAGTGAAGTGGTTAGCCACTCCAGGTACTGCACCTAAAATTGAAACATCCTCTGTTTATGAAAACAATTTATCAATGAAAATATTTCCAAATCCGGTTCAAGGAAATGAGTTGATGATTTTAACTGCAGCAAATGCAAATTCAAACTGCAATCTTTCAATTTATAGTTTATCAGGCCAGCAATTTCAAACACTAAATTTTGTTTCCGGAAATTCGGTTCATCAGCAAACATTTGATATTTCTTATTTGAATTCAGGCATTTATATCATTCGTTTACAAAACGAAAATGAATGCATATTTGAAAAATTTGTTAAACAATAAAAAATATTTTTTTGTAAGTTGGTTGAAATAAAAATTCCTATTTTTAAAAAGCAAATTTTTAAAATCAAAACAATATTGTTTTGCCGATAAGTATTTTGATAAATCAATTTTCAATTATCAATCTTTGTCGCAATGACAAAAAAACTATCTCCTTTCCATCTCATAATATACTTAGTACTTGTACTTATATGGGGAAGCAGTTTTATATTGATGAAGAAAGGATTAATTGTATTTACATCCGGACAGGTTGCTGCAATCAGATTAACTACTGCCTGCCTGGTTTTGCTTCCTTTTTTATTGCTTCGATTGAATGAAGTAGAAAAGAAAAAAGTAGTTTATATGATTTTAATGGGATTAACCGGAAGTGGAATCCCCGCCTTTCTTTTCACAGAAGCAGAAACAGAAGTTAGCAGTTCGCTTGCAGGAATATTAAATGCCCTCACTCCATTATTTGTATTGTTTATTGGAATGATATTTTATAAAATGAAATCCAGTGCATTAAAAATAACAGGCATTTTAGTTGGTTTTGGAGGCTCAGTAATGTTAATAATATTTAATAATGAAAGCGGTGAAAACTCAAATGTGTTTTATGCAACTCTTATAATAATTGCCACATTTCTATATGGTTTAAGTAATAATATCATTATAAAATATTTGCAGGGTTGCAGTCCGGTATTAATGACTGCCACTGCAATGGCATTCATGGGGCCGTTTGCTTTCACCTGGTTAATGACAACTGATTTCTTGCCAAGATTGAAAATGGATGGAGCATTGTATTCATTAAGTAGTTGTATGATTCTTGGCGCATTCGGAACATCAATTGCCTTAGTTATGTATAATTATTTAATACAAACTACAGGAGCATTGTTCGGAAGTACAGTTACCTATTTAATGCCTTTGGTCGCTCTTGGCTGGGGCGTTGCTGATGGAGAGCCAATTGGCTTAATTGATTTTTTTGCATTAGCAATAATATTGTTGGGAGTTTACCTGGTAAGGCGCTCGAAATAAAAATTACTTTGCTGCTATTACTGATATTTCAACATTAACATCTTTTGGTAACCTTGAAACCTGAACCGTTTCACGCGCGGGAAAATCACCACTGAAATTTGAACCATAAATTTCATTCACTTTCGCAAAGTCATCCATGTTTTTTAAAAAGATGCTTGTCTTCACAATGTTCTCAAACCCCATTCCTGCGTGAACAAGAATTGCATGTATGTTATTCATTACTTGTTTTGTTTCTGCCGCAATATCGCCTTGAAGCACCTTTCCGGATTCTGGAATTATTGCTACCTGACCTGATACGAACAATAAGTTGCCCACCATTACTGCCTGGCTATACGGACCAATTGGTGCGGGTGCTTTATCAGTTTGAATAATTACTTTTTGCATAGCTGAATCTTGATTTTGTTTTTCCGAAATATAAGCATGCTTGTTTTCTGAACAACCAATATTTTCTATAAAAAAAATGGAAACAACAAATCCTAAAAACAAATTTTTGAATAGAAGCATAGCTTATTATTAATTTTGCACTTGTTAATTTAAAAAATGAAAATAGCGGTTGCCGGTGAAGAAAAAAGACTAAAAGAATTTAGAACCATTATTTCTACAGAAAATATTCTTGCAGAATTTGAAAATTTTGAATCAGAATCTGATTTTTCAACTTTCGATTTAATTATTGATTTAAATGCTGATGATCGAAATGAAATTAATCATGCAGTTTTAGAATCCGGAAAACTTGTTCTTTTATGTGCAGTGAAAAAATCATTGGTACAGTTAATAGATAAAAAAAAATCATCGGCTAAAATTGCTGGAATTAACGCTCTCCCAACTTTCTTGTCAAGGCCCTTACAGGAAATATCTTTCATAGATCAAAAGGAAATTTCAAATTGGGAAAATCATTTTCTCTCATTAAATTGGAAAACTAAATATATTAAGGATTCGATAGGAATGGTAACCCCTCGAATACTATTTATGATTATTAATGAAGCTTGTTTTACAATGGAAGAAAGAACAGCAATGAAAGAGGACATTGATTCAGGTATGAAAATGGGAACAGCTTACCCAATTGGACCATTTGAATGGGCCGATAAAATTGGAATTGAAAATATTTACGAAACTTTACTTGCAATTAAACAAAACTCGGGGGATGATCGGTACAAAATATGTTCGATAATTGAAAGTAAGTTTCTAAAAAAACAGAAATTCTATTTAGACTGATAGCTTTGTGATTCTGTTATGATTCTGATTTATACAATTAAAGTAACTCCTCGTTTGCAGTACATCGCAGATTTATTGCTCCGCGAGTTGCTTGAAATTGATTTTGAATTTACTACCAGTACCGATCGTTTTTATCAGTATCAAGGACCTAAATTAAATTATAGCAAAGACCGATTAGGTTCTGAGTTGTTTATTGCCGCGCATCCAATTTTATTTGAGAACGATATAAAAACTCAACGCACAGAATATGGAGAGTTTGAAGGAATTGTTACACTTTTTACATCTAAGAAGGAGGCAGATTTACCCTACGATCCATTTGCTGCAGCTTTCTTTCTGGTATCAAGATATGAAGAATATCTGCCATTTAAAGAAGATAATTATGGGCGGTTCAGAATTGAAAAAGGAGTCGCTTATTTCAAAGCTTTTCATCAGAAGCCGATTGTAAATCACTATGCTATTCATTTAAAGAACCTGATAAAAAACCGATTTCCTGAAATAGTTTTTTCCTCAAAAGAATATCAGTTTATACTTACTTACGATATAGATCAGGCATATAAATTCAGTGAACTTCCTTGGTATCGTGCATATGGTGGAATTTTAAAAGCAATTTTCCGAAGAGATTGGAATTATTTAAAGGAAAGAAAAAGAATTTTAGATGGAGAAGAGAAGGATCCTTACGACACATTTGAAGAGCAAAATCGAATCAGTACTAAACACCGTATTTATCCTATTTATTTTTTCTTAATGTCAAATTATAGTTCTATGGATAAAAACAATCCATGGAATAGCAAACAAATGCGAACAACTATAAAAAATATAGCCGATAAATTTTTAATCGGAATACATCCAAGTTTTAAATCATTTAAAAATTCTGTAAGAATTGAAGCAGAAATTGCTCGTTTAAATTCAGTTTCAGGAAAGCAGATTATCAGAAGTCGCCAGCATTTTCTTCGATTAGAATTTCCTTATACCTATCGTAATCTAATCGAACAGGGTATTCACGAAGATTATTCATTAGGGAATCCAAATGTTATTGGATTCAGGGCAAGTATTGCATCCCCATTTTATTTTTATGATTTAAAAAGAGATGATACAACATCATTGAGAATTTTCCCTTTTGCAGCTATGGATAGTACTTTATATTATTATTTGAAAGTTACACCAGAATCAGCTTTAGAAGAATTGAAATTAATTACTGATGAAATTAAAAAGGTACAAGGAACATTTATTTTTATTGCACATAATGATTTAATCAGCAAGAAATCCCCATGGAAAGGATGGAATAATTGTTTTGAAGAATTTATAGAGTATGCCAAAGAATGAAAATAGAATATATACGGCATAAAGATATTGATAAGATAAAATGGGATGATTGTGTTAAATCTTGTAAAAACCACTTTCCTTATTGTTATAGTTGGTATCTGGATATTGTTAGTCCGGGATGGGATGCATTAATTTCCGATGAGTACAAAAAAATTTTCCCTCTTACTTTCAGAACTAAAGCGCGGATAAGTTATTTGTTTCAGCCATACTTTACCCAGCAATTAGGATTGTTTGGAGACAATGTGAGTAATGAGGTATTGGAGGAATTTTTGAATGCCATTCCTGAAAAATTTAAATTTATTGAAATTAATTTAAATACATTTTGTGCACTGAACGCGAAAGATTTTATCGTCAAAGCAAAGTTGACCCATTTCATCGATTTAAATAGAAGTTATAATGAAATATTTTCAGAATATAACGATAATACCAAACGAAATATTCGTAAAGCTGAAAAGGAATCATTGAGATTTGCAGAGAACGGAAATGTTAAAACTTTAATTGGCTTGTTTAAATCAAATATTGGAAAGCAAATTGAATTGCAGTCAGGTGATTATAAATTATTAGAGTCGTTATTAACAGCTTCTGTTAAAAATAAGACCGGCCAAGTTTATGAAGTCTTAGATAGTGAAAACAACTTGTTGGCAAGCTTGTTTTTATTATCATCACAAAATACTTGCATTAATTTATTTAATGCTTCGTCCGATTTCGGTAAAAAAAAATCGGCAATGTTTTTTTTAATAAATGAAATAATTAAAAAAAATGCTGCAAGCAGTAAGTTGTTTGATTTTGAAGGCTCTGAAATTCCTGAAGTAGCAAGATTTTATAAAGGATTCGGTGGGAAACCTGTTCAGTACCCTCACATAAGACGAAATCGTCTACCTTGGCCGCTTAAATGGATAAAAGAATAAAATATGATAATCAACCTTTCACAAAATAATTCTCTTGTTAATCAATTTGTTTCTGAAATACGAGATATAAATATTCAAAAAGACAGACTCCGTTTTCGCAGAAACATTGAGAGAGTCGGTGAAATTGCTGCTTATGAAATAAGTAAAAACCTGGAATACCAAAACCGCTCGGTTCAAACACCATTGGGCAAAATTGAAATACCTGTATTAAAAGAACAGCCTGTTTTAGGAACAATTCTGCGAGCAGGTTTGCCCTTGCATAATGGATTATTAAATTATTTTGACCAGGCAGATAATGCTTTTATTTCAGCATATCGACATCATTTAAGTGATGGAACATTTGAAATTAAATTGGAATACATGGCAAGCAGTTCTATTGAAAATAAAATATTAATAATAGCTGATCCCATGCTCGCCACCGGACACTCTATGGCATTAACATTAAAGGAAGTTTTTAAATTAGGTAAACCAAAACATACACATATTGTTTCTGTGATCGCAAGCGAATCAGGAATTGAGAAAGTAAGAAATTCAATAGATAATTTCACATTATGGACAGGTGCAATAGATAAAGAACTCAATTCAATGGCGTACATTGTGCCCGGCTTAGGAGATGCAGGAGATTTAGCATTTGGTGAGAAAATCCAACATTAAAAAAGAAATTGATTTTTGAATCAAAAAAAATGATAACTTTCCAAACAATTTTTAAGTCTTTAACTTCGTTGTCAAAACAATAGTAAGCCCATGAAATTTTTTACTTCCATTGTTTTTATTTTTATTTTGAGTTTTAATGTCAATGCACAAGATTGGCATTTTTCTCAATTTTATTATTCACCTCTTACTCAGGACCCTGCTTTAACCGGAAATATGTCAGGAACGGCTCGAGTAGGTGTAAACTATAGAAATCAATGGGGTTCAATTACTGCGCCATCTGTATATTCTACTCCTTCAATTTTTGTAGATTTTCAATTATTGAGGGGAAGATTTCGTGGAAATTCGTTAGGGCTGGGAGTACTTGTTTTAAATGATGTTGCTGGAGACGGAAATCTTTCTACTATGCATGTGCAGGGCTCTGTCGCATATCATCAAACTTTGGATGGATCAAATAATTATCACATTTCGTTTGGTCTACAAGGTGGTTTTACGCAGAAAGGCATTGATCCGGAAAAATTATTTTTTGGAAATCAATTTACAGGTGATGGATTTGACAACGGAATTTATAGCAATGAAAATTTATTAAGCAATACTATTTATGGTGATATTGGAATGGGGGTTGCTTTCAGCGGTCAGTTAAATAAATACTCTCAAGTATCATTTGGATTTGGGGCATTTCACTTAAACAAACCCAACGAATCATTAAAGCAAAAATTAGATTTGAACGAATTGTATTCTAAACAAGTGGCTCATGCCAGTGCAACATTCGGGTTCAATAACAAAGTATATATGTTCCCAGCCATTGAATATCAATTTCAAGGGCCTTCAAAAGAATTTGTTGGTGGAGCTGCTTTTGGTTTGAATTTTACTGAAAACAAAAGAAAGGTTGGTACTGTAATTTATGTTGGAGCTTTTGCCCGATATAATGAATCATTGATTCCTACAATTGGAATGATAACCAAAAGTTTAAAGGCAGGAGTAAGTTACGACATTACAACAAGTACTTTGGCCAACCCAACAAATGGTCAGGGAGGATTTGAGATTGCAATCATTTATAACAATCTCGTTCAATCTAAGAAAATGCGTAAAACTTATTGTCCGAAATTTTAAGGTTTACTAATAAACTTATTTTCTTTTATATAGAAACGATATTTCAATAGGGCATCTTTACCTGCATAGTCAACACCTATTCTTTTTGTACTTATAATTTCGCTAGGCGAAATATTTATTCCTCTATCTTCAATGTAAATTCTGTTGCCACATAAATCCGAACCTGAATCTGAAGTTTTTATTCCTAGTGAAGAACTCATTGAACCAGGACCTGAAGTTAAAGTTGGCTGAATATTATTTTTTCTTCTTCTTTTTAACATTTCATCAGTGCCAATAATTGGGTCAATTGCACGAATCAAAACTGCATGTGGAATATTAATTTTATTTGTAACCACATTAAACAGATGATGTATTCCATAACATAGATAAACATAGCATATTCCGCCTTTTCTATACATCGTTTCAGTTCTATTTGTCCTTCTCCCACCAAACGCATGTGATGCTTTATCTGATATACCATTATATGCCTCAACTTCAGTTATCATTCCTCCGGTTATAATTCCGTCAATATCTGAAATTAAAAATTTGCCTAAGAGTTCTTTGCTTATAATGGTTACATTATTTCTTTGGTAAAAATTTTCAGGAAGTTTTTGAAATTTATTTTTCATGATGAGTTTAGAGTTATTTTCAACACCTGAATGAAGAAAGGTACATTGTTTTTAATTCCTGCAACATTAGGTGAGAATACTATAAATATAATTTCACAGGAAATAAAAGATGTTGTTCAGCAAATAGATTTATTTATTGTTGAAAATGAAAAAAGCGCCCGGCGCTACTTAAGGAGTATTGGTTATAAAAGAGAATTTACTGAAAACAGTTTGGTGTTGATGGATAAAAACACTCCTGATTCAACTCAAAAAATTGTATTTGATAAAATATTAAATGGAAACAATGTTGGATTGATTTCAGAAGCCGGAATGCCTTGCATTGCTGACCCAGGAAGTTTTTGGGTTAAAGAAGCACATCAATTGAATATTAATGTGAAGCCACTAAGTGGACCATCTTCTATTCTGTTAGCATTAATTGGGTCAGGATTCAACGGGCAACAATTTCGGTTTAATGGATATATACCGATTAAATCTTCTGATAGAATTGAGTCAATTAAAAAGATGGAGGCCACTGCAGTTTCAAAAAATGAAACACAGATTTTTATTGAAACACCTTACCGGAACAACTCTCTTTTCGAAGATATCTTAAAAACCTGCTCAACAAAAACCTTATTATGTATAGCAGCTGATTTAACTATGCCAACTGAATTTATTAAAACACAGGCCATTTCTGAATGGAAAAAAAATAAACCCGAGCTGCACCATAAACCGACTGTGTTTTTAATTTATTCTAAGTGAAAAATAAATTTCAATAACGAATATTGAAATTTTTGTACCCCTTAAAAACTCCATCTTGAATATTAATTTCAATGACCTCTGCATTGGGGGGACCTTTCTTACACCAGTCAATCATCTTAATTAATTGTTCATCGGTTCCTTCTGCTTCGAGTAAGACAGAGCCATCCGGCATATTTGTTACAAATCCAAATACTCCTATTTCATTAGCAATTTTATGAGCAGTAGCTCTATAAAATACTCCTTGCACAGTACCTGTCATTTTCAGCACCCGATTTTTCCTGTTCAGCATATTTAAGTTGAAAGCGGTTGTAGTGTCTAATACATTAGTGGAAGCAAAATAAATAATCAAAACACAAATAATTTTTACTGATTAAAAAACCTCTACACCATGACACCCCAACCAAATTTCGCTACTCGCTCAGTAAACACTTTTCCAGGAAACTTTAATTCGTTTTTAAAACCTGAAATCAATAAACCCGGAGGGTTAAGTGATTATGTTGTATTAAAATCATTTAAAGAAGGTGCCTTAGTAATTCCATACAATAAAATTGTAAGGGTTGAAGCAGCAAAAAGTTATTCCATGTTTTATTTTGCAGATGGAACTCGGTTTTTCAGCTCTCATAATCTAAGTTACCATGCTCGTCAATTGGACTCGCGTTTTTTTCAAAGAATACACAAATCGCATATTGTAAATTTAAGTCAGGTAAAAGAGGTTATTACTGATAAAGTTAAAAAAGTAATGTTGTATGACGGAAGTTTGATTGAAGTTTCAAGAAGAAAAGCTTCTTCATTTGTTCGTTTGTTCAAAGTGATGATGGCAGCAAGTTTTTAGTTAGTTTAATTGGTTTGAATAATTAAAAGGGATTGAATTTTCAGTCCCTTTTTTTATTTGAAAAAGTTGAAAATTTTTTAATTCCCG
>Ga0209596_1001149_pt1 | contig 23259 bp, 21 predicted proteins | sample M_130807_MF_Meta_FD_187314 | JGI IMG/M metagenome (GOLD analysis project Ga0209596, IMG submission 187314) | Freshwater microbial communities from Lake Montjoie, Canada to study carbon cycling - M_130807_MF_MetaG (SPAdes) (version 2) | ecosystem: Environmental > Aquatic > Freshwater > Lake...
TTATTTTTATCCAATACATAAAAACAATTATTTATGGTTAAGACAGACACGGTTGCTATAAAAGTTCAAAAGACTACGAACTCACGTATTAAAGAACTTGATTACAATCACATTACATTTGGAAAGCTTTTTTCCGATCATATGTTTTATACAGATTTTAAAAACAATGAATGGACAGATGCCACCATCATGCCTTATGGGCCAATACCTATGAGTCCTGCAACTTCTGCGCTGCATTATGGTCAGGCCATTTTTGAAGGGATGAAAGCCTATAAAAATGACAAAGGTGAAGTGTTTTTGTTTCGCCCATTGGATAACCACAAGCGTATTAATATTTCTGCTGAACGAATGGCGATGGCGACCATTCCTCAGGATATTTTTATGGAGGGCCTTACTCAATTGATTCACTTAGATAGAGACTGGGTTCCGGATACCGACGGTTCTTCTTTATATATTCGTCCTTTTATAATTGGTACCGATGAATTTATTGGTGTGAGACCATCTGATAATTACCGTTTTTATATCATCACTTCTCCTGCAGGAAAATATTACAATGAGCCTGTAAAAGTACTTGTTGAAACCAATTATATCCGTGCTGTGGAAGGTGGTGTAGGATACGTGAAAGCTTCCGGAAACTATGGTCGTTCTTTGTTTCCTGCTAAATTAGCGCAACAAAGAGGATACCATCAAATCATCTGGACAGACGCTCGTAACCACCGTTACCTAGAAGAATCTGGAACCATGAACTTAATGTTTGTAATCGATGATGTATTGATTACTCCTCCTCTTGGCGATACCATATTAGCAGGGATCACTCGCGACAGTGTTTTAACATTAGCGCGCGATTGGAAAATGAAAGTACAGGAACGTAAGATCAGTATTGATGAAGTCATAGACGCTCACAAACGTGGTACCCTGGAAGATGCATTTGGAACAGGAACAGCGGCTACCATCGCTTACATCGCTCAAATTGGATACGAAGGTAAAGACTATGTTTTACCTCCTGTTGAAGGTCGCATCTTCTCCAACCGTGTTGCTCAGGAATTAGATAATATTCGTACTGGAAAAGTGGAAGATATCCATAACTGGATGTATAAGGTTGTATAATTGAATCATGATTTAAATTTTTAAAATGCTCTTGTATCCCAAGAGCATTTTTTATTTTATTTTTCTACGTTTCGCATCTCTTTTCTCTTGGTATAGAATTTATAAAATATCCTTTATCGATTGCTAATAAGCGATTTCACGATCTTCATTTCTTAAATAATAAAATCGTTTTTGTGAGTTTTTCGACTAAAATTGGGAGAAGAATTTTTAAAGTAGAAATCATTATTATTTTCTCAATCGTTTTAAAATCCCCCCCATCACTGTTCTTTTTCCCATCATACCATTCCATCCTTCTCTCACTAAAATAAATCCAGGTACTACAATGACGATAAATGGGAAAGGCCAGAAATTTTTAAACGTACCAACAATCGTTACAATTATAATAATAAAGCCGATCAGCATTCCGCTTGCAAAAAAAAGATTGTATAAAATTGGCGACTGCCTGTAATAATCAGCATCTGTCTTCTCTTGATATGCAGCTTTGCTGCTATTGTTCCATTCGTTCTGAAAATGGCTCGAATTGATGAATGTATCATTTTTTACAGAGGATCCGTAATATTGTTTTTTTCGTTCAGCGTTCGCTTTTTCTGTATCGATATAGTTTAACTTGAGATCGTAAAAATATTTTTTCTGATCATCGGATAATGTTTCATAGGCTTCATTTACGACAGCAAAAACCTCGTTTGCCTTTGGGGAATTATTTATATCTGGGTGGATTAATTTCGCCTTATTACGATAGGCCCGTTTAATATCCTCCGAAGAGGCTGATCGCGGTATATCCAATATTTTATAAAAGTCGTAAAGCATATGTTACAGCTAATTTATGGAAAATAATTTTGCCTTGCGTCTGTAATAAAAAAGGAGGTCATGATGCGTTATGTTCTATTCTTATTTCTCATTCCAATCTTTTCCTCAAGTGAAGCAAAAGCTCAGAAAATCTACGAACTAGGACAGGTGGATGTTTCTTCCAAACATATTGTGGATACCGTATTTGGAACATGGAAATACAGCGTAGCGGATTATGAATTCCTGGATGATAAACTGATCCTACTTACTTTCAAAAGAAACATGGCGGAAGCTGCTGTTATTCTTGTTGATCAATCACAAAAGGTGATTTCTAGCTTCCAGCTGCCCGATGAAGCAAAAGAACTTTATAAAGATTACCAAGGATATATTCATGTGATTTGTGAAAATCATATTTACAGAATCATCCTAAAAAATGAGCAGATCAATTTAGCCTCATTACCTATGGATGATTACAAAAAGTTTATTATGCCCTGTATCGATACGATTGGGAAAGATATTTACTTTTCTAATTTTCAAAAGGACTATCCTGCATTTACGTATTATGCTTACAATGGAACAAACAAATCGTTGGCACCCCTAAAAAGAGTTTGTGATGAAGCCTTGATGGACGGATATAACATGGAATTTTATTTTATGCAGCCGAAAGAGCAATTGTATGCTCGGAAAATTGCCATGCAATACGGCATCGACTTTCATCGTGTGGCAGCCAACATGACCGGATTAACCACCAGCTTGTTTTATACTCCTTTGTATGCTCCTTTATTCATCATTCATGACACCGTTTGTATTTTCGATCATTATAGCAATGCCATTTTAAAATACGATAAAAAACAGAATTTGCTAGACTCCATTCACATTGATTATAACCATCCGAAAAAATGGAAAGATTGGAAACGAGCACTGCTCCTCGATAAAGTATCGAATGAAGTTTATGCTGTTTATGAAAGAGGTGGTTTTTATTATTTAAAAAATATTGATCTTCAAACAGGTAAAATAAAAGGCTCTTTTAAATTGATGAATCAATACGTTGAAAAGATCAAAGTGAAAAACAACTATGTGTATTATGTATACAAACCATTTGATTCACAGCAAGAAAAGTTTGTTTACAAAGAATTAATAAGTAATTGATTGTTTTTTGGACTGATTATTGTAAATTTATGTCTCAAATTTTAAAAATTCGAAAAATGAAAAGAGCGATTCAATTAGTTAGCGTTGCAGTAGTTGCATTAACGATCTCAACGGCTTTTATAGTAGAAGTAAAGCCTGAACTGGAAATTGGTAAGGCCATTCCAAGTGCCGATACTAAAATGATGGACATTAGCGGTAAGGAAGTGACTTTGTCCGAGGCGAAAGGGGAGAACGGACTTCTTGTAATGTTCTCTTGTAATACCTGTCCGTATGTAAAGCTTTCCGAAGCACGTATAAAAGAGGTTGCTAAATTGGCAAAAGCAAATAAGATCGGTGTTATTTTAATTAATTCAAATGAAGCACAACGTGCTGACGAAGATTCCTTTGAGGCCATGAAAAAATATGCATCTCTTCAGGGATACGATTTCAATTATGTGGTTGATAAGAACTCCGTTGTTGCGGATGCTTTTGGTGCAACCCGCACGCCACATTGTTTCCTATTCGATAAAAAAGGATTGGTATATCGCGGAGCAATTGATGATAACATTAAAGATGCAGATGATGCGAAAGAACATTATTTAAAAGATGCTATTAATTCTGTTGGTACTGGAAAAGCGGTAAAAACAAATTCTACTAAATCGGTAGGATGCTCTATTAAAAGAGTGGAAGAGTAGCGGAGTTAAAAATTAGTTCATCAAGGATTTAAAAAATGCCATTTCATTTCTGAAATGGCATTTTTTTTATAGTCATCTATTTTTTTAGTTGCAATTTTTTAAATGGAACTATTTTAAATCAAATTTACTTTCCTTCTTTGTAATGATACTCAGCCAACAACAGATCAATGTCCTTTAATAACTGACGTATATCGGTGGTGTCGGTTCCATCATAAAAGCCGCGGATGCGTTTATCTTTGTCAATCAAAGCGAAATTTTGTGTGTGAATAAAATCATCTGGACCGCCATTTCCCTGGTCGGCATTGAGCAGGTAACTGGTTCTGGCCATTTCATACAGCGCTTTTTTCTCTCCTGTCAGAAACATCCATTGTTTTGCATCGGCATTGTGTTTAATGGAATATGCTTTTAATTGTGCTACAGTATCTATTTCGGGATCCACCGTATGCGATAATATCTTCACTTCCGGATTCCCATTAAACTTTTCAGCTACCCGTTCCATCTGTGTACTCATAATCGGACAGATACTGTGACATGTTGTAAAAAAGAAGTCTGTCACATACACACAACCTTCTACATCCTTTTGCGTAATGATCTTTCCATCTTGATTCGTAAAACTGAAATCTTGAATAGTATGGTAAACCGTATCCGTTTTTCCATTTACAGATTCGTAGCTCTTTTCTCCGAATATGGGCAAATTCCGTATCGGTTTTTTGTTGTCATAAATAAAGAAGGCGTAAATAAATACTGCAACAGCAGCAAGTAAGAGCGAAATGTTAATGATCTTGGATTTCATGATTAGCAGGCATTAGAAGTTCAATCTGTGATTTCAGAAATTCGAAATTCAGTTTTTTTTCAAAGAAAAGATTGGTTTTTGTTTGATTGTTTACGATTAATGTTGCTGGAATAGCACCCGTCCAGCTCTCCGAAATTTTTGGAATGAAATAGTTTCCGTTTATCTCATCCAGCAGATCTACTTCTGCTTTGATCTTCTTTTGTTTAAGGAAAGGAATAACTTTGGAATCGAGTTCTTCTTTAAAATCCATAGTCACTAATATTACTTTTACTTTTTTATCGGCATATATTTTATGGATGCTGTCAAAATCGGGCAGTTCCTTTACACAAGGGGAACACCAGGTGGCCCAAAAATTAACGATATAAGTGGTGTCAGAATTATTGTTGATCCTTTTTTGCAGGTCGGTTACTTTTAGCACCGAAACAGTTTGCGCTATTCCAGGCGCACTAAAAAATAAAAGAAGGAGGAGTAGCTTTTTCATGGTCCAAGGATTTTCCTTTACATATTTTGATTTAACCCTTTATGATGCTTTCTTTTTTTATTCGTTTGGTGTGAAAAGTTGTTCGACAAAACACTTATGTTTCCATCCACTTCTAAGATGGCCAAATCAACATCTGATATTTTTTCAATTCCGTGTTCCCGCACACTGGCTTCCAATTCATCCAATGTTATTTTAACTTTTTTTAAATGGCTTGTAGCAATTTGCCCTTTATAAATTAGTACAATCGGGTCGCCTTCAAGCAAATTTTGAATCGGTTTGAATTTAAAAACCAATAAACGAATCAATGCATTCAATGCAAATAATGTAACTGCAGCAATTAAACCACCCTGAAGCGAAGCGTCGCTTCCTACCATGGCATTTTGTACCGAATTGCTGATGAGTAAAATAAATACCAGATCGGTGACCGATAACTGTGATAGTTCTTTTTTACCAAATACCCTTATAAATAAAATAATGGAAAGGTACACAACCACTGAACGAAGGATAATTTCTATATAACTGTTCATTTTTTTGTATGATGTATTTGTAATTCAAAGGTATTTAATATTCTTGTCCTTTTGTATATAAACTCAACGGTCTTTTTTTAGTTTGATCTCCTTTTTATAAACGTTGATAAGATTGAAAATTTTATTATTCGATTGGAAACAAAAATCATTTTAACTGCTATAAAATAAAAAGTCCAACAGTACTGTCGGACTTTTTTGTTTCATTTTGTCAACCATCGCGAAGGGCAAGGGTTATTTTTTACTCTTTTCTTTTTCAAGCAAATCAATAAAATTACCAACTTGTTCGGTGTCGATCCGTTTCGCTTTAATTAGTTTGTTTTCATCTAATAAATAGATCACCGGAGTGCTGTAGATATCGTACATCTTTTTAGTGACAGCACGTTTGTATTGATCCGGCTGATGAACATTGATCCATTTTAGTTGGTGTTCTACAATGAATTTTTTCCATTCAGCAGGTTGGTCTTCAGATTCAACAGCATACACTTCTACGCCTTTTGATTTTACTTTTTCATACAGCTCGGCCAATTTAGGAATTTCTTTTTTACAATGTCCGCAGCCATGATCCCAGAAAATAAGGATGGTATATTTTGCTTTTACATCATACAAAGAGATTTCTTTTCCTAAGCTATCCTGCATGGTAATGGCAGGAGCTTTCTTTCCCAACAACAGTGGTTTTAGTGTGTAGGCACGATTAATAACTTTATAAAGTTGAGTAGAATCAACCCATGTTGCTTGTTTGGTTACATAATATTTCTCCACCAAATGAACGAATATTGCATCAAATCCCATGTTCATTGAGCTTTCGTAATTAAAGGTCATCCAGCCTAAAAGGAATTTGAAAACTTCATTGTTCGGGCGCGCTTTCTCAAGGATGTAATCACACGAGATGTCTATTGAGTCGGGTGTTTGCGGCGTTAATTTATCAAGATAATATTTGATTTTATTTTGAAAGATAGGTGTTCGCAGTAAACGATCATCTGTAAAATCAATGTTGTCGAAGTAATGAGATTTGAAATAGCGGTAACCGAAGGTTGAATCTTTTTTGCCATTTGGAAGAAGAGGCGGTTCCGGAACAATAGGTTCTTCCATTGCTTTAAAGAGTTTGGATACAAATGTTTTAGGATTGTTTTTAATGAAATCCAGTTTGTAGGCGATCACTACTTTGTCGATTGCAGCAATTTTATCCTGAAACATTTTAGTGGAGTCCTTATTAGCTTTTACAGCTTTTAATTGTGCACGCACCGGCTCAATTTCTCTTTGTTTTCCACCCATGAAGTTTTGGTAATCGAAGAAATAGTTGTTTTCCTCCGAACCTTTTACTTTCATATTTTTAATAAAGTCAAGTGTGTCGGTTTCTAATGAAAAATGCTGGCCTTCATCCATGACAAAATCAAAATATTTTTTATTGGGCTGAACGAAAAGATAAATTCCTTGCGGGTATTTTTCGGCATTGGCAAATACAACTTCACCTTTCGCATTCGACTTTGCGGAGTCTTTGATGTAATTTTTATCGCCATAATAACAAGCGAGTAAGCACATTGATCCCTCTTTTAAGCCTTTAGCAGTTATTTTTATGGAACATCCTGAACCAGGATTTGTAGCAATTGCAAGTGAAGAAGAACAAATTGCTAAAAGAAAGAATGTTTTTTTGAAAATTTGAAGCATAAAATGTAATTTATTTGTTATGACTATTTAACCTGTTTTAAGGTTGCATTCCGATTTATAAATTCCATTTCGGCTGAAACGGTGATTTGCTTTTCAGCAATTTTTACGCCACAATTTAAAGGATGCGCGTAAATTGTTTTCGTGGTATTGTCAGGCATCGTAAATACCATTTCTGTTCCAATTGTCAAGGGCCCTTCAAAGGTAAATGGTGTTTCAAAATAGCTGGCAAGGTCAACATCCAAAAGGTGTTTTAATTTTCCGAAAAACAGGATGTTTAGTGGGAATTTTGCTTCCGTAATTTCCACATAGATTAAATTCGTTTTCGGTTCATAACAAATTTCAACGTTGCCTACCACATGAATGAGGTAATTGTATTTACCGACAGTTACTTTCACATCCGACACAAAATCAGCTTTGTTGGCATGTAGCTTAATCTGTGGATTTAAGAGATCCCAACTATACGAGCCTTCAATAAACATGAACGAGTATGCGGATGTCCCCTTTATATCGCCAATGGCAATAAACATTTTATTTAAAACAGACTCTTTTAAGATCACTGTTAAATCTTGATTTTGAGCTTTTATACCTATTGAATGAAACAGAATAAAGAGAAATAATAGTTTTTTTCTTAAAAAATACATGATTTGTGCTGTTTTTTGTCAAAATTAATCAATTATTCTGCTTGAAATGGATTTTTCAGTAGAATGTCTAATTGAAATATTTGTTTTTTATTTTCAAGTTTTATAATTACTTTTGATTGATAAAATTAAACTCAAACAAAAAAAATACTCATGAAAAAAATTTACATTTTACTTGCATTCCTTTTAACAGGAACTATTATGAAAGCGCAAGATACCTTGCTTTTCGAAGATTTTGAATTAAATAATTTCTACACGAATATTTTAATCAATGGTTCTGCACCACTAGGTGTTACTGCAGATACGAACTGGTATTCATGGGATTCTGATGGTACTCCTGATGGATCTGCTGCTGGTACTCGTCCTGACGGATGGTTTGCTGTTCAACCTTTTTCTACAGTTGACCAATATGAAACACAGTATGGTGCCCCTGGTACTCCTGATACAAATACGGTTATCAGTGCTAACACATGGACAAACACTTCAACTCCAGAAAGTAACTGGTTGATTACTAAAAATGTTTTATTGGGAACACATGATACCTTATTTTGGAAATCAGCGCCATTCCAAACTCCTCGTTACTTAGATGGTTACCAAGTATTGCTTTCTACGTCAACAAATGCCGATAATACGTCTGCATCTGCTTTCGCTAATGTATTGTTCAATGCACAAGAGATGACTGCTTTAGGAACAGATTCAACTTTCTCTACCTTTACTTTTGCAAATACAGGTGCTGGCGGACCAGCAGGTTTTGTTCATGGTTTAGATGGAAATAACATTGATTTTGCTGGTACAACTGCACCTATGTCTCATAGAGGTCAATTGCGTCAGTTCTCTATGCCACTGGATGCGTATGCAAACGCAAATGTGTTTATTGCTTTCTTATCTAACGGAACAGATGACAACTTGATTTCTTTGGATGATGTAATGATCCGTGGAAATAAAAACAATGTAGGTATCCAAGAAAATAGCAATGACCTTGGTGTTGCTGTATTCCCAAACCCTGCAACAGATAATGTTCAAATTAATTACACCTTGACTTCAGAAACAGTTGTCACAATCAACGTATTTGATGTTACAGGTAAATTAGTAGCGTCAGTATCAAATGGTGCTCAAGCACAAGGTTTCCATTTCGCTCACATCAATACTTCTGATCTTGCAAAAGGTTTTTATACAGTTAATGTTAAAACTGCAACAGCTTCAAGCAACACTAAATTGATCGTTAGATAATTTAGAACAAGTAATAATAAAAATCCCGCTCCGTAATTTACGGAGCGGGATTTTTTATTGGTTATCATTCGGAATTATAACATTATTCGTCCTTAAATTCTGAGATGAAATGAAACTTGATATCTGGATTTTTCTCCTGCGCCATTTGCAATGCCCAGGGCGATTCGGCTAAAAATACAGGTCGGTCTTCTTTATCCGTAGCCATGTGATGTGCTTTCTCAAAAATAAAGCCTTCCAACTTTTTGGCATCTTTAGAGCTGATCCAGCAAGCCTTAAATAATGAGATGTGTTCGAAATTACAGGAAGCAGAATATTCGCTTTTTAAACGATGTTGGATCACCTCAAATTGCAAAGCTCCAACGGTTCCTAATACCTTGCGATTATCCGTCCTTTTCGTGAATAACTGTGCCACACCTTCATCTGTCAATTGCTCCAAGCCTTTGTTCAGCTGCTTGGTTTTCATTGGATCGGCATTTACTACATATTTAAATAACTCAGGCGAGAATTGTGGAATGCCTTTGTAATTCATTTTTTCGCCCTCTGTTAATGTATCGCCAATCTTGAAATTGCTTGAGTCGTACAAACCAATGATGTCACCTGGAAAGGCTTCATCTACCACACTTTTATCTTGCGCCATAAATGCGGTAGGATTCGAAAATTTCATGCTTCTGTTTTCGCGGACATGGTAATAGTTTTTATTGCGTTCGAATTTTCCAGAAACAATTCTTAAAAAGGCAATTCTGTCGCGGTGTTTAGGGTCAAGATTGGCATGTATCTTAAAAACAAAACCACTAAAATTTTTATCTTCCGGCTTCACTTCTCTGGTATCTGTTGTTCTCCCTTTCGGAGCGGGAGCGATTCGAATGAAAGCATCTAATAGTTCTCGTACACCAAAATTATTAACAGCACTTCCAAAAAATACGGGTGAAACCATTGCTTCGGAATATTCTTCTATGTCAAACTTAGGATAGCCAGCTTCCAGTAACTCTACATCACTTCTTAGCGTATTGGCATAGTCTTCACCGATCAATTTATCCAATGTGCCATCGTTGAGATCCTTTATTTCAACTGAATTTTCATCCGTTTGCTTTTCACCGGAGTTAAAAAGTGTTAAGCTTTTTTCATAAAGATTATAAACACCTTTAAATGTTTTGCCGATACTTATCGGCCAACTTAAGGGACGTAGGTCGATGCGTAACTCTTTCTCAATTTCTTCTAATAAATCAAAAGGGTCTTTCCCTTCACGATCCATTTTATTAATAAATACGATAACAGGCGTGCTTCGCATGCGACAAACTTCTAAAAGTTTGCGTGTTTGAGGCTCCACACCTTTTGCACAGTCAATCAGCATGACCACACTGTCAACTGCTGTAAGGGTTCTATACGTATCTTCTGCAAAGTCTTCGTGGCCGGGGGTATCCAGCAAATTGATCTTTACGCCTTTGTATTCAAAACCCATAACGGAAGTAGCAACAGAGATCCCACGCTGGCGCTCAATTTCCATGAAATCGGAAGTGGTATGTTTTTTTATCTTATTCGATTTTACGGCACCTGCAGTTTGAATAGCGCCGCCAAACAACAGTAATTTCTCTGTAAGAGTTGTTTTACCGGCATCAGGATGGGCGATGATCCCAAATGTTCTGCGTCTTTCTATTTCTTCTTTTATTGTCATATTCTATGAATCTCCCAGTTATTAATAAAGGCTAGGGATCAGGTGCAAATAAAAAACCCCGTCCACGAAAGCGGAAAGGGTTTTTATAAATAATTTAAACCAATTATTGTTTCTTTTCAGCGATACGAGCTGCTTTTCCAGTCAATTCGCGTAAGTAGAATAAACGAGCTCTACGTACAACACCTACTTTGTTAATTTCTACTTTATCGATAAACGGTGAAGCAACAGGGAAGATACGCTCAACACCTACAGAGTTACTCATTTTACGAACGGTAAACGATTCTGTATTTCCTGAACCTTTGCGTTGAATTACAACACCTTGGTATTGCTGAACGCGTTCTTTTTCACCTTCTTTAATTTTATAGTGTACAGTAACAGTGTCTCCCGCTTTAAATTTAGGGTGACTTGTCTTTACTCCCAATGTCTCTTCAACGAATTTTAATAATGTGCTCATAACTCTTTGTTTTATAATGTATTAAACAGTTTTTCCTCCAAAAAGGACTGCAAATATAGTTTTTTTTTAGAATCAGAACGCAATTCTACAAAAATATTTACGTTTTTTCGACCCCAATAAACAAAAAAAGCCCTTTATACCGTCTTTCAAGCAGGTTATTGTCTAAAAAATATAAAATAATTATTTCCGACCCTCACACGGAAAATGGGCGGGACGTTCGTTTCAAGTAAAACATTATTGAAAGACATAATTTTTATCTTTGTTTTAATGTTTGCAATTATTGACATAGAAACATGTGGAGGTAAATTTAATTTTCCTCAAGGTCGAATTACTGAAATATGTATTTTGATTCACGATGGTTTAACGGTGGTAGAAAAATTCAGTACGTTGATCAATCCCGAATGTTACATTGCTCCGCTATATACGAATATTACAGGTATCACGAATGAAATGGTAAAAGATGCTCCCAAATTCCATCAGGTGGCAAAAAAAATTCATGAGTTGACAGAAAACAAAACATTTGTAGCGCACAACGTTAGTTTCGACTATAATTTTATAAAAGGAGAATTCGCTTCTTTAGGTTTTCAGTATGAGCGAGAAAAATTATGTACGGTTCAAATGAGCCGAAAATTGATTCCTGGAAAAAAATCCTATAGCTTAGGTAAACTCTGCGAATCTTTAGGGATCCCCAATAATGCGCGACACAGAGCAGAGGGAGATGCTGTTGCTACAGCCCAGTTGTTTGATATTTTATTGAGAGCAAGGTCTGCAAAAAAATAATTTATTCTACCGTTTTAAAAACTAACGAGTTTCCTTTTTCCAATCCTTTATTAAATAACGTCAGCTTGAGTTTCAATTCCTCCCATTTTTTTAAGCTTGTTTCAAAATTTTCGTGTGCTTTGGTAGCAGCTGTGACAGCCTGAATTGTTGGTTTTACATCAGCACCTTGCAAATTATTTAAAAGAGCATTCAAAGATCCGGAAAGTGAATTTTGAAATTTTGCAAACTCATTGATTTGATGATTCAAATCCGTGATGGAAGAAAATTTATTTTTAGAGGAGCTTTTCAAATTTTTAATTTGTTCTTTCAATGACATTAATTGTTGAATAATAACCAGCGTTTTTTCATTATCTAAATAAACCAAGACAGAAAGATCGTGCTGCTGTTGAAGATCAGCTAGGCTTGTTTTTACCCTCGGGTCCATTTTTATTTCAAGTGGTTGAGAAAATACACTTCCTTGCTTTCCAGGAAAGTCGTTTTTTATCGTTAATATAACAGTATACGTTCCAGGCATCAACCACGGCGAAGTTGGATTCGGAGGCGTATCTCCATAAATAGCTGCAATGGGATAGGAGGCTGGTATATTCAGCGGTTTATAATGCATGTCCCAAACAAATCGATGCGAGCCAGTTTCAGAAGATAGTATTTGTTGTGGTCGTATCCAATATAATGGGATATTCACATCTGGAATTGTATACATTGTATCTTTTGAACTGAAATGGCGAACAGTCATTCCTCTTGCATCTCTGATGTCCAATGTAACTTCTGAATTTGATTTTTCTTTCAAATAATAATTGATGATTATTCCGTCAGGAGGGTTTTTCCCCGCAGGCTCTTCTTGTGGAAGTGGCGTATCTGTATTTAGATTCCAACGCACACGGTAACTTGTTTCTGGTTTATATAAAATAACATCTTGAACTGTACCCGAGTTAATTTGTCGCAATGGAGTGATATCATCTAGGATCCAGAACGAACGGCCATGGGTTGCTACAACAATGTCATCCTCTTTTATGATCAAGTCTCGGATGGAAGTTGCCGGCATATTTAATCGTAGGGTCTGCCAATTATCACCATCATCAAAAGAAACATAAACAGCCGTTTCTGATCCGGCAAACAACAATCCTTTTTGGTAGGGATCTTCTTTTACAACATTAATTGGATCATTTGGTAATCCTGTTACTATTTCGGTCCATGTTTTTCCACCGTCTTTTGTCCTATAAATATGAGGTTTCTGATCGTCCAAACGAATTCTGTTCACTGCAGCATACGCTTCATTTGTATCTGTATGACTTGCTTCCATCAATGAGATTTTGCTCCAAGAATTTACAGCTGGTGGTGTTACATTTTTCCAATTCTTTCCTCCATCTTTGGTTACTTGAATCCATCCGTCATCTGTGCCGACCCAAATTAAATTGCTATCCAAAGGAGATAATGCAATGGTATAGATAACTCCACGCTGAGGCATCGACTTCATTGATTCTGTTTTGTAAATGCCAATACACTCCGCAACATCATATTTTGTGCGGGTAAGATCGGGACTAACCACTTGCCATGAATTTCCTGCATCACATGTTTTGAATAAAACATTGCCAGCAAAAAACAATGTTTTTTTATCGATGGGTGAAAACAATATGGGTGCGGTACGAATAAATCTATAGTTATTGGAATGCAAAACATCAGGAGAAATATCTTGTGTTTGCCCTGTTCGTTTATCGTATTTAGAAATTTTACCTCCAAAAATGATGTTCGGATCTAATGGATCGGCCACAACATAACCATATTCTTCTGCACCTACGGGATGCCAATCGCGGAAAGAAATAGCGCCATCATTTCCTCGGGACGAAATGCCAACAGACCCGCTTTCTTGCTGTCCGCTATAAACATTATACGGAAAAGCGTTGTCGGCACTTACATGATACAATTGAGCTGTCGGCTGATTGTACCAGGAGCTCCATGTTTCTCCACCATTTACAGTTATTACTGCGCCTTGGTCGCTCGACAATAATATAATATCTGTATTATTCGGATTGATCCAAATACGGTGGTAGTCATCGCCTCCTGGCGCTCCCTTAAAACCATAAAATGTTTTTCCTCCATCAAGCGATTTCCATACTACCACATTGGCATCATAGACCATATCTTTATTTTTGGGATCTACTTTCAATTCAGCAAAATCATCTCCTCTGTCCCACAAACGGATGTCACTATTTATCATTATCCATGATTCTCCGCCATCATCGGTCCGGTACAATCCGCCTTTTTTTTCATTTGCGGAAGCAAGGGCATATAATCGATTGTGATCAGAAGGCGCAATGCAAAATCCGATGCGAGTTAAGCCATCCTCTTTTCCTGGTAAGCCGTTTTTTAATTGTTTCCATGTTGTTCCTCCATCTATTGATTTAAACAAACCGCTTCCTGTACCTGACCATCGTCCATTTTCCCATGGCGCTAATCTTCCTGCCCATAGATCGGCATAAATAATTTTTGAATCGGATGGGTCAATAGTCACCTGAACAGCTCCTGTATTTTCATCAACGAATAATACCTTCTCCCAATTTTTACCTCCATCAATGGTTTTGTAAATACCTCTTTCCTTGTTCGGACCATAGGGATGACCTAGCACAGCAACAAATACGCGGTTCTCATCTTTCGGGTCGATTGATAAACCTCCAATTTGCAATCCTTCCGACAATCCTAGATGCGACCATGTTTTTCCTGCATCAATCGATTTATACATTCCATTACCTTCTGAAAGATCAGGGCGTTGCAAACCCTCACCGCTTCCTACATAAATTGTATTCGGATTGGATGGTGCAACAGCTAGATCACCAATAGATCCGGTAGGTTGATCATCAAAGATGGGATTCCATGTTCTTCCGTAATCAGTTGTTTTCCATACACCACCATTGTTCACGCCGATGTAAAATACATTCGGATGTTGCAAGTCGCCCGATGAACCAACAGTTCTACCGCCTCTGTAGGGTCCGATCATCCGCCATTTCATAGCGTTAAAAAGATGGGGATTAACAGTTTGTGAATAGGAGAGCGGAAGTAAAATAAAAAAAGAAAAGTAGCGTGTTAAATATTTTTTGAGAGGAGAGAGCTTCATGAGTGATCTATTTTATTGTCCTAATTTTTTTAATGCTTTCCAAACAATATGGAGATCGTTCTCAATTTTATAATCTTTGGAATAGGCTAAATGTAAACGGTTTCGCGTATCGGCAGCAATGTTCATATTATGAATAGCGTCAGCAGGAGAAAGGACAGATGGTTTAATTTTTGGAAGATGATCATGCTTGTCGTTTCCATATCCTACCCACGATTTTGAACCAAACAAAACAGAAAAACAATTTTGCAAAAAGCGGAACTTCTGGTCCTGAAATAAAATTAAAATAGGCGAGCAGATGATACATATCACACTTGACAAGAAATCGAATAAACGTTTGTTGCGTTTGTTTTTTGGTTTGCCAATAGAATTAACATCAATCATGTAAAGGTCACCAGCAGTATCGATAGAGTTGCTTCCAATGATGGATAAACTTTCAGGAGGAGCAATTTTGAAATCAACATTTGCTGAAACAAGGGTGTGCATATAATCAATGATTCCTTGGGAGGAAATGTCGCGAGAACAAAATATGACTTCGCTAATCTTATAGATCTCAATGACTTCTTCAATCTGATCAATGTTCCCAACATATTCCGAATGGTTGTTGCCATTGCCATCTGCGCTGATAAAGCCTAAGAAGCTGGTGTTTATATTGGTTTGTTTTAATAATCCGTTCACGCGTTCAAACTCTTCCTGATTTCCTATAATGGCAATACGTTTACTCTTGTCAGGATTTAAATTAAATGATCTAAATCCAGCCACATGAAATGTGAATCGGGAAATTAAATACGACACCATTACCCAGCCCATTCCCAATAAGATCAATGCTCTTGAGAAACGATATTCTTCCGGTAATAGAGAATAGATAATCAGAATAATTCCTGTGCCTACTAATACTCCTCGCATAATTCTAAATAAACGAACAGGTTTATCATAACCACCACTCAAGTAAACGGTAAACATCCATACGAGAATATAAGCTGGAAAAGCTATTCCGATTAAGGCGTTGGAGTAGGAGCCGCCACCAATGAACTTTATGTTTTTTTCGTAATAATCTTTTATTAATACCAATCCTGCCATCATTAATCCGAAATCAAATGCTGGGAGAGCAATTGATTTTAAAAATCGAATAATGATTGCTGCGCCAGCACGAAGGTATATCGCGATGTTGATCAGGAATGAAAATAATTTTGCATTGTTCTGCGAAAAATGTTTTTGCGCAAAAATTACCATCGCTTTGTAAAATACAAAAACGTAGTTGATACTACTTTTTTTGGTGCTTTCGCCTTTGTAGTGAATAATACGTGTTTCAGGGAAGTAGTAGTTTTTGTAGCCGCCTAAAATTAATCGGTACGACAGATCAATATCTTCACCATACATAAAAAAAGTTTCATCAAGTAAACCAACCTTATCAAGCGCTGATTTTCTCATCAGCATAAAAGCGCCTGAAAGTATTTCTACTTCGTTGGTTTTGTCTGTATCTAAAAAACCTAAGTGGTATTGTCCAAATGTTTTTGAACGGGGGAATAATCTGGAGAATCCGAATATTTTATAAAATGCAACAGCAGGTGTAGGTAATCCGCGTTTTGATTCAGGTAGAAAATTTCCTTTGCCATCCAGCATTTTAACACCCAGTCCGCCTGCCTCAGGATGCTTATCCATAAAGGAAATTACTTTTTCGAAGGTGTCTTCTTCTACAACAGTATCTGGATTTAAAAGCAAAACATATTCACCTTTAGCAACCCGCAGGCCCTGATTGTTAGCAAATGAAAATCCGGTATTCTTTTTATTTTCGAGGAGTTGTACCTCCTGGAATTTTGTTTTTACCATCTGAACGGATCCATCCACAGAGTTGTTGTCGACAACAATGATTTCAGTCAGAACATTTTTTGAAGCTTTTCTTACCGAATGAAGACATTGTTCCAAAAAATGTTGAACGTTATAATTGACAATGATTACAGTTAACTTCATCTGGTGGTCAATGAGTTTTCGTAAAGAGTTCTGTTAACAATTGAACGGCCTAAAGTCACCTCATCAGCATATTCCAATTCATCGCCGATGGAAACTCCTCTAGCAATCGTAGAAACAGTAAGGTCTTGTTCCTTCAATCTTTTGTAGATATAAAAATTCGTAGTGTCACCTTCCATTGTTGTGCTTAATGCCATTATCACTTCTTTTATTACACCTTGACTTGCTTTCTCCACCAATGTTTCAATGTTCAAATCGCTTGGACCTATGCCGTCCATTGGCGAAATGATTCCACCTAAAACGTGATAAACACCTCTGTATTGCATGGTGTTTTCAATAGCCATCACATCTCTAATGTCTTCTACAACACACACCAAACTCTGATCACGGTGAGGATTTGAACAGACTTCACACAATGGTTTGTCAGAAACATTGTGACATTTTTCGCAATAACGAAGTTCTGATCGAAGTTTAATGAATGTATTTCCAAACTGATTTACTTCAGCCGGGTTTTGCTTCATCAGATGCAAAACAAAACGCAGAGCAGTTCGTTTACCAACGCCAGGTAATTTACTGAACTCGTTGACTGCGTCTTCAATTAATTTCGATGAAAAATTCATAGTTCAAAAATACTGATTTTAACTGATGTTTTTATATGCTTTGTAAAACAAGTAATACGTATTTTTGCACATTAGAAAGTTAATATAATTAAATCGTAATGAAACTTCATCGAACTCTTGTTCAAGCTGTAATTGATACACTTCAGCATATTTTTATAGAAGGGGTATATGCTGACAAAGCTGTTGAACAGGTTTTGAAGCAAAATTCACGCTGGGGTTCACGCGACAGAAGGTTTATTGCAGAAACGACCTATGGAATGGTTCGTTGGTGGCGTTTAATAGAACAATCGGCAGCAATAGAAAAGGCAGAAACGAATTTTCAATTTTGGAAATTGATTGGTGTTTGGTTCATCATGAATGAAATAGAGCTGCCTGCTTGGGAAGAATTTGCGTCTTTAGATATCAATAAAATACTTGAGGATTATTCGAAAGCAAAAAAGGTGAGGAAGTTTCGTGAATCAATTCCTGATTGGTTAGATGAAATAGGAAGTGAAGAGTTGGGGGAAACTGTTTGGGAGCGGGAGTTACAAGAATTAAATAAAGAAGCTCAAGTTGTCTTAAGAGTAAATACTCTTAAGATCAATAAAATACAACTTCACAGATTGTTGGAAGATGATGCAATTGAAACCTTGCCAATTGTTGATTACAATGATGCTTTGCTTTTGTTGAAGCGTCAAAATCTTCAGCAAACCAATGAATATAAACAAGGTTTTTTTGAGATTCAAGATGCGTCCTCTCAATTGATAGCTCCTTTTATGAAATTAAAGGAAGGTTTAACAATCATTGACGCTTGTGCCGGAGCGGGAGGAAAATCGCTGCATGTTGCAGCAATGATGAAAAATAAGGGCAGAATTATTTCAATGGATGTGGAAGAAAGGAAATTGCAGGAACTTAAAAAGCGAGCTGCTCGTGCTGGAGTCAGTATCATTGAAACTCAAACGATACATGCAACAACCATAAATCAATTTAAAAATACAGCTGACAGGTTGCTTTTAGATGTCCCATGTTCCGGATTGGGTGTAATCAGAAGAACACCAGATGCTAAATGGAAATTGAATCTAGATTTTTTAAATAAAATCAGGGTGAGTCAGCAAGAGATCCTTGCTAATTATTCTCAAATGCTTAAGCTGGATGGTATTATGGTTTATGCAACGTGTAGCATTCTTCCAAGTGAAAATCAAGATCAGGTCAAAATGTTTTTAGAAAATAATAAAAATTTCGAATTTATTGAAGATAGAAAAGTATTGCCTAGTGAAGGTTTTGATGGTTTTTATATGGCTGCTTTAAAACGAATTAATTAAAAAAAGATGATTGTCGTTTCGAAAAAAAATACAGAGATCTATTTTCAACTCGAGAAACACAATCTTTTGCCTGCTAGCTTTTCATCCGATAACATCATAGTCGTTGATCAGGAGGATGACTTTTGTATCGTTTTTTTTTCTGCAAGCACACAATTTTTTCTGTCATTCACGGCCAAAGATTATGTGCAGATAACGGACGCTTTACCTAATTTATTAAATGCAATCATGGATTATTCGGCTGAAGGGTATAATCCTGCCTTGATTGATAAAGCTATAAAATGTATAGAGAATAAAATGCAGTCGAAAAACAATTTTCGGTTTTTCTTTGATGCTCATTAGGCTTTTTGGTTTCTTAATCGTAAGACCTTCAGTGAATATTTTTAATACTATCTTTTTTTATGTTGTTAAAAATTTGACAATTAAAACCTTGTTTTTATATTAGCTACTCTGATTGGATTTGTAAATAAGTTGAGCTAAATAAATAGGATGTTTGATTCACGTAACCCTGTTTTCACAAAGTGTGCTAAATTTTCGGTGTTAGAAGATGGGGTTTTGAGTATCCAGCTTTTAGCAAATTGCGAAATAGATCTAAGCGAATCGAAATTAATGCAAAAGGTATCACTGGAGATTACCAATGGAAAAAAATTTGTGGCATTGATCGATGCGCGAGAAGCATTTTTTGTCAGCAAAGAATCAAGAGAGTGGGGTTCAACAGCTGAAGCGCAGAAAAACATGGTCGCACAAGCAATCGTTGTTAATTCCACTGCGAATAGGCTCGTAGGTAATTTTATCATACAATTTCATAAACCGATTGCTAAAACAAGGTTGTTCTCTAATGAAAAATCAGCGTTAGAATGGTTAAGAGATCAAAAGAATAACATCATTTTCTAAAACAAAAAATCCTTCTTCATACCTGAAGAAGGATTTTTTTATTTATAAAGAGGAATGCTTTCTACATATGGATTACTTCACCATACGCAGCAGCAGCAGCTTCCATAATAGCTTCACTCATGGTAGGATGAGGATGAACAGTCTTAATTAATTCATGTCCTGTTGTTTCCAATTTGCGAATTGCTACAATCTCTGCGATCATTTCGGTCACATTTGCTCCAATCATATGAGCGCCTAATAATTCACCATATTTTGCGTCGAAGATCAATTTTACAAATCCATCTTTTGCTCCTGCTGCACTTGCTTTTCCACTTGCAGAAAAAGGAAATTTACCAATCTTTAATTCAAATCCAGCTTCTTTCGCTTTTGCTTCAGTATATCCAACCGATGCAATTTCGGGTTGAGAATAAGTACATCCAGGAATGTTATTGTAATCTAATGCCTCAGGGTGATGACCAGCAATTTTTTCAACACAAATGATACCTTCCGCACTGGCAACATGAGCAAGAGCTTGACCACCAACACAATCTCCAATTGCATAATAACCTGGGATGTTTGTCTGATAGTAAGGGTTTGTAAGAATCTTTCCTTTGTCTGTTGCAATACCTGTTTCTTCTAAACCAATATTTTCAATATTAGCCTGGATTCCAACTGCAGAAAGCACCATCTCAGCTTCTATAATTTTTTCTCCCGCTTTTGTTTTGATCTTCACTTTACAATCGGCTCCTTTTGTATCAACACTTTCAACGTTTGCTTCGGTCATCACATCAATTCCCATTTTTTTGAAAGAGCGCTCCAGTTGTTTTGATATTTCAGCATCTTCAACAGGAACAATACTTGGCATAAATTCAACCAATGTTACTTTTGTTCCCATAGTTGCATAAAAATAAGCGAATTCACTTCCAATGGCACCCGAACCAACAACAACCAAAGATTTAGGCATTTTTGGTAATGTTAAGGCTTCGCGGTAGCCAATTATTTTTTTACCATCTTGCGGTAAATTTGGTAGCACACGTGAACGCGCTCCAGTAGCTATGATAATATGTTTTGCTTCATAGGTAGTTGTTTTCCCGTCAGCAGTAACATCTATTTTTTTGCCGGCTTTTATTTTACCATTTCCATTAATAACGTCAATTTTATTTTTTTTCAATAAGAATTGAACACCCTTACTCATTCCTTCTGCAACATCTCTGCTGCGTTTTACAACTGCAGGAAAATCCGCTTCCCCACCTTTTACAGTAATGCCGTAATCAGCAGCATGATTTAAATATTCAAATACCTGAGCACTTTTCAATAAGGCTTTTGTAGGGATACACCCCCAATTCAAACATATTCCACCAAGACTTTCGCGCTCAATGATTGCTGTTTTTAAACCTAATTGTGATGCTCTGATGGCTGCAACATATCCTCCAGGACCACTTCCTAATACTATTAAATCGTAACTCATGTTTTTAAATTATAATGGTTCAATTGTATACTTTGATTGTGCATTGCGAAAGTAAGAAATTATTTTGTTCAATGTACGAATAAAAACGATTTTACGATTCTATGTTTTCTGATGCAATGAATTCGTAAATTCGTCACAAAATTAATTGCCTGGTTCATTTTTATGAATTGGAATAATGTTTGAATTTTTTAATTATTGATCTCATGAAATATACTGTTTCCTATATACATCCTCACAATCATTTTGTAGATATTCTTTTTGTTTCGGATGTAAATCAAGATGAAACATTGGTGCAACTTCCTGCATGGCGGCCAGGACGTTACGAGTTGGGAAACTTTGCGAAAAATGTTCAAAAATGGGCCGCTTTTGATTCGTCAGGAAATCCACTAGCGTTCCAAAAAATGACAAAAGATTGCTGGAAAGTACAAACAAAAGGTCTTTCGCAGATTCATGTGAAGTATAATTATTATGCTGCTGAATTAAATGCTGGTTCCACTTTTTTGGATGCGAATCAGTTGTACATGAACCCTGTAAATTGCTGCGTTTATATTCCTGAAAGGATCAATGAATCGTGTGAAATGGAATTGAATTTGCCATCCGATTTTATTTTAGCATGTGGGGCTGAACACAAAGTCGGAAAAGGGAAGATAACTATTCGAACGAAAGATTATCACGAATTAGCCGATTCTCCATTCATTGCCTCAGCAACTATGCAACATAATAAATTTGTATGCAATGGGCTTGAATTTAATCTTTGGTTTCAAGGTGAGTGCAAACCGGATTGGTCAAAACTGAGCAACGATTTTATTAAATTTTGTTCTCTTCAGTTGGAGATGATGAGAAAAGCGCCTTTTGAGAAGTATCATTTTTTATTTCAAATACTGCCTCAGCGTTTATATCATGGTGTTGAACATACCACATCTACGGTTATTGCGCTTGGTCCTGGATACAATTTGATGAAAGGAGGGCTTTATTTGGACCTTCTTGGAGTGAGTTGCCATGAATTATTTCATGCATGGAACATTAAAGCAATTCGACCGGTTGAAATGCAACCGTATGATTATACCAAAGAAAATTACTCTAAACTAGGATACGTATGTGAGGGTGTTACAACTTATTATGGTGATTATTTATTATACCGTTGTGGCGTTTTTAATGATCAACAATTTCTAGACACTTTTTCTGAACGACTGCAAAAACACTTTGATAATTTTGGACGATTTAATCTGTCTGTAGCTGATTCGTCTTTTGATACTTGGCTTGATGGATATACTCCCGGTATTCCTAATCGTAAGACAAATATCTATGATGAAGGAAATTTAGTAGCATTTGTAACGGATATCTTCATCAGAAAAAATTCAAGTAATAAAAACACCTTGGATGATGTAATGCGTTATTTGTTTTCTGAGTTTGCGTTAAAGGGAAAAGGATATTCAGACCTAGATTATAAAAATGTTGTGGAGCATTTTGCAGGTGTTTCCTTTGATAACCTATTTTCTAATTTTATTAATAGACCTGCTGATTTCAGTGTAATATTGTTTGAAGCCTTGGAATACATTGGATGTGATTTAGAGATTAGTCCAGCATCAAAATATCATGAACATGCCCTTGGAATAAAAGTAAATGAAGTTGGCGGGTTTTGTAAAGTTACTTCTGTTTTTCTTGATTCTGTTGCTGATAAGGCCGGCATAGCCTTAAATGATGACATTATCTCCATAAATAATATGCAAATTAAAACAGACGCTTCAGGTACTAATTTTGCCGAGTGGTGCAATTATTTTGGAAATAGTAAACTTGTAATAAATTTTGCAACGATGGGTGTTGTGAAAAAAGTTGAAATAACTCCACAGGAAAATATGTTTTATAAAACTGTGAAAATGGTGAAGAAAAAAAGTCCTTCAGATACTCAAAAAAATAATTTTGAAATTTGGAGCAATAATAAATTTTAACGAAATAATTTTTAACTAATT
>Ga0209596_1001155_pt1 | contig 23164 bp, 22 predicted proteins | sample M_130807_MF_Meta_FD_187314 | JGI IMG/M metagenome (GOLD analysis project Ga0209596, IMG submission 187314) | Freshwater microbial communities from Lake Montjoie, Canada to study carbon cycling - M_130807_MF_MetaG (SPAdes) (version 2) | ecosystem: Environmental > Aquatic > Freshwater > Lake...
TCTAAATATTCATTGACGCCTCGTGGTAAATCTCGAACGGCTTTATCTCCAAGTAACCCAACAAATCGATCGCATACTCGCTCTAAGAAATATCTATCGTGGGAAATAACAATCAATGTTCCGCCATAGCCATCAAGTAAGTCTTCAAGCTCAGTAAGCGTCTCAATGTCAAAATCATTTGTAGGCTCATCGAGCAGTAATACGTTGGGGCTATCCATTAATAGACGCGTTAACTGCAGGCGGCGCTTTTCGCCACCCGATAAATCACCTACTGGGGTCCACTGTGATTCTCGATCAAAACCTAAGCGTTCGCAGAGTTGTGAGGCTGAAAGTTCACGTCCGCCACCTAGTTCTACACGGTTAGCAATCTTTTCAACGGCTTCGAGTACACGCCAGGTTGGGTCTAACTCATCGAGATGCTGGGTTAAAAAGGCTGGTTTTACTGTTATACCCGTAACTAGTTTTCCCGCAGTTGGATGAATCTCCCCAACCAACGTACGCATAAGTGTTGTTTTTCCAGCGCCATTAATACCAACAATGCCGATTCGGTCGCCAGGGCCAATATTCCAATACAGACCATTTATAAGTTCATTATCACCAAGTTTTACTTGAATGTGATGTGCCTCGTACACAGTTTTTCCTAAACGGTTCAAAGCAAATTTAAGAAGTTCACCTTGGTTGCGGGGCTCGGGCTCACCGGCGATTAAAATATTTGCGGCATCGACTCGAAACTTGGGCTTTACTGTTTGCGCAGGTGCCCCCCGGCGCAGCCATGCAAGCTCTTTCTTGATCAACATATTACGGCGCTGGTCCATAACTGATGTTTGGCGAGCGCGCTCGGCTTTTGCTAAAACGAAAGCGCTGTAGCCACCGTCATACTCTTCAACCTTCCCATCAACTACTTCCCATGTTCGATCCGTAACTGCATCTAGGAACCAACGATCATGTGTTACTACTGTTACTGCCAACCCTTTGCGATTATTTATATAGCTAGCAAGCCATGCGACACCTTCAACATCTAAATGGTTTGTTGGCTCATCTAATAAAATTAGATCTAACTCATTAATCAATAACTTTGCTAAACCAACACGCCTGCGTTCCCCGCCAGATAGTTGACCAAATTTACGATCAAAGATGTGATCATCGAAACTACCGAATAAGCCAGTAAATACTTCGCGAATATTTGGCTCGCTCGCCCATTCGTGTTTTGCTGTATCTCCTAATACAACTTCCCCAACAGTACTTTCAGGATTTTCGAAGTCGACCTGCGAAAGAATTCCAATGCGTGCAGAGTTAGATTTAGTTACCCGCCCTGAATCAGGAGCTTCAACGCCGGCTATAACTTTCATAAGCGTGCTTTTGCCGCTGCCATTTCGACCCACGATTCCAATGCGATCACCTTCAGATACGCCTAGGGATACGGCGATTAAAAGCTCTTTAATATCAAAGGCCTTGGAGACCTCTTCGATATTTACAACATTGCGCGCCATGATGGGAGAGCGTACCTTTCATCCATGAATGTGACTGACCGCGAATACGCGCTAGAGCTAGATAGAAATGACCCACTAGCCCATTACAAGTCGCAGTTTGTGGTCTCGGATCCAGAATTGTGTTATTTAGATGGAAATTCGCTAGGCCGTCTTCCAAAGGCGACAGTCGCTGCAATCAATGATTTTATGACGAATGAATGGGGCCCTGAAGTTGTTACTGGTTGGGGGCATTGGGTGGATGAAGCTCAGCCAACTGGAGACCTGCTTGCAGCTGCTGCATTAGGGGCTGGGCCAGGTCAGACATTGGTGTGCGATACAACATCAGTTAATTTCTATCAGCTGTGTTTAGCAGCGATTCACGCGCGCCCTGGCCGCAAGACAATAATTACAGACGTCGCTAATTTTCCAACGGATCGTTATATTCTTGACGGAATTGCTAAACAGTTCAACTTAAATCTTGTACTTATTAATAACGAAGACTCTGCGCAAGTAGCTCACGAGCGGATTACTCCAGAACTCTTGGCTCCGTATCTCAATGACGATGTCGCACTTGTTACATTGGAAGTAATTCAATATAGATCTGGTGCGCGCACCGACATAAAAGCTATTACCGATCAAGTGCGTGCAATTGGTGGATTAGTCGTCTGGGATGCCAGCCATGCTGTTGGTGCCATTAATTTAAATCTTGATGCAAGCGGGGTTGATTTGTGTGTCGGGTGTACCTACAAATACGGTAATTCAGGTCCAGGTTCACCTGCATGGCTTTACGTGAGTAAGCGAATTCAAAAAGAGTTACAAGTCCCTATCCAAGGTTGGTTTGCTCAAGGCGCACAGTTTGAAATGGGGCCACGCTTTGAAAAAGCTGAAGGAATACGTGGCTTTCAAATTGCCAGTCCATCGTTAATGGGTATCCGCTGTGTACAAACTGCCTTCTCGATGATCAAAGAAGCTGGCATTGATGCAATCGAAGCCAAAGCAGCCACTGGTACCCAGATGATGATTGATCTGTTTGATGCTTGGTTAGCATCACTCGGACTTACGCTCAATACTTCGCGAAACCCCAAAGAGCGTGGTGGTCACATCTCTTTAGTTCATCCGGATGCTGCACAAATATGTGTTGCGCTTCGCGAGATTTCACACGTTATCCCTGACTACAGAACGCCACATTCAATTCGTTTAGCAATTTCTCCACTCGCTACCTCTTATACAGAAGTTTGGGATGGTTTCGCACGAATGCGCGATTTAATTGATTCTGGGGCATATAAGACCGTGAAAGAGGGGGGTTCGAGAGTCACATGAGCGATAACTTTGATTCGGCACTTACTTATACATCGTATCTAGCCGTCGATGAACTACTGAGTTTGCAGAGACCTCTTTCAGCTGGTCCCGAGCATGATGAAATGCTATTTATTATTATTCACCAAACATACGAACTGTGGTTTAAGCAAATAATTCATGAATTTCTACAAGCTCAACGTGTACTTGAATCAGGCGACACTCATTACTCACTAGCAATTCTTGGAAGAATTCGCACCATCATGAAAGTCTGTGTTACCCAAATTGATATTTTAGAAACCATGACCCCTCTGCAGTTCAATGCATTTCGATCATATTTATCTTCATCCAGCGGTTTTCAATCAGCTCAGTTTAGAAAAGTTGAGGCCTTACTGGGGCGGCGCGACACTAAAATGGCGGGTCACTTACCACCTGATATTCAAGCAGAAATTGCTTTGATTACTTCGGCTAACTCCGTGTGGGATTCGGCTTTGGCTTATTTGGCAAAACGCGGTCATGCAATCCCAGCCGAAGTACTAACTCGCGATAGATCCTTAGCTTATGAAGCTAGTCTGGGCGTACAAGATGTTTTACTAGACGTACATCGCAACGACCCAGAAAGTGCTGGAGTATGCGAGCGGTTATTAGATATAGATGAAGGTATCCAAGAGTGGCGCTATCGCCATGTAAAAATGGTAGAACGAACCATCGGGCATAAAATAGGCAGCGGTGGATCTAGTGGAGTTGAGTATTTATCAAGCACTTTATTTAATCCAGTATTTAAAGATTTATGGGAGATTCGCTCGCGTTTTTAGTTTGGTAGCCCTCGTAAAACTATTTCGGATAACTCTTTACGTATGCGCGGTGTCTTCTCACGTGCCGCCATATCTTCATCTAATTGATCAATTGAGCCTTCTTTGCCTATTGCTATAGTGATGACAGGTGTTAACTCTTCACTTAGCTCAAAGATTTCTACCGCCTTAGCTTTATCAAAACCGCCCATCTGGTGTGCTGCATAACCGCGACTATGTGCTTCAAGAGTTAATTGAGCTACCGATAACCCGCAGTCGTATTGATATCCAGCGTTCACTGCGCCATCGGGACGGCGATTTACTCCAGTAACCAAAATCAAGGCCGATGCTCTAAAAGCCCAGCCCTGATTAAATGACACAAGGGTCTGCAAAATCCCATTGAATACTTCATCGCCGCGCAGTCCTACTAAAAAGCGCCATGGTTGAGTATTGCTGGAAGAAGGTGCCCAACGAGCTGCCTCTAAGATCGCTATTAGATCTGTGGTGGGGATGCTGGTTGCTACGTTAAAAGCGCGAGGGCTACGACGTTCAGCAAACAGAGGGTGAATATCTACAGAAGTAATTGCTCGCATCATTGGAGTACCTTAATGCACCGCTACAGTTGGTGCATGTCAGGATGGATACATACCGCTGCGGATTGGCTTGTTGCAAACAACCTGCAAGTTCCACTTTTTATTTTATTAATTTTTCTTGCATTCGCTGAAGCCGCAGTTTTTGTAGGTTTTGTTTTGCCTGGTGAAACCTCGCTTCTTATTGGTGGAGTGCTTGCGCACTCTAAAGTTTGGCCATTATGGCTCTTTATTATCTGCGCAATTGTTGGTGCAATTGCTGGAGACTCCGTTGGTTATGAGGTCGGGAAACACTTTGGTCCCAGAATTAAGACAACGCAGTTTGGGAAGTTCGTCGGTGAAAAGCGATGGAAGTTAGCCGAACATATATTTGCTAAGTACCACGGAGGAGCGATCTTTTTTGGTCGAGCCCAAGCTTTGCTACGGGCTTTAGTGCCAGCATTAGCCGGCATGCATAAGGTCCCTTACCTTACCTTTTTAAAATGGAACGCCGCGGGTGGAATTGTTTTTAGTTCTACAGTTATTGTTCTGGGCTATGAATTTGCTAATTCGCTTCATGTGCTTGAAAAGTATTTGAAGTACTGGGCGATTTTCTTTCTTATTGTTGTAATAACAGTGGTCATAATTCTTAAGAAGAAGCTAGAGAAAATGATCGAAGACTAGTTTCACTAGCCTCTATGAATTAGACTTAAGCTATGAACCTAGTCGCGGCTAAGGCTTTGATTGCAGGAAAGTTAGAGTCCCATGTAGCCATCGAATCCAATAACGGGATAATTACGTCGATTAAAAGTAATTGTCATTTACCTATTACGGTCGATGGAACCCTTATCCCGGGCTTTGTAGATATTCATACGCATGGTGCCGGTGGATATTATTTCTCAGCCTCAAATCCAGAAGATATTGAGACAGTTATTTCCACTCATTCCAAACATGGAAGTACTTCGATGCTTGCAAGTTTAGTTTCTGAACCAATTGAAAGTTTGATCGCGCAGATAACAAGGCTACTTCCCTTTATAAATAAGAGCGCCATCAAAGGCATCCACCTGGAAGGCCCCTATCTTGCACACACACATTGTGGTGCCCATGATCCAACGTTATTAAAAGCTCCCACTGTTAAAGAGTTGACGAAATTAATTGATGCTTCTAAAGGCACTATTCGCATGGTCACACTTGCACCCGAACTAGATGGAGCGATTGCGGTAATTGAATTTTTAGTCAGTCAAGGAGTCGCTGTTGCGCTTGGCCACTCTGGTGCAGATGCCGCAATTACTCGCGCAGCGATTAAAGCTGGTGCCACAATAATCACCCACTTTAATAATGGGATGCCTAAACTCAACATGGGTGAAAATATCTCTTCTGTAGCGCTAGCTAATTCAGAAATTGCGCTTGAGTTAATCCTTGATGGTGTTCATATCAATACCGCAGATGTCTCATCAATATTGAAGGCAGCACCTAAGAGAATTATCGCAATTACTGACGCAATGTCGGCTGCCGGCGCTATCGGTGGTGATTACACAATTGGGAGACTTGGAGTCCGTGTTGAGAATGGTATTGCTCGCCTCGTATCTAATAACTCTCTTGCGGGAAGTACCTTAACGATGGACCGTGCTTTTTTGAATCTAATAAATAACTTTGGTTTTTCAATTGCTGAAGCAAGCTTTGCTGCATCGACCCTGCCTGCGCAACGAATTGGATTATTTGATGTCGGCAGTATTGAGATTGGTAAACGCGCAGATTTAATTGAATTAACTCACGATGGAAAAATCAAGACCTTAATTAGCTAATTACCCCACGATGAATGTAGCGGGCGACCTTCTGCATACCCTGCAGATGATTGAATCCCAATAACTGCACGCTCGGCAAACTCTTCGAGTGTGCGAGCCCCGGCGTAAGTACATGATGAACGAAGTCCGGCAATGATTTCATCAAGTAAGTCTTCAACCCCTGGGCGCAGAGGATTTAGATACATGCGAGAGGTTGAAATACCCTCTTCAAATAATGCTTTTCTGGCACGATCAAAGGCATCTTCACCGGTTGTGCGTGCGGCAACTGCTCGTGCCGATGCCATTCCAAATGACTCTTTAAATAACTTCCCATTTACATCGCTCTGTAAGTCGCCAGGTGATTCATATGTACCTGCAAACCATGAACCGATCATCACTTGTGAGGCCCCTGCTGCCAGAGCTAAAGCGACATCGCGCGGATGGCGCACACCGCCATCGGCCCAGACATGAGCGCCGTGTTTTTTGGCTTCGGCTGCACACTCTAGAACTGCTGAAAACTGTGGTCTTCCAACACCAGTCTGCATACGTGTTGTGCACATTGCGCCAGGACCAACGCCAACCTTCACAATTGTCGCTCCAGCAGCAATTAAATCTCTTGTTCCGTCGGCTGTCACAACATTTCCAGCAACGATAGGTATAGAGACACCTAAAGATCTAATTGCATGCAACGCTTCAATCATTTTCTTCTGGTGCCCGTGAGCGGTATCTACTACTAATACGTCTGCACCTGATTCAATAAGTGCAGCAGCTTTAGCAGCAACATCACCATTAATTCCAACGGCAGCTGCGATTCGAAGTTTTTTATTTTTATCTACGGCAGGTGAATACAAGGTTCCACGCAATGCACCGATACGTGTGATAATGCCAACAAGGTCACCATTAGTTGAAACAACTGGCGCCAACTTGTGGCGATGTGTATTGAGGAATTCAAATGCTGCACGGGCATCTAATCCATCTACTATGGTTACTAAATCTTTGCTCATAACTTGGTGTAGTTGAGTAAATCGGTCGACGCCTTTGCAATCCTCTTCTGTGACTATGCCAAGGGGTTTGCCTCCATCTACAACCACAATTGCCCCATGCGCACGCTTATGTAACAAGCTCACTGCATCAGCTACAGTTTGATGAGAATTAAGCGTTAAAGGTGTATCAAAGAAGGTATGGCGCGATTTCACCCACGTGATCACGCTGTCGACAACTGTTAGTGGAATATCTTGTGGAATAACCGCAATGCCTCCACGCCGTGCAATGGTCTCAGCCATGCGACGCCCTGATACAGCCGTCATATTCGCAACTACCAGCGGAATTGTTGTCCCTGAGCCATCACTAGATGCTAAATCGACATCCATTCGGCTAGAGAGTTCGGATGCGCTGGGTACCATGAAAACATCATCGTAAGTAAGATCATGAGTTGGGTTATTTATGAAGCGCACGTGTGCAAACTATACTCAGGTAAGATGGATACATGTCTGAATACCTTATTTCGGCCCGTGGTTTAACGAAAAAGTTCGGTGATTTCACTGCTGTAAACAGCATCGACTTCGATGTCAGCAAGGGTGAATCCTTTGGCCTATTAGGCCCGAACGGTGCTGGAAAATCAACGGTTATGCGCATGATCGGTGCAACGTCACAACGTAACGCAGGTGACTTAACAATTCTAGGAAAAGATCCTGAACTAAACGGGCCACAAATCCGTGCGCATTTAGGTGTAGTCCCACAGCAAGACAGTCTAGATATGCATTTAAGTGTTTCAGAGAATCTTTATATCTACGGACGTTACTTTGGTCTGCCACGCAAATTTGTAAAGGGCAAAATCGAAGAGCTCCTAACTTTTGCACAGTTAGAGGAAAAACGTGATGCAAAAGTTGAAGCACTCAGCGGAGGCATGAAGCGTCGCCTAACTATTGCGAGAGCGTTAGTTAGTGAACCAGAGATTTTAATGTTGGATGAGCCTACGACTGGCTTAGATCCACAAGCCCGACATATTTTATGGGATCGTTTATTTAGATTAAAAGAACAAGGAGTTACGTTAGTTATTACAACACACTTTATGGATGAAGCTGAGCAGTTATGTGATCGCTTAATAGTGATGGATAAGGGCAGCATTATGGCTGAAGGTAGCCCGGCTTCCTTGATTAAGGACTACTCTACAAAAGAGGTTCTTGAAGTTCGTTTTGGTTCTGACCGCAATCAAGAGGTAGCTGACAAATTACGCGCAATGTGTGAGCGCATCGAAGAGCTTCCAGATCGAGTTCTTATGTATACCGAAGATGGCGAGGCACTGCTTGAGAAGATTTATGCAAGTGGGCTTCATCCTAAAACATCACTGGTGCGTCGTAGTTCTTTGGAAGATGTTTTCTTGCGACTCACCGGAAGAACTTTGATCGAATAATGAGTATTCCAACTGTTCGCCAAGGATCGTTACAACTAATCGATGCGGCAAAGACTCGATCTCGTGGTGCGCTCTACGTCGCCGAAGCTCGTATTCGAACAATGGTGAAGTGGCTTGGCATTATTTTTGCAATCGCCATAGCTAATCCAGTTTTATATTTAATCTCAGTTGGAATTGGCTTAGGCGGCCTGATTGATAAGAGCGTTGGGCCGGCCGGCGTAGATGGCGTTAAATACCTAACTTTTCTAGCTCCTGCCCTGCTCGCCCAAGCTGCAATTCAAGGAACAATGGATGAAACCGTTTTCCCAACCATTGAAGGTTTTAAATGGAATAGAACCTTTTATTCCATGAACTCCACGCCTTTAAGCGGCGCACAAATATCAATCGGAGTTTTCTTGGCCGCACTCTTTCGTGCGTTTTATACGGTCTTACTTTATTTTGGAGTGATGTGGGCTTTTGGTGCACTCGAATCCCCGCATGCCTGGCTCGCGATTCCAACATCTATCTTTGCTGGTGCATCTTTTGGTGCACTCATGCAATCTGTGGCGGCAAAACTCGAGGATGAGAACTACTTCTTTGTAGTTTTGGGCCGATTTATCATGATGCCACTCTTCTTATTCTCTGGCACATTCTTTCCCTTAACTTCTATGCCCTTCTTCTTACAGTGGATCGGCTGGATTTCACCTTTGTGGCATGCAACTGAACTAGGTCGTTACTTAACGTACGGTCATGCCATCTCTCCTACGTTGATGTGGGTACATTTTGCCGTTCTGGTAACCATGCTTGTCAGTGGATTGATTCTCTCTGCCCGTATGTTTACTAAAAGGTTGGCTAAGTAGATGTTTATTCCTATGGCTGTAGCTATCGCCGAAGCGCGCGTTGGTAAGAGGGGCGAACGTTATTACTCAGGTCGAGTACCCCAACTACTTGAGCGCGGATTTATCGCCTTTAAATCCTCAACATGGATGATTGTTTTATCTGGCTTCGTAGAGCCAGTTCTTTACTTACTTTCATTTGGTTACGGAATTGGAAAACTATTGCCGACTATAACGGTTGGTAATGAAAGCATTAAATACGCCGTTTTTATCGCTCCAGCGCTCTTGGCAACAAGTGCTATGAATGGCGCGATTTATGACTCAACCATGAATGTTTTCTTTAAGTTAAACCATGATCGTATTTACCACGGCATGCTTGCAACATCGATGGGCCCACTAGATGTTGCATTAGGTGAGATTGGTTGGGCGCTTCTTCGAGGCTTCTCGTATGCCTGTGCGTTTATGGCAGTAGTCGCACCATTGGGATTGATACCTAGCTTGTGGGGTTTACTTGCTATTCCTGCAGCGGTTTTAATTGCCTTCGGATTCGCTTCATGCGGAATGGCAGTAACGTCGTACATGAAGTCATTCCAACAACTGGAAATCATTACCGTATTTTTATTACCGATGTTTTTGTTTTCTGGTTCTTTTTATCCACTGACTGTCTTTCCTGAATGGTTACAGTTCACTGTAAATCTCTTACCCCTAACCCATGCAATTAATTTAGTCCGGGGCTTATGCCTTGGCCATATAAATATGGGATTACTCGGCCATGCTCTTTATTTCGTAATTATGATTATTTGTGGACTTTTCTTTACAACTAAACGTTTAAATGCACTTTTTATGAAATAAATTATTTTTTTTCCCTGTCAAATCAAGGAGTTTCGGGGGTTGCATTTAAAAAACGGCATGAGATACTTAAGCCTTAGTTCGTAAGAACTAAAAACCGAACCGGGAGAGTACTTCTCAAACGAGTTTCAAACGCTGAAACCTTTGCCGTACAAGCTTTACAATGATTACACAAACTAATCACAAGGAAACTTTTAGATTTGTCCCTACAACTTCAGTCGAAATTCCACCTGAAAGAGTTGCCGAACTCCTGAAATCCGAATGGGAGTTATTTACAAAAACGACAGGAAAGAGCGCCGAGGAAAGCCGGCGATCCTTTAAATCTCTGCCCTTAGGTGTGACCTCCAGTTTCCAACACTGGGATCCCTACCCAATCTCAATCGTCAGCGCTAAAGGCGCTTGGATGACCGATGTAGATGGCCGCGAACTTCTAGACCTCTCAATGGGCTTTGGTGCCATGTTGGCCGGCCACTTAAACCCAACCGTGGTTGAAGAGGTTAAGAACTCTCTTGAAACGGGCATGCTCTTTGTTACACCGTCACCGATCTCAACGGATGCCGCAGAGCGAATCTGCCGACGCTTTGTTATAGACCAAGTTCGCTTTACTAATAGTGGAACTGAATCAACCATGTATGCCGTGCGTACTGCGCGTGCAGCAACTGGAAAAGATGGAATTCTTAAGGTTGAGGGCGGCTATCACGGCAGCTATGACCCATTTGTAGTATCCGCAAAGCCGCCAGTAGATCTGATTGGCGATGTTGAGGATCCAATCGCTCATGTGCCTGCGGGCATCGTGCCTGGAGATATCTATGTTGTCTCGTACAACGATGCAGCATCCCTTGAGCGCATCTTTGAAAAGAACGCTTCAAAGATTGCCTGCTTCATTGTTGAACCGGTTTTGGAAAATCTAGGCATAGTTCTACCTGATGCCGGCTACCTTGAGCGTGTTCGTGAACTCTGCGATGAATACAACGTTGTTTTAATCTTTGATGAAGTTAAAACGGGATTAACCGCTGGGCACCAAGGTGCAGCACAACGACTTGGTGTAATCCCAGATCTAATTACGCTCGCTAAATCAATTGGTGGCGGACTTACTTTGGCCGCCTTTGGTGGAAAAAAGAAGTACATGGATTTTGTTACTAATGGAAAAATGGCTCACTTCGGTACTTTCAACGGTAATCCCCTTGCAATGGCAGGTATACGCGCCGTCGATAAAATCTGTACTAAAGAAACTCTCGCAGTTGCGGAGGCATTTAATCAACAGGCACTCGATCGTATTAATGTAATTATTGAGGAGTACCAGTTGCCCGCACACACCGTAGGTTTTGGTGTCAAAGGTTGCATTACTTGGTCAACTACTCCATTGCGCAATTACCGTGATTACAAAGAAACAGATTTTGCAATTGCAGAATTATCGTGGCTGTACTCACTTAATCGCGGCATTATTACGCCTCCAGGCCTTGATGAGCAGTGGTTGATTTCACTTGCCCATGGTCAACGTGAAGTAGATTTATTAGTTGAAGACTTCTTGTCTTTTGCTAAAGCTCTACGCGCTTAACATCTCTAAGTGAGAATTTTCTTTCGAGATTCATTCCGTACGGTCGAAGTTTTTATACCTATAATCCAATTTTGTGCGCATCGTGCACAAAATGGGAGTATATGAATATATTTTCCTTGATCGTTAGAGTAAATGATTGACTCCGTCCGCCGATAGGTGAAGACTTTTCGCCATGAGGCTAAGCAAATGACCAGACTGTTTAATGATCCGTCCGTATTTATGGACGAAATGCTTGAAGGTTTTTTTGATATCTACCCCCAGTACGTCTCACGTGTTACTGGCGGAATGGTGCGTTCTACAAGTTCGGCCGATCAAAAGGTATCTGTTGTTGTTGGCGGAGGATCCGGCCACTACCCAGCCTTTTACGGTGTTGTTGGCAATGGTTTTGCTGATGGCGCAGTAGTTGGAAATATTTTTACCTCACCTTCGACGCAAGATGTATATAACGTTGCTAAAGCCGCTAATAACGGTGGCGGTGTTCTCTTAATCACCGGTAACTACGCTGGTGATGTGCTCAACTTTAAACAGGCTCAAAATAAATTGAATAGTGCAGGCATTCAAACTAACTACCTTTGGACCACGGACGACATTGCGAGTGCCTCCATTGAAGAAAAACATAAGCGCCGCGGTATCGCGGGAAGTTTTGCAGTTTTTAAAGTTGCGGGCGCAGCTGCAGAAGAAGGTTTCACACTAGATGAGGTCTCTAGAATAGCAACCAAGGCCAATGACTCTGTTAGAACGTATGGGGTTGGTTTTTCTGGCTGCACTCTGCCAGGTGCCGAAGCAACTCTTTTTTCTGTACCTAAAGGAATGATGGAGTTAGGCCTTGGTATTCATGGAGAACCTGGAATTTCAGAAGGGATAATCCCATCTTCTGAAGAGCTAGCAAATATTTTAGTTCCGGGCGTTTTAGCAGAGCTAAAAGACTCACCAATTAAGCGGATAGCTGTGATTCTAAATGGATTGGGTGCGACTAAATATGAAGAGCTGTTTGTGCTTTGGAAGTCAGTTTCGACACTATTAAGAGCTGCAGGTTATGAAGTTATCCAACCCGAGGTTGGTGAAATTGTTACGAGTTTAGAGATGGCTGGATGTTCATTGAGCATAATGCTTTTAGACTCAGAGCTTGAGCGCCTTTGGTGCGCACCTGCTGATACGCCTGCCTATCGAAAATCACCACAATCAATAATGTCGCACGCTAAGAATTTATCTAGCTACGCTGAAGGTTTACCTGTCGATGATTCCAAGCTCAGTGCTTCTGAATTTTCACGCAAATCTGCTTCGGAAGTATCAGACATGTTTGGTCATCTTTTAACAATGCTTTTATCTGCTGAAAATGAATTAGGAAAGATTGATGCCGTTGCTGGCGATGGCGATCATGGACGAGGTATGGTCAAAGGAGCAAAAGCTGCTTATGAAGCCTCCCAAGCAATTGTTGCGCGCGGTGGAGGTTTGAAATCACTATTCACTGCAATAGGTGAGTCTTGGGCAGAAAAAGCGGGGGGCACCTCAGGAGTCCTGTGGGGAGCGGCTTTAGGAAGTGCGGCAAAGGGTCTGGATGACAACTCTTCTACATTATCGCCTTCTCAAATACACGATCTCCTATATCAAGGTCTGCGGACAATTCAGGAGCTTGGAAAAGCAAATCTTGGAGATAAAACTATGTTGGATGCTATGCAACCATTTTGTGAGGTTCTTTCTAGCGAGATTAAAATTGGTTCTACATTTAAATTAGCGTGGGGAATTGCCAGTAACGCTGCAGAAAAAGCTGCAATCGAAACTGCAGGTTTAATACCTAAAATTGGAAGAGCTAGACCTCTTGCAGAAAGAAGTTTAGGTCATCCCGATGCTGGCGCAGTTTCTTTTGCGATGATAGTTCAAACAATTAATGAAAACTTATAAGCACTTTCAAAACCTACGATTGGAAAACAATGGCACTTGAGCTGGGTGGTTCTAAAGTTCTTATCACTGGTGCCACAAGCGGCATTGGACGTGAGACGGCTAAACTGTTGGCCCAATTAGGTTGTGTAGTCGCAATTACTGGCAGACGACAAGAGCGTTTGGACGAATTAGAGAAAGAAATCAAGGATAGTGGCGGAAGAGTTTTCTCGTTTTGTGGCGATCTATTTGACCCGGTTAGTCTGCGAAGAATTGTTGCAGGTGCAGCAGATCAACTCGATGGCATTGATATAAGTGGGGCACGATTGGATTTAGCGGCAGTCAGCGAAATGTTGGTTCGCCCTTCTGCACAAGTAACGTAAAAGCTTAGATCTCTAAACTTCTACTACTACAGCGATTCCTTGACCAACACCAATACATAAGGTTGCAAGTCCTAACCCTCCACCTGTGCGTTTTAGGCTGTGAACAAGCGTTGTAAGGATTCGTGAACCAGAACTTCCAAGAGCATGACCGAGTGCAAGTGCTCCACCAGAAACATTAACTTTTGATGGATCTAAATCTGGCCATTCATTCAAACAAGCCAATGACTGGGCTGCGAATGCTTCGTTTAGCTCTACTAACTTCACGTCATCCCAAGAAATTCCAGCTCGTTTTAGTGCCATCTTGGAAGCTTCAACTGGACCTAGCCCATAGAGCTGCGGCTCTACGCCAGATGTTCCTCTAGAAACAATGCGCGCAATTGGTTCAACTCCTAAATGCTTGGCTGCTTCTCTATTACCAAGAATGATTGCAGATGCTCCGTCGTTAAGTGGGGAAGAGTTACCACCCGTCACAGTTCCTCCGCTACTAAATGCTGGTTTAAGTCTTGCTAACGCTTCTAAGGACGTATCTGGGCGAATAGATTCATCTCTTTCAAGCTTAGAATTCTGAACGGACACTACTTCTGCATCAAAATTCCCATTTTCCCAAGCTTTCAGTGCTTTCATATGGCTGAGATAGGCGAATTCATCTTGTTTTTCGCGGGATATCGCATACATTTGCGCCAAAATTTCAGCCCCACCACCAAGCGAGGTCGTCCATTCTTCTTTCATCAATGGGTTAATAAATCTCCATCCTAAAGTCGAAGAATGCATAGTCTCTGCGGTTCTTGGAAATGCTTTATCCGGCTTACCGATTACCCAAGGTGCACGAGTCATTGATTCAACGCCACCTGCTACTACGATCTTTGAGTCCCCTACGGCAATTGAACGTGAAGCCGTTACTACGGCTTCTAGTCCGGAAGCGCACAAGCGATTCACTGTGCTGCCCGGGACCGAAGTTGGAATTCCTGCTAACAGAGAAGCCATGCGTGCGACATTTCTATTTTCCTCGCCGGCCCCGTTCGCGTTGCCCAAAATGACTTCACTAATGCGAACAGGGTCAAAATTTGGAACTCTACTTAGTAGAGATTTAATTACACCGGCGGCTAAATCATCTGGGCGGATACTTGAGAGACCGCCGCCATAGGCTCCGGTGGGAGTTCGAACTGCGTCATAAATAAAAACATCTTCGATATTGGGGGTCATCTATAGTCCTAAGTGGGCAAGAAATGGGATGAATGAATCTGGAAGCGGTACATCTAACAACTTTTCGAAAACTAAATAGATTCCAAAACTCGAAATCAACGAAACAATTACGTTAGTAACAACTCTTCCCTTACCCATAGTTGACGTTAGGAAAAGCATAAAAAGTAGCACTGAGATGTTGTACCCAACAGGTACAAAGAAGAATGTTAAAGCCATAACAGAAAGCAGCAGACGTCCTACGCGATAAATTCCCTTTGGATCTAAATCTTGTTCAATCTGTGTGTCTTTATGAGCCCTAAATTCAGCTAAGAGCCAAAAGAAAGCGGTGATAGCTAGAAGTATCCCAACCCAGAATGGGAAAAAGCCTGGCCCGGGTCCCCCCATGTCGCTGTAACCAATTTTCCCTGACTGTGAAACCAAGTAGAGTCCTATGGACATTAATAGGAACGCTAAAACTAAGCGAAGGTACCTAATCCAGGCTCGACCTTCAATCGATTTAATGTCTCCATCCATATTAATTGCCTCCTTCATTGAATGACTTGACTCACTCTGAGTTCACTTATTTTCTCCGTGCTATACCCAATTTCTGTCAGAATTTCATCAGTGTGCTCTCCCAGTCGTGGAGGAGATAGTCGTGCAGACACCGGTGTAGCCGAAAGCCACAGCGGTGTCTGCACTAACTTTGCGATGCGGTCTCCCTCGACAACCATATCGACAGTCGCACGTGATTCTTCAATCACTTGATGATTAGCGATATCAGCAATTGTATTTACTGGAACGCATGGAACATTTGCCATTTCCATTGCCTTAACACACTCATCGGTTGTCATTGTCTGTGTTGCATTAGAAACTAATCTCACAAGTTCAGAGCGGTTTGCATACCTGGACTTTAATAAATTGAAACGTGGATCATCGCCTACTTCAGGCATGCCTAAACCTGCTGCACATCGCTTCCACATTTCATCATTTGCTGAGGTAATACAAACCCAACCATCCGAAGTTGGGAAAGCCTCATTTGGTAGACCTAGTCGATTCGCAGTTCCCCATTTCTCAGGTAGGCGACCATTCATCCAGAAATCAGTCAAGAAATGATTTAGGAAAGCTAGTTGACCGCCAAGCATTGAAGTAGAAACCTCTTGGCCCAGTCCAGTTCTTTCACGATAAAATAGAGCAGCCATAATGCCCATAGTTGCAAACATGCCAGCGGTTAAATCTGCAACTGAGGCTGGGTTTCGAGTTGGTGGCCCTCCTGGATGACCAGTAATACTCAATAGCCCACTAAAGGATTGAATGGATAAATCATTAGCTGCTCGTTTACTCATTGAACCCGTATGGCCGAAACCAGAAATTGATGCAAAAACCAACCGGGGGTTGATTTCAGCTAGGTCTTTATATGCCAACCCTAGTCTTTCCATAACTCCAGGCCTGAAATTATGGAGCAATACGTCAGCATCTCGAACGAGATCTATAAGAATCAACTTACCGTCAGGTGACTTTAAATCCAGTGAAATACTTCGCTTGTTTCGGTTATGAGTCAAAAAAGGAGATCCGGGTTTTGCTTCACCTTCATCAACACCATAGTCTCGAGATTCATCGCCACGACCAAATCTTTCAACTTTAATAACATCAGCCCCGAGGTCACCCAAAATCTGAGACGAAAATGGGCCAGCAAAAACTCGAGTTAGGTCGATGACTTTAACTCCAGTAAGCGCACCCGGTGCTAGCTGTGATGTTTCCAATTGTTTTATTCTCCTAGGGCCGTTGTAACTAGAACTGAAGCATCTCCAACGGTTAATTTTGTCCCTTTATCATCCTCACACCAAACATCGAGAGTAATTTTGATATCACCATTTGCACTAACTGTGTGCCCTGTTATTTGGCCACAGGCAGTAATTGGAACATTTGCATACGTTGGCTTAATGAATTTTGTACGTAACTCGCCATGTGCAACGTAATGGGCTCCAAAATGATCGGCCATCATGGCAGATAGCCAATTTGTTGAATGCATACCATCTGCGATCGCCGCAGGAAGTCCCTGTGAACGGGCGTATGCATCATCAGTATGGATATTGTGTTGAACAGTTTGCAAACTACCCATTGCCGCTGAAAGCATCCCGATGCTGTACCAGCCAATTCGCTCTTGCGAAAATGGCCGAGTGGGGCCATGAATTTCATCACCCTTTTTGTATTGTGCGGCTTTTTTAATCGTTGCAGACATTATTTGCTCTTCTCTATTGATTTGTAAGATAACAATGTTCTATCTTTATAAGTTGTCACTAATCTTCCGTCGCTTGTTTCTACCTTAAGATTATAAAAAAGATAGTCGCCACCGCGCTTTACGTATCGCTCTTCAATACGCCCGCTAACAATTAGCTCCTCACCCACAAAGGCTGGAGAGTGATGTTGTGCATGATATTCATAGTGGATACGTGCGTCATCGGTGCGAATTCCAGCCATTCTGCGCTCTTCGTAGCAGTTAGCCTCCAGTAATCGCATTTTATCAGCGTGAATCATGCTGGGTGGTCGAAGTTGGCGATTAAATGGCGCTATCGCAGAGTAATACCACTCTGTGGTGTCTTCCATTGCGTGTGCGTACTCTGAACATATAAAGGGTGTCAGTACATATCGAATTGGTTCAAATACATCTCCGGTTTCAAGATGTGCAATTGTTTTACCTAGCACCATATTACCTCTCTGTTGTTTCTTGCATCGATGTTCTTCTTATATTCCAGCTTTAGAAAGATCTAATGTAAAGTTCGCTTCTGTAATAGTTGCCAAAATCTCTTCAGTTATATCATCTGCCATCTCTATTACGGTAAGTCCTTTTGAGGTTATTGTCATTACAGTGAATTCTGTGACAATGTAGTCAACTACCTTGCACGCAGTTAATGGATATGTACATTTTTTCACTATTTTTGCTTGGCTATTTTTATCTAAATGTTTCATCATTACTATTATTTGTTTAGCACCAACAGCTAAATCCATTGCTCCACCAACACCAGCGATAAGCGCATTAGGTGATTTCCAATTAGCTAAATCTCCCAACTCAGATACTTGAAAAGCCCCTAAAACGGCCGTATCTAATCTTCCTCCGCGGGCTATCGAAAAAGAGAGATCGTGCGCCACGATTGATGCACCAGAAATAAGACCTACTGGCTTAGTAGCGGCATCAATAATATCTGGGTCTATCTCTTCTCCGGGTTCCAAGCCTCTATATCCAATGATTCCATTTTCGCAGTGGAAATATATATCCCGCGTATGATCTAACATTTCAGCAACAATGCCAGGCATCCCCACGCCAAGATTTACATAACTATAAGGACGTAAATATTTGATAACTCTCTCGGCTTGCTCGTACTTACTCCAACCCTTTGGTAAGTTCATGAGTTGCTATCCGTTACGTAAATTGTGTCAACAAATATTCCTGGCAGGTGAATATCATCAGGTTTGATCTCCCCAACCGGTACTAATTCTTTTACTTCTACAATTGTTCTTCTGGCTGCCATCGCCATAAGCGGGTTAAAACTCCGCGCAGCAAATCTGAACCGTAAATTGCCCATCTCATCAGCTATATCTGCTTTAATAATTGCGAAATCTCCATGCAGCGGTTGCTCTAAAATAAATTCTTCCCCATTAATAATGCGGCTCTCTTTATTCTCACCAAGTTCAGTGCCCACACCGGTTGGTGTGAAAAAACCGCCTAGCCCAGCACCTGCACAGCGCAACCGCTCTGCTAGCGTTCCTTGTGGTGTGAGCTCCACTTCTACTTCACCTTTTTTCACTTGGTCTAGGTAATCAATAGCTTCGGAATGAACCGGAAATGTAGTAATTACCTTTGAGATCAATCCGGCTCTAAACAAATTTCCTACATCGCCTTCAATACCCATCCCGCAATTATTTGAAACTACTGTGAAATTTTTAGCTGGAAGTTTACTTATAGCAAGAATCAATTCGTGCGGTACCCCGATACCTCCCCACCCTCCAACCAGGAGGAGGGCGCCATCAGTAATTCCGGCGACCGCCTCCTGGGGAGTGCGAACGAGTTTCCTATGGTTGGGAGTGCCTACGCCCACGGTATTTACTCCCATTCCTCGTAATTATTACTTAATTAGAACTTTGCCAACGGAGCGGAGTACTGGCAAATAACTATTTCTGGCTGCAACAGCGATTCCCTTTGCTTGAGGCCCAGTTTTGAATCTGACCATTTCAAAAGTCTTCTCCATGTTTGCCTTGACCGTTGGATCGTCCAATGCTGCCTTAATGGCTTTTTGGATCTCTAAACGTGTAAGAGCTGGCAGACCTGGTGGTCCAACAACTGCTGATGGATTAGTGATTGTGTAACCATAAAGATCCTTTGACTTTGGAATACCCATATCTTCAAGTAGCGGCCAGCTGGCTGACTCGATAAGAACTGGAATTAAATCGCCAGTTTTAATATGAGCGACCGTAGTTGATGCTGAGTTTTGACCCATGTCTGCATCTCCTGAAAGTAAACGGAGTACGGATTCTGCACCACCAGTTGTAGCGAGTGGACGGTACTTAATTCCGCCATTTTTCTTACTAAGAAGGGCGGTTCCTAGGTCTGGAAGACCATAACCACCCGATGTAACGTCAATTAGGTATCGAATTTTACCGGCTGCTATGACATCTTGAATCGTCTTAAAGCCCGACTTTTTAGAAACAAATCGCGCTGCAACAGATTCGTGAGTCGATGCAATATAAGACATATTAAACGGCTCAAATCCAATTGCAGTAGTTGGCGGGATGATTGTTTGAATCGAACCTGAAAGCATGGCGATAGTTAAACCATCTGGCTTCGCGTTATAGACACGTTGCGCTCCAACAGCACCATTACCACCAGCTACATTTTCAACTACTACAGGGACATTAAAATATTTCTCCATGCTCTTAGCAAGCAATCGGCCGATAATATCAGTACTTCCTCCAGCGCCGTAAGGAATCACTAAGGTTATTGGACCTGATGGTTTCCAAGCAGCATTTGCAGGAGCAATCGAATAAACAACAGAGCTGAATATCCAAGCAATTGCAATACCCAGCGTTAGTAGTTTTTTACCTTTCATTGAGTTCTCCATCTCTTTCCATAGGTTTTCGTTCATGCGGATTTACTACATCTATTCTGCAATAACCTGAAGAATAGAATTCTTTTTTATTTTTCTTACTTTTCTGTAAATGGCTAGACAAATAGGAATTAGGACTATTGTCATTGCAATCAAAATAAATGAAGTTGATGCTGGACTTCGGAAAAGAATACCCAGCGACCCTCCCGACATCTGGAGCGACTGCCTTAGAGATTTTTCTAAAATAGGGCCAAGAATTACGGTAAGTGTAATTGGGACCAAGGGAAAATCTAAAAGCTTGGCAACGTACCCAAATATTCCAAAGCCTATAAGAATCCATATGTCAAAAATGCTGCGGTTAATGCTAAATGAACCAACAAGCATAAAAACTAAGATCAGCGGAAATAATATATGATAAGGAACTTGTAAGATTTTTACCCAAACTCCAACAAGTGGTAGATTCATTACAAGAAGAATTAAGTTTCCAATAAACAAGCTTGCGATAATTCCCCAGACGAGTGTCGGATTTTCTTGAAATAGAGCAGCACCCGGCTGTAACCCATTGATCAAGAAGGCGCCCATCAAAATTGCCAATGTTGGTGATGCAGGAATTCCCAAAGTCAATAAGGGAATCATCGCTGCGTTTGCATAAGCATTGTTAGTGGTCTCAGGTCCGGCAACTCCTTGAATAGCGCCTTTCCCAAACTTTTCTGGGGTCTTAGAGACTCGCTTCTCGACGGCATAAGAGACTAATGTCGGGGCAACCGTTCCAATGCCAGGAATAATTCCAAGTACTGTGCCGATAATAGATCCGCGAGCAATGGCCCATTTCGATTCCTTTAAATCAGATTTTGAAAAGGATGATTTTGTCTTTCCTGTAGCAAATGTTTCAACCACTTTGCCATGAGCATGGTGGAGGATTTCGCCTAGTCCAAAGAGCCCCATAATAATGGGAACAAAATTAATACCGTCTAACAATTCATTTCTACCAAAGGTGAGGCGGGTTGTTCCGGTAAATAAGTCTGTTCCAGGAATAACTATTGCTAAACCGAGTAAGCCGCTGAGGATACTTAGTAACACCGATCTTGAACCTAAACCAATTAAGAGAGTTAGACCTACGAGTAAAAGAGCAAACAATTCTGGTGGTCCAAAACGAAGCGCTACCCGCCCTAACAATGGTGCAGCAAAAACTAAAACAATTGTTGCGAAAGTACCGCCAATAAATGATCCAATTGCAGCTATTCCTAAAGCTGAACTTCCCCGGCCCTGTTTTGCCATTTGATAACCGTCAAGGGCTGTTATGGCAGAAGACCCTTCTCCAGGAACATTAAAGAGGACTGTCGTTATTGTTCCACCATACATCGCGCCGTAATATATTGCGCACAGCATAATGATTGCACCTGTTGCATCTAAGTAAAAAGTTACTGGTAATAAAATTGCGATTCCTGCAATTGGGCCGATACCGGGCAGCATGCCAACCAACATTCCTAATGAGCAGCCGATAAATGCAAAAAGTAAATTTGCTGGCTGAATGGCAGTTGCAAAACCAGACATTAAAAAGTGAATAGTGTCCATCGATCTCCTTTGACCGTTTTCAGTTATCCATTTGCATTTGTTACAGTTTCCTGTATTGTGCGCATTGCGAACTATTGTTCGTACTGTGTACAAGACTACATATTCGATAAATGTTGTCAATGGATAGGAGCCAATAATGACAATAAGTTTTCGTTATTTTTCTGCCACCCTGCGCTCAGCTTGCGGTTTTGCGAACAAATGATGGCAACACCTTCGGTAGAGAATGGTTCTAGCTCCAACAATGAGCCGCTGCTTGATAGAGATCCCTTTGTCCAATCCCTTGCAAGAGGATTGAGTATCATTAAAAGCTTTGATGCTGATTACTCTGTAATGACTCTGAGCCAAATAGCCCACCGGGTTAATTTGAGTCGTGCCGCTACCCGGCGTTTTTTATTAACACTCGAAAATCTTGGCTACGTCTCTTTGGAGGGTAGGAATTTCCAACTTACGGCCAAGGTTTTAGATTTGGGATATGGGTACCTCTCCTCGCTATCACTACCAGAAATTGCACAACCTCACCTTGAGACACTGGCATCAAAAATTCATGAGTCAGCATCAGCGTCCGTATTAGATGGAACAGATATCGTTTATGTTGCACGTGTTCCAATTCGCCGAATTATGTCCGTAAAAATAAATATCGGAACCCGTATGCCTGCTCATGCAACATCAATGGGTCGGGTTTTGCTTTCAGGTTTGTCACCCCTTGAGCTTAAAACTTTAATTTCCAATTTTGAACTGCCAAAATATACCCGAAACACGATTACTTCTAAGAGCCAGCTTCTTGAAGAGATTACAACAGTAAAAAACCAAGGTTGGTCAATTAATGATGAAGAGCTGGAGTACGGACTTAGGTCGATTGCTGTGCCAATCTTTCATAAGTCAAATAAAATGATTGCATCTATTAATATTTCAACCACTGCTCAAAGCAATACCCTTGAATCTATGCAAGAAATGTTTCTTCCCGAGCTTAAACTCACCGCTCAAAGAATCTCTGAAGATTTAGCTATTTCTAGGCCTTTTTCTTCCAGTTTTTAGGCCTTTTTAAAGAGTTAGTTTTTTCAAACAAGCTTGCACTCCAGCAACCATCTGGGCCAGTGGCATCGTTGGAAGACCTGAAAACTCGATTCGTTGTTGGTCCATCAGTGGAACATGCATGAAACCACTTCGAACTGTGCTGCCATACAGATGATGCTGTAATGAGTAAAAAAGATGATTGCATACGAACGTTCCAGCACTCATTGAAACCGCTGCGGGCACGCCTGCATTTTTCATTGCGCTGACCATCTCTTTGACTGGAAGCGTTGAAAAATATGCAGCTGGCCCACTCTCGACGATTAATTGGTCAGCCGGCATATTCCCTACGTTATCTGCAATCCACGCATCATCCAGATTGACTGCCACACGCTCTGGCGTAATCGCATGACGGCCCTCGGCTTGCCCTAAACATAAAACAGCATCAGGCTTATGCAATTTGATGAGCTTAATTAGCGCTTGTGCAGAGCC